>Ga0181594_10000815_pt1 | contig 29241 bp, 24 predicted proteins | sample 071ome_18_FD_145603 | JGI IMG/M metagenome (GOLD analysis project Ga0181594, IMG submission 145603) | Coastal salt marsh microbial communities from the Groves Creek Marsh, Skidaway Island, Georgia - 071413BT metaG (spades assembly) | ecosystem: Environmental > Aquatic > Marine > Intertidal zone... | reverse complement strand
ACGCCTTGCCTGAAATCCTGAATACAACGCCTGTGGCGACCAGTCGGCTGTTCTCAATCGAGCAGGTTGACCTGCGTTTTTCCAACGGGACCGAGACATGCTTTGAACGGCTGGTCGGAGAGGGCGAGGGTGCCGTGATGGTGGTGCCCATGCATTCGGATCAGGAACTCATGCTGATCCGCGAGTATGCGGTCGGTGTTGAACGGTATGAGCTGAGTTTCGTGAAGGGCCGCATTGATTCAGGAGAGACGCCGGAGCAGGCGGCACACCGCGAACTTCGTGAAGAAATCGGTCGCGATGCTGCCAAGATGCAGGGATTGGCCACAGTGTCGCTGACGCCGGCTTACTCGAACTACCGCACCCATATTTTTCTTGCCCAGGAACTGTTTGTCTCTCCGTTGCCGGGCGATGAGCCGGAACCGCTGGAGACCGAGTTGTGGCAGCTTTGTGATTTGCCAGCGTTGCGGCAGCGAAAAGATTTTTCCGATGGCCGCAGCATCCTTGCAACCTTTCTCGCCGCGGAGCGGCTCAATTCATGAGCGCCATGGATGTGAAGGTAGAGGCCGTCGTAGAGATCGCCAAATCAGCCGGCGTTGCCATCATGGATGTCTACGAGCGTGAGTACGAGATCATCGAAAAGGCCGACGGCTCCCCGGTGACGACCGCCGACCATCGGGCGCATGACATTATCGTCGCGCAACTGCGCGAGCTGACGCCAGAGATCCTGGTGGTCTCAGAAGAATCCAAGGATATCGATGACAGAGAGCGGCTTAAGGCCGACCGCGTTTGGATGGTGGATCCCTTGGATGGGACCAAGGAGTTTATCCGCCGCAATGGGGAGTTCACCGTGAATATTGGTTTGGCAGACCATGGCAGACCCGTTTTGGGCGTCGTGTATTGCCCGAGTTCCGGTGTCTCATATTTCGCCGCGCAGGGGCAGGGTGCCTGGCGACAATCAGGCTCTGCCGCGCCTGAGCCAATTCAGGTGAGCGTCTACGATCCCGCACAGCCTCGGATGGTGGCAAGTCGGTCGCATGCCGGTGAGGCGGTGACTGCGTTTCGCCAGGCGCTGGCAGCCAAGAGCGGATCCGACCCCGCCATTGTCAGCATGGGCAGCGCTTTGAAGGTCTGTGTAGTGGCTGAGGGGAATGCTGACGTCTACCCCCGTCTTGCGCCAACGTCTGAATGGGATACCTGTGCATCTCACTGTGTGCTCAATGAAGCCGGGGGGCGACTGGTTGACTGCAGCGGCACCGAACTCAGTTACAACAGAAAAAATATTCTCAATCCCTGGTTTGTCGCGATGGCCGATCCGGACGTGGATTGGCTTGCGTTCTGCCCCCCGCAAGAACATTAACCCTTCAACGGCGGTTGTCTGTGCCAAAGGCGGTTTGCGCCAGCGGACTATAATGAGCGCTACTCCGAGCTCATGGAATCCCCAGTCCTCAAAGATAAAGTGGACACGCTTCCCTTCACGAAGATGCATTCATTGGGCAATGATTTTGTCATGCTCGATGGGGTCAGTGCGCCCGTTGCGCTGACTCAGGAAGCCATTCGTGATATTGCGGATCGCCATCACGGTATCGGCTGTGATCAGTTAATTGTGGCGGAGCCTGATGCGCATGGTGCCGACTTTTTTATGCGCATTTACAACACGGACGGCAGCGAGTCCGGTCAGTGTGGTAACGGGGCCCGCTGTTTTGCCCGATTTGTCCGGGAGCAGGGGCTGACCGAGAAAAAAGAGCTCGCTATCCAAACGATCAGTACGCGATTCCATCTGACGATGGGTGCCGAGGGTGAGGTCAGCGCAGAACTTGACGTGCCCGAGTTTGCGCCCGAAAAGATTCCTTTTCGCAGTGCCCAGCCAGCCGAACGCTACCAGATTTTGGTTGACGGCGAAGACATGATGATTGGCGTTGCCTCGCTCGGGAACCCGCACGCGGTTTTGCTTGTTGACGATATCGATGAGGCACCGGTCAGCCGGGTAGGGCCAGTCATTGAACACCACACTGACTTCCCCGAGCGTACCAACGTCGGTTTCGTTGAAATAAAAAGCCCTACAGACATCCGGTTGCGGGTCTGGGAGCGGGGGGTGGGTGAAACCCTGGCCTGCGGCAGCGGCGCCTGTGCGGCGGTGTCAGTGTGCCGGCGTTGGAACCTGATCGACGACAGTGTTCAGGTAAGCCTGCCGGGAGGGGTGCTTCAGATTACCTGGCCGGGGCACGGGCCGATCCTGATGTCAGGTCCAACGACGCGGGTCTTCGACGGACTCTGGCCGGTGCAATAAAGTGGATCCTTCAGAAGATACTGATCGCCAGGATCACGATAGCGCCCCGGCGCGTCTGAGTGAGGATGAGGTGGCCGGGTATCTGCGCGCCTGCCCGGACTTCTTTGAGCGCCATCTGGCGTTGTTGAGTGAGCTCGTCGTCCCACACTCGGCACGTGGCGGGGCAGTGTCTCTCCTCGAGCGCCAAGTCGGTGTGCTGCGAGATCAGCTAAGCATTGAAAGGAGCCGGCTCGCCGCCCTGATTGACAAGGCCAAGGAAAATTCCCGACTGCAGCAAAGACTGCAGCGATGTTTTGAACGGATTGCGCGGACACGCGATATGGCTGAATTGTGTGACGCCGTGCCCCGGGTGCTGCAGGCGGAATTTGGCCTGGTTGCCGTGGTCATGCAGTTTACCGATCATGCGGCGAAAGACATGCTCCCGATCAACGCGTTGGTCTCACAAGATAATGAAAGCGCGGCTCTGGTGATGCGCCGCCTGGCGGGGAAAGTTTGTCTGCTGGAGGCGCCCCTGTCCAAGGAAACCGCAGATCTTCTTGATCCGGAAAGTGTGGCGCAGGGGGCTTCGTGCGCTGTTTTGCCGATAACGGCCCGCAGCGATGAACCGATTGGGTGGATTATTCTGGTGTCACGCGATCCAGGACATTACCGTCCGGATATGGATACGGTTCTGCTGGAGGGGCTTGCCGGTCTCCTTGGCGCGACGTGCATTCGTCTTGGGATGTCCTGAGCGCGCGTCATGGCAGGCAACGACGAGACCATCAAGGCTTTTGTTAAGCACCTGCGTTACGAGCGGCGACTCTCCGAACATACGGTCGCAGCCTATCAGCGGGATCTTGGCCGCTTGTGTGATTTTCTGGACGAACGGAGTATCGGCAGTTTCAACAGATTGACACCCCCCCAGGCAAGGCTGTTCGCGGCAGGATTGCGCCATGCGGGTCTGTCAGGCCGCTCGATCAGCCGAACCCTGTCGGCCGCGAGGTCCTGTTATCGGTATCTGCTGCGCGAAAAGCAGGCCAAGCTGAATCCTTTTGAGGGCATCTCCGCACCGCGCAGCGAACGCAAACTGCCCAACACACTGAATATTGAGGAGGCGGCACAACTCGTTTCCATCAAACCGGTGTCGGATCTCGATTTTCGGGATCATGCCATTTTGGAGTTGTTCTATTCTTCGGGCCTCAGGTTGTCGGAACTCGCCCGCACCGACCTCAAGGATATTGATCTGAGTGGCGCCACAATAGTGGTAATCGGCAAAGGCGACAAAACGCGCATTGTGCCGGTCGGCCGCCATGCGGTCGCCGCGATCCGCGAATGGATCGAGCGCCGCGCTGTTTGGGTTGAGGCGGACGAGCCAGCGCTATTTGTCAGTCGTGCCGGGACGCGGCTCGGTGCCCGGGCAATCCAGAAGCGCCTTGAGTTCTGGGCCCGTCGGCAGGGCCTGGATCGGGGAATCCACCCGCACATGCTGCGCCACTCTTTTGCAAGCCATCTGCTGGAATCGAGTTCTGACCTGCGTGCTGTGCAGGAATTGTTGGGCCATGCGGATATTTCCACCACCCAGGTCTATACCCACCTTGATTTTCAGCATCTGGCCAAGGTTTACGACAAGGCGCATCCAAGGGCCCGCCGCCGCCGCTGAATTCACCCATGCCCAGCAATGTGACTGGGCTTGCCCGGGCAGAGCCTGGCTGGAACTGACTCTGCCCAATATTGTCCCCGAGTCTGAAACATTGGCGTCGCTGATAAGGCGCTTTCAGGCGCACCGAGTGCTTATGGGAAGAATAAGCGCCCGATATACATGATAATATTAGGGTTACACCAAATCGGTCCCGATGGGGTGTTTCGTAAACTATTTCCCACCTGAGAGGGGTTATTTATGACTTCTGTTGCTTTGATTCCAGTGATTCTGGGCGTCATCGGTCTTTTGGCGGCGTTGCTGGTTTATCGCTCGGTACTTGCCTATTCGGCGGGTACCGGAAAAGTGTCTGAAATCGGAGAGAAAATTCACAAAGGCGCTTTGGTATTCATGCGGCGCGAATATACCTATCTGGCGATTTTTGTCGTCGTGGTGGGTGCAGGGATCTTCGTCTCAGACCTTGGCTGGAAAACCACCGTCGCGTTTTTCGTTGGTGCTCTCGCTTCCGGTACGGCGGGGTACATTGGGATGTTCACCGCGACCCGGGCGAATGTCCGAACGACCACCGCAGCAGCCGAGAGCGGGGCACCGGCCGCACTGACGGTCGCATTTTTCGGCGGCTCCATCATGGGTCTCACGGTAGCCGCCATGGGCCTGCTTGGGCTGGGTATTCTTTATCTCGCTTTCGGCGGTGATCCGCATACTGCCCACGTGATTCACGGATTCGGCATGGGCGCCTCCTCGGTGGCATTGTTCTCCCGTGTGGGCGGCGGGATTTTCACCAAGAGTGCAGATGTCGGTGCGGACCTGGTCGGCAAGGTAGAAGCGGGTATCCCTGAAGATGATCCGCGTAACCCGGGTGTTATCGCGGACAACGTTGGTGACAACGTCGGTGACGTTGCCGGTATGGGATCAGATATTTTTGAGTCCTACTGCGGGTCCATGATTGCTTCGATCGCGATTGCCGCAACCCTTGCGCCCGAGGTTATTAATTCACTGGCAGGAGGCGATCAGTCGAAGCTGATGTTCCTGCCTTTGGCGTTGGCGTCGGTCGGGATTCTGTGCTCCATCGCCGGCATCGTGCTGGTCAAGAGTGCGTCGGGCAAGGCGCCGGATAAGGCGCTTCGGACCGGGACTATCGGCGCAACGGTGATCTTCATTGTCGCGGCGCTGGCGCTTACCTGGTGGTCGGACATCAGCCTCAATATCTGGTGGTCGGTCGTGGTCGGCGCGCTGGGCGGTATGGTGATTGGACTCGTCACCGAGTACTACACGGCAGGCCCGCCGGTGAAAAAGATCGCCGGTGCAGGCGAGACGGGCCCCGCCACGATCATGATCACAGGACTCTCAGTAGGAATGCAGTCTGTGGTGGTGCCGGTGCTCATGCTATGCGTCATCATTCTGGTCTCGAGCTGGCTTGCCGGTCTTTACGGGGTGGGTATCGCCGCAGTCGGGATGCTGGCAACCGTCGGCATCACCATGGCGATTGATGCCTATGGGCCGGTCGCGGACAACGCGGGCGGCATCGCTGAGATGGCAGGGTTGGGTGAAGAGGTTCGTGAGATTACCGATACTCTGGACGAGCTGGGCAACACCACCGCAGCCATCGGCAAGGGTTTTGCCATCGGTGCGGCCGCCTTGGCGGCGCTTGCCATTATCTCCGCCTACATCGAAACGGTTGCCTTTCATGTTCCGGATTTCAGCCTTCAAATCAACGATCCGGTTGTGCTCGCCGGGATGTTCCTTGGCGGTATTTTCCCGTTTTTGGTCAGCAGCATGACCATGACGGCGGTCGGGGACGCCGCTTTCGACATGATTCGCGAGATCCGCCGTCAGTTCAAGGAGATTCCCGGGTTATTGGAGGGTACTGCGGAGCCGGACACGGATCGCTGTGTCGAGATCGCAACCACGGCGGCACTCAAGCGAATGGTGCCTCCCGGGGTGCTCGCGGTCGGTGCGCCAGTGGTGGTTGGTTTTACCCTTGGCCCTGCGGCGTTGGGCGGCATGCTGGGCGGTGCTCTTTTGGGCTGTGTCCTCCTGGCGCTGACCATGGCGAATGCCGGTGGCGCCTGGGACAACGCGAAAAAGTACATCGAGAAGGGCAATCTCGGGGGTAAGGGTTCCGACGTGCATAAGGCAGCGGTTGTCGGGGATACGGTCGGGGATCCGTTCAAGGATACTTCCGGACCAGCGATGAACATCCTGATCAACGTGATGGCGATTGTTTCTTTGGTGATCGCACCCTTGCTGGGCTGATTGCCAAAACCATTGTCTGGAGGGCCGGCATCTGCCGGCCCTTTTTTTTGCGTGCGTTCGGGTTAACAATAAAGTCTCCACTGGCCAACTGGAGTTCATGGACGATGACCGGACCCATAATTCGCTCCGCCGTCGAAGCTGACCTTGAATCGATTCGTAGAATCTATGAGCATGATGTGCTGACAGGGACGGCCTCTTTTGAGATCGATCCGCCGGATCTTGAGACGATCCGCACGCGTTGGCAATTGGCAGGTGAAGCTGAATTACCCTATCTGGTGGCAATGATTGAAAGCCAGGTAGTGGCCTTCGCGTATGCACTGCCGTATAGGCCAAGGCCCGCCTACCGCTATACCGTGGAACACTCTATCTACGTTGATCAGTCCTGGCGCCGCCGGGGTATCGGCAAGCAGTTGCTGGATCGCCTCGTGGAACTCCTCACAGGATGCGGCATTCGCGAGATCATCGGCATCATCGGAGACAGTACCAATGAGGCTTCTCTCTTGGCTCACGAGAGCGCCGGGTTTCATCAGGTGGGCACGCTGCAGAACGTGGGCCGAAAGTTTGATCGCTGGCTGGACACAGTGATCGTGCAGCGCAGTCTTTCACCTTCCCCGAATGAGGCCGCCGAGATCCAATGAAAACGTCACCGATTCGTTGCGAACTCGACCATCTGGTCGTGGGCGCACAAAGCCTCGATGAGGGCGCTGGCTACATCGCAGATCTCCTGGGAGTCCCCCCGGTGAAGGGTGGCGTCCATCCGAATATGGGCACCCATAATGTCCTGCTTTCGCTGGGGGGCTCGGTCTATCTGGAAGTGATTGCAATTAATCCTGACGGTGACCCTCCAGAGCATCCGCGATGGTTTTCTCTCGACAACCCGACGGTTCGGCAGACTCTTGAGCAGGGTCCTCGACTACTGACCTGGGTAGCCAGAACTCCGGATATTTCGGGCCTTAAGCGTCTTGAACCCTATCTAGCCTGTGACGTGCGGGAAATGTCCCGTGGGGATCTTCGGTGGCTGTTTGCATTCACTCCAGATGGTGAGTGTCCGGGTGATGGATTGCTGCCACACGTGATTGAGTGGCGCGGCAACGCACATCCGACCGATACCCTGCCTGATTCGCAATGTCGCTTCAAAAGCCTTAAGGCGAACCTCGCATTGGGCGGCAGTGCGGGGTCCACCATCGCCGCGATGGGCCTGAATCCGCTTTTCACTTCGCCGGGATCGGAAAACGATACGGTCGGACTGCACGCCGTGATCAAAACGCCCCGCGGCGAAATCGTCCTTTGACGAAGAAGGTCATGGGGTATGAACGGGTCTGGCACTCAACAAAAAGCTCGCGCTGACTGGAAAAGCGCGCTCAAACTGCTGCTGGCCTTTCAGCGGCAAAAAACCCCCGGCACGCTGGAAACCGTGGTTTTTGGACAGACGTCGGTCGATGTGTATCAGCCGCCGTCAACGCCGGCTGCGACAGTGATTTTTATCCCTGGTCTTTCGATCCGTGGCCGAGAGGATCCGAGAATCCGACGATTGGGCTGGGCCCTGTCAGCCGGGGGTCTGCGGGTGCTGATACCGGATGTCCCGAGCATTCGCGCTTTGACGATTTCTACCCGACAGCCTGATGAAGTCGCCAACCTGATCCGGTCTCTGGCTCAGGACCAGTCTCTCGTTACGACTCGCCGAGTCGCCCTGATGTCAGTGTCTTTTTCCAGTATTTTTGTTCTGCGCGCGGCGCTCGATCCGGCGCTGACTGATCGGATAACCGCTGTTGGACTCATCGGGGGCTATTACGATATTGAGCGGGTCGCCGACTTCCTGATTACCTCCGAGCAGGCTGACCCCTATGGTCGACTGGTGATTGGGCGAAGTTACTTTGCCGAATTTGAGCCTGAGCACACGAACCTGATAGCGACGCTAAAAGCCGCAGTGGAAACCGTTGCCACCAATAACAACGAGCCGATACGCTTGGAAGCGCTCTTTGATGCCAATGACCCACTCGAACAGTCGCTGCATCAGTTGATGACAGAGTCCGCATCGCGGCAGGCATTTTTAGAGAAAATTCTCGATGTATTTGACAGCGCCTGGGCCGGGTATCGCGTGCCGGCTGAATTTCCTCAGGGAACGCCTCCTGTCTTCCTGCTGCATGGCAGCCATGACCCGGTTATCCCGACAGCAGAATCCCGCCACCTGGCGCGCCGCCTGGCCCAACAGGGTCTTGCGCATCACTTATGCATCAGCGAACTTCTTGAGCACGGGAACACCGCGATCTCATTTCGTCGGATTGTTGATGTCTATCGTCTGGTGGCAGGTTTTGCCTGGTTTTTAGGCCGCGCGCAAACTGATGGCACAAAAAAAAGGGCGCCCAGGGGCGCCCTTTTTTGATTGAGCGCTGAGCCCGTTTACAGGTAGTAAACCACACCTGCCATGATGGCGGTCAGGATGACAGAAGAAGTGATCACCGCACTGACGGACTGGATAGTGCCGTTCATCTTGCCCCAGATCGCGTTGGCTTCAATGATGGCCACAATCACCAGGCCGACAACCAGAGCCACCGTGCTCATCGCCATATCACCAGCGCCGCCCCAGACGCCTCCGTTGGCCATAGGGCTGGCATGACCGGATGCAACCATGAAGAACAGCATCGGCAGTGAGAAGAGCGTGTTGGTGCGTGATGCGAGTGCTGCTTTTGGTCCTGCCGCCGCCTTATCGCCCGACTCCAGGCCAATAACGATTTTCTGGTTGGGCCAGATGATCAGCCAGACGTTGAGCATCATGATGGTGCCCATCAGCGCGCCCAGGGTAATGCCAAGGCTAAGACGCATGTGGAGGATATAACCGAGCAGCAGCAGCCCGCTCAGGAAAGTGAACATCGCTGCCCATCGGAACCACCAGAGCGCCCGCGGCGCCAGTTTGGCCATGACATCAGCTTTGGCGGAATCGTCCGCTTCTTTGACGTACTCTGTCTGAACAAAGTTGAAGTAGTACAGCAGGCCGATCCATGCCACGCCGAATACGATATGACCCCAGCGCATCACGATATCCATTATGTATGCCATTTGATTCCTCCCCCGATACGGGTTGCTTGAGCGCCGTCCGGCGGTTGAGCCGTTCGGCAGTTAGAAAGCGCAGACCGGCGGTTCGCGAATTACCCTACGAACAGAAGGTATGCAGGCCCCTACGACAGGTGGATTTTAGTGCAGGTCTCCCCGCTGCGCCAACGCGGTGGTGCAGCGGGGATAAAGGCCTCAGGCGACCGACGGCAGACCGGCGAGCGCCATAGCAACTTCAGATTCATCGTAGGCGTGATCCTCAAGTTTTCCGGCGTTGTAGTCGGTATATGCCTGCATGTCGAAATACCCATGCCCACACAGGTTAAAGAGAATGGCGCGGGATACCCCTTCCTCTTTACACCGCATGGCCTCAGCGATTGCGCCCTTGACGGCATGGTTGGCCTCCGGCGCCGGCACGATGCCTTCGGCGCGCGCAAAGGTGATCCCAGCGTCAAAACACTCGGTCTGTGTATACGCTGTGGGCGCGATCTCACCAAGTTCGACCAGTTGGCTGACCAGTGGCGCCATCCCGTGGTAGCGCAGGCCGCCCGCGTGGGAGGCAGGCGGCAAGAACGAGGAACCGAGGGTATGCATTTTCACGAGAGGCGTCAGGTTGCCGGTATCACCGAAATCATAGGCGTACTTGCCTTTGGTAAGGGACGGGCAGTTCGCCGGCTCTACAGCGACTACCCGGATATCTTGCTCTCCCCTCAGTTTGGCGCCGATGAACGGAAAGCTTAAGCCCGCGAAGTTGCTGCCGCCGCCGGTGCAGCCCACGACCACATCTGGATAGTCGTCCGCGAGCTCCATCTGGCGCATCGCCTCCTGCCCAACAACGGTCTGGTGCAGCAGGACGTGATTGAGCACGCTGCCCAGGGAGTACTTGGTGTCATCGCGCTGAGCGGCGACCTCTACGGCCTCACTGATGGCGATACCAAGACTGCCAGTACTGTCGGGATTATCAGCAAGGATCTTTTTGCCTGACTCAGTCAGGTTGCTGGGACTCGCATGACAGGTGGCGCCAAAGGTCTCCATGAAAGCACGCCGGTAGGGCTTCTGGTCGTAACTGATCCGTACCATGAATACCTCGATCTCAAGGCCGAACATCGAGCCCGCCAGGGCGAGTGAGGATCCCCACTGACCCGCGCCGGTTTCGGTCGCGATCCGTTTTACGCCTTCTTCTTTGCAGAAAAATGCCTGGGCGATGGCTGTGTTCGGCTTATGGCTTCCCGTGGGACTGACGCCCTCGTATTTGTAATAAATGCGCGCCGGCGTATCCAACGCCTCTTCCAGTCTGTGTGCCCGGAAAAGCGGACTGGGACGCCATTGGCGATAGATATCGCGCACCGGTTCCGGGATATCGATCGTGCGCTCACCACTGACTTCCTGCATGATGGAGGCCATCGGGAAAAGGGGCGCGAGATCATCAGGCCCAACAGGCTGGCCGGTGCCAGGATGCATGACGGGAGCGGGAGGCTCGGGCAGGTCGGCAATGATGTTGTACCAACTGCGGGGGAGATCCTCCTCGCTGAGTAAAAATTTCACTTGATCCGACATGGGGGCTTCCTCCGTTTTTTATATTTTTTTGAACAACATTTGTGTTGAGTATTTAATCCATTACTCTAACGAAAGGTTTAAAGCGAGAGACGGTGGTGTTTTGACGCAAAGCCCGGTCGATTTGTTACATCACCGGTACATTACGGGACGGGCACATCATCGACCGATTACCACGTGTAGGAGATGCCCAGCTTGAACGTGTTATCGAGCTTCTCTACATCGTCAGGCACGCCGGAGTCGTAATCAAAGACGAGTCGCCCCACCAATCCCAATCGGTTGGTCAACGGATAGGTGGCGGTTAAGAGAGTGTATATCGACAGGTCGCTCGTATTGGTTAGGTTCCAAAGTCCAAGCTGCTGAATCTCGGTCTCGGTTGACCCGCCGAGCAGTCGACTTTTGATGTCGAATGTCCACGTAAATCCGGGAAACTCCTCGCTATTTTCGTCGAGCCGTCTTTCAGTTACGAAGGCGATCCCGGGCTCGAGGAGGAAATTGAATTTAGGAGAGCTGTACCACTGTCTGCCATGGTAAACGCCAAACACATTGCGGTAGACCAATTCTGAGAACTTATCGGTCTCAAAAAGGGCACGCGCCCCAAAATGGGTCGTGTTCGAGAGGAATCGATCACTTTTGAAGATAAGGAGGTATTTGTCTTTTGTTTTTTCACTGCTCTCAGTATCAAGCTCTCCGCGGGCTTCAAACTTCCAGCGGGTGGAAAGGTTTGCCCACGACGCCCTAAGATCGACGTCGAGCTCTGAGCTTTCGGTATTACCGGTTTCAATTGAGTAGGCGAGAGACAGTTTGCCGGTTTTGTGCATGCCTCGGCCAAGCAGCCAATCCTCCGGGTTTATGACGTCAATGTCGATCAGTGAATATTGCTGAACGCCGGACTCCGTGATGACGTCAACAGGCGTTTGTGTGAGATCCAGCTCGGTGACGCGAATAACGCGCCCGTCCATAAACCTGATGACCGTTGGGTTATCGGACCGAAGGCGGGTGATGTTTTCAAAAGACGCTGTGATCAGACCGACATTCTGAGAACGAAAAGAAAGCTTCCCTCCGCTCGCCCCTGTGATTTCACCAAAAAGGACCGAACCGCTCGCCAGCTCGATCTGATCAGGTCGAGGAGCGTCGGCAGTTTGCGCCGAGGCCGATATGGATGCGGTTGCAAAAATCGCGACAAACAGAAGACGCGGCCAGGGACGCAGCGCCATATCTTTAAAAAACGTCATCATCCGGGGCGGGTTATCAGACTTGTGTTGGTTACCGGCCCATTATAAGCGACCGACAGGGTCAGCGCCCCGACATCCCGAGAGAAATTAAATGTCTTTCGCTAGGGATAATATTATTCCGCCATCAGCCTACGACGATGCGGATAGCGCCTTCATGTTTGATGCATGATCGGTCAAGAGGCGGATGATCTCTCTTGACTCACCTACCCACCTATCCCCCTGATCTGGCGTTATGCGTCTGAGAACAGGCACCGTTGGCCGACCGCGTGCTGAAAGCAGTTCCGACTCCCATTGCGGGTTCTCCCAGATATTACGTTCTTCAAGAACTATCCCAAGTTGCGCCGCAGCCTGTTTAACCAGTGAGCAATAGCCACACCAGTCGCGGGTGTAAAGGATAAATCGCTCGTTTCGGTCCATGGCAGGCAGTTTCGTGAATCAGGCACGCAAGCGCTTACTGTGGGTCAGGAGATAAAGACTCAGCGCAAAAAAGCAGACGATAAAGAATCCGATCATGGCGAAGGACACTGACAGACTGACGTCGCTGATACCCAGAAAGCCGTAACGGAATGCATTCACCATGTACAGAATGGGATTTGCTTTGGAGAGCTGTTGCCAAAAGTCCCCAAGCAGGTGAATGGAATAGAACACCCCACCCAGATAGGTCAGTGGCAGCAGGACAAAGGTGGGCACCATAGAGACATCATCGAAAGTTTTGGCAAAGATCGCGTTGATGAACCCCCCGAGCGCGAACAGGATCGCCGTCAGCACCGCGACGCTGGTCAGCATCCCGATGCTGAATACATTGAGATCGGTAAAAAGCAGGGAGATCCCAGTCACGATCAATCCGACCAGCAAGCCTCGAGCCACACCGCCGGTGACATAGGCCAACAGGATGACGCTGTTGGGGGTGGGAGAGACCAGCAGTTCCTCAAGGGACTTTCCCCACTTGGCACCGAAGAAGGATCCGACGACGTTCTGGTAACTGGCGTTGATGACGGCCATCAGTATCAGCCCGGGCACCAGAAAGTCCATGTAGTCAAAACCATCCATCTGGCCGATCCGCTCGCCAATCAGACTGCCGAAGATCACAAAGTACAGCAGAGTAGAGATGGCGGGAGGCACAAGCGTCTGCTGCCAGATCCGCATAAAGCGCGTGATCTCTTTGAGTACGATGGTCGCATAGGCGATCCATTGCTCGCGGGGCGTCACTTACCCTCCACAGGGCTGTGGCCCACGCGGCTAATAAAGAGCTCTTCAAGTCGATTGGCTTTGTTGCGCATGCTGTTCACACGTATGCCGTTATCAGACAGGAGGCGATAAAAATCGTTCAGATGCTCTTCCTTTTTTATATCGATCTCGAGAGTCGTCGGATCGATGAGTCTCGCTGCCTCGTCGAGGCCGACAGGTATCGTGGCCAACGGTTGCTCAAGGTCAAGCACGTAGGTTTCAAGATGCAACTGGCGCAGCAGTTCACGCATGGAAGTGTTTTCCACCAGTTTGCCGCTATCGATGATGCCGATGTTGCGACAAAGGTGCTCGGCCTCTTCGAGATAGTGCGTGGTCAGGATGATCGTGGTTCCCGAAAGATTAATGTCCCTAAGGAAGTCCCACATCGACCGACGGATTTCAATATCGACGCCGGCGGTCGGTTCGTCGAGTATCAGCAGGCGCGGCTCGTGCACCAGGGCGCGAGCAATCATAAGCCTGCGCTTCATGCCGCCTGAGAGTTGTCCGGCCTGATCGTTACGCTTCTCCCACAGACCCAGCAGTGTCAGGTATTTCTCAGTGCGTGCCAGTGCGGTACGCCGGTCGATGCCGTAGTAGCCAGCCTGGTTTCGGACAATCTGCAAAGGGGTCTCAAAAATATTGAAATTGAATTCCTGGGGCACCACGCCCAAAAAGGATTTCGCTTGGGGGAAGTTGTTATCGATATCGACACCGAACACCTCGACGCGCCCTGAGGTCTTGATGACCAGCGAGGCGAGCACGCCGATGACTGTCGATTTGCCGGCCCCATTGGGCCCCAGAAGAGCATAAAAATCCCCTTGGGGCACAGCAAGGTCAACGTTTTGTAAGGCCGTTACGCCGTTGCCGTAGGTCTTGGACAGCTGTGTCGTTTTGAGGGCGAATTCCAAACGGTGTCTCGGTGCAATGATGCGGGAAAGAGAGTGGGAGATGGCGCCTTAAGGCGTGTTTTTCAAGAGCGCCAGAATTTTATTGGCGCAGGACGCACTTCTGATAAAGGTCTTTGAGGTGTTGGTCCGGATCGTAGCGCGCTTTCAGGGCTCGGTAATGGCTTCCGCCATACTGACGATCGAAAGCCTCCTGCGTGTAGAAGCTTTCTGAATATAACGACTTGATTCCGCCAAGTTTGGCCACTTCGTCTTCAATCATTCGGTTGAAATGCCCGTGCGGATAGTTTTGCCGGCTACGGACTCCGTCCCAAAAACCGAAGTTGATATACAGGGTGTCATCCCGCATGGGGAAGAGGGGGTATTCACCCCGTGTCCGGTCGTGGCGGGCCGGGCAGATCCAGACCGGGCGAATGCCGATCTCGCGCTCAAAGAAGTCAAGAAAAGCCGGTGCATTTTCCAGGGGGATGTCGACATCCTGAATCACAGCTTCGCGATGGATGCCCATCAGGGTGTTGAGTCGCCGCGTCAGGCCGACTCGGGTATTCCATCGCATCACCTTCTGGTAGGTGATCGAGTTGAGCCGTCTGCGTCCCAGCAGGCGACGCATCAGCGGGTTTTGCACATAGAGGTTCTTGGAGCACCAGAACCAGTCGGTATCCCAGCGCCACAGGTAGTCACGAGTCGTGAGGTAGTCCTCACTGCGCTGGCGAAGGGACCGGTAGAAAATGTTCAGATAGGTGTAGTCGCTGGTATAAGGCGCTTCGTCGCAGAATTCACCCAATACGAGGTAGTGCTCACCTGGAGAGAAAACGACCCCGTCGACAAAATCATAAGACTCGCGGGTTGCCGCTTCGAGTCTCGCGAAAAATTCTTCCGGGTCCCGCAAGTGCAGGTGCGTCAGCCGCACATAGGGCTTCACGGGAATCCCTTCAATCTTGAGGCGCAGGATGTATCCCAGCGAGCCATAGGAATTGGCGAGGCCGAAGAAAAGATCCCGATGCTCGTTATCGGGAGTGCAGTAGATAATGTCGCCGCTGCCCAGCAGCACGTCCATTTCCAGCACGGTTTCGTGCGGCAGGCCGTATCGGAAGGAGGAGGATTCAATCCCGATGCCGCCTATTGCGCCGCCGATGGTGATCGACTTCAACTGGGGCACCACTGCGGGCATCAGTCCGTGTGTCAGGGCGGCATCCGCCAGGGCCTCGTAGGTCACCATCCCCTCGGTTTCGATCACGCGGGTCTGTGGGTCGACCGACAGCACGTGCTGAAAGTCACTTACATCGAGCGCGCGATCCTGGGTCTGCCGATCACGGAACAGATTGGAGGTCGCCTTGCCAAGACGGATGTCTCCGCCGCGCTGCTGCCGCAGGTGTTCGGCAAGGCGGTCACGACGTTCCTGATAACCCATATCGGACCGCTTTAGAAGCCGACGGTTTGGCTGTCTTTTCGAGGATCCGATCCGCCCGCATAGCCATGCTCGGTTCGCATGATGACCTGGCCACAGCCGAAGAGTCCGGGCTTGGGTTGGGGGACAAGGTGGTGGCCTCGTCGCTTGAGCTCGTCAGCGAGATGATTCAGGCCGCTTTCGATCGTGATGGAAAAGTCTTCGTGCACATGCCAACGGGGCGCATCCAGGGCCTGCTGCGGAGAGCAGTCGTCGTGCAGAATGGCATTCAGTACCTGGACCTGGCCTTGCGGTTGGTGATGTCCGCCCATCACCCCAAAGGCCATGAACGGATGGCGGTCCCGCGTCGCAAAGGCCGGTATGATCGTGTGATAAGGCCGCTTGCGACCTGCGACCTGGTTGGGGTGTCCGGGCTCAGTCACGAAACCTTTTCCCCGATTCTGCATCGAGATGCCGGTATGGGGAACGACCATGCCGGCGCCAAAATTATCGTAATGCGACTGAATCATTGACACCATCATCCCGTTGGCATCCGCTGTTGCCAGATAGACTGTCCCCTGGTCAGGCTGAATCTCAATCGCCGGTGTGCTGGCGCGGTCGAGGCGGATGTCCCCGGCACAGCGCGCCAGGAAAGCATCGTCGAGCAGTTGATCAGTCGAGACCCGCATGGTGTCGAGATCAGAGACATGGCGATGTGCCAGAAAGAATCCGGCCTTGATCGCTTCGATCTGCAGGTGAACACGATCGGCCGACAGGGCCTCATAGCGCTCAATCTCCAGGTGTTGCAGGATACCCAGCGCGATCAAGGTAACGATGCCTTGCCCACTCGGGGGAATCTCATGGACGGTGAGGTCTGCATAGTCCAGCGTAATGCAGTCGGTCCAGAAGCCTTCGTGGTTTGCCAGGTCATCGGGCGTCATCACCCCTTGATGGCGCGCGCAGTCTGCTGCGATCTTTTGCGCCAGGTCGCCGCGGTAAAAACTCTCGCCCTGTGAGGCGCAGATCTCCTCAAGCGTGTCGGCCATCGCCGGGCAACGAAACAATTCCCCTTCTTTAGGGGGCCGCCCGTCAACGGTGAAGGTGTCGTAGAAGCCCTCGTTCTGGACGAATCGGTCGACCACCCGGCTCCATGCCTGGGTCAGCACGGGCGAGACCAGATAACCCTCACGGGCGTACCGGACCGCGTTGTTAAAAAGTGACTCAAGGGGCAGGGAGCCAAATCGTTTCCAGAGTTGGATCCAGGTATCGACCGCCCCCGGAACCGTTACGCTGTCCCAGCCATGCTCGGGAATCCCGTCGCGGCCGGCAAAGTATTCCGGTGTCCAGCCCGCGGGCGATTGGCCGCAACCGTTGAAGCCATGAAGCCCTGAGTCATTGGCGATGATCGCAAAAGCGTCGCCGCCGATACTGTTCATGGTCGGCTCAACCACGGGCAGGCAGATTGCTGTGGCCACGGCGGCATCAACGGCGTTACCGCCCTGGCGGAGCATCTCGAGTCCTGCCTGGGCAGCCAGAGGCTGCGAGGTGCTGACCATCTGGCCGGCGTATACAGTAGATCGGCGTGATGGGTGACGATAGTGTTGATCGACTTGTTTAAACATAGTTGGGACGGTGGGCGGGAGTCAGTTGGGAACAATACCGCTTCGGCATCAGCGTTTTCTTCTGGCGCGTGGTTGGGTTTTGCTTAAAGAGCGGTCCACAACACAGTGTAGCACCGGTCTGGGTCAGGTCGTGTCCGGGCAGATCATGAGTTGTGCGTGCAGACCTTTGCCAGGTGATCCAGCATGGCATCGAAGTGCCCCTGTTCCTTGGCCATGTCGGCACGCAGGCGCGCACTGCAGTGCATTTCAAGCGGCATATTGAGCAGATCCCACCGATAACTTACGGGCGCCTGTGGTTCTACTTCACCGATCAGGATGCGTGCACTTTTTTCGGCAGAGTGTTTAAACCAGTCGACATGCCCCTGGCTTTTGACGATGTCCAGGTGGGCAAGGCCTTCTCCCGCGATATAGGTATAAAGACCCTGGTCGTCGCGTTCGATGGTGTTGTGAATATGCCCATTGAGAATGGTTCGGGCGCCGATCCGCAGTAACTGTTCACGCAGCCATTCTCCTTCGCCGAAGTTCTCGATACTGTGGTCAGAAGGCTGCTCTTCAATTGGCCTCAGATCAGTGATCGGACGGTGGCTGAAGACAACGTATTCACGAATGCCGGGGTTATCGCGCAGCGCTGGCAGCTGGCGGAGCAGCGCCCCCCGCATCCCCGCCGACCAGGGAATAATGTCTGCCGCTGTATCGAGATTGATGAACTGGATACCGCCAAGACGAAACGTGGAGTTGCGTGGGCCGACGCCACGCTCAAACCAGTGCAGCAAGTTCCGATCGAAACCCCGGACGATATCGTGATTGCCGAAGGCGGAATAAACGGGCACCGGACTGTTGGCGAGGTGATGAATGACACTGAGATCGTCGCCCGGCTCGTAGTAAATATCGCCCAGTAAAAGGAGAAACTGTGCCCCGAGCTGATGGGTTCGCTGCAGGGACCATTCGAGTTCACGACCCCCGCCGGTATCTCCGATAGCGGCGAACCGATAGTTGTCGGCAAACGGGACTTCCCAGCGCAGTGTGAGTGCGTGGTCGGAAGTCGCTTCACCCCGCACGGTTCGCTGAAGGCCATCTATAGATTCATCATGGATTTGACCCCCCCCATCACCCCTCAGTATCGCCAGGGGATGGATGTTATCGATCGTGATGTGGAAGACGCCTTGGGTCCGAAGCACCGGTTCCGGGGTGAATGCCCGCCAGGAAAGAGACGGCCCTTCCGTGCCGATGAGAAAGGCGCCCTCTGCGAGCACAGGGAAATCTCCCTCAGGGTGGCGGGCCTCATGCCTGACATGCCGCGGTTCTGCCATGATCGGCACTCGAAGGCCCCGCATCGCCAGCGCATTGATGCCCACGCCGGCACCAACCAGTGCGAGTGCGCCCAGGAACTGTCGACGGGAGGAAGACTTGCTCATTGGTTTGATAACTTAACGTGCGATGAGGAGGTTCCGACCTGACCTGGGGCAAGATCTCCGGTGATTCAGGCTGGCCGTGATGGACGGCGCTCTGTGTGGTTGCCTGCTCATTAACGCGAACGATTTTAGCATCGCGCTGGGTCTTGGCCTGTGAACTGATTCGACGAAGTGCCGACTCAATCGGATTCTGAATCGCGGATTAACTGGGTCAGGGTGTCCAGGTCAAAGATCGTCAAACATTGGCGTGTGGCTTCGATGAGACCCGCCTGTTTCAGTTGATTAAGCGTACGGGTGACGCTTTCTCGGGTGGTGTTGGTTCGGCTCGCCAGATCCGCATGGGTAGGCGGTGGCGTGATCTCGACGACCCCGTTTTTCGCCGGATGCGTGCGGGCCAGCCGAAGCAGTTCAGCGTGTATCCGATTGCTGGTGTTGAGCGTGCTGAACTCGAAAACCTTTTCGTCCGCCCGGCGCAGTCTTGCGGCGAGTTCAATCATCAGTGCCCGCATGACCTCCGGATGCGAGTCGATCACTTCACTAAAAACAGTGGCCGGCAATGAGGCCAGCAGACTCTCTTCCAGAGTGACCACAAAACTGGATCGTGGATGACCGTCAAGCGCGGAGAGTTCCCCAAAAATATCACCCTGGACCAATTCGGCGAACGTGATTTCCTTGCCTGCATCCGAGAAGGTCTTGGCGGTGACGCGTCCGCTGCAGATAAAGTAGACCTCGTCGCAGGGTGCATCCTGAGCCAGAACTTCACTGCCGCCGTCATGGCGTGACCAATTGCATCGCTCTGCGAGCTTGGCCAGGGCCTCTTCTGGCAGGGCCGCCAGAATGCGCACCTGGGCCAGAGCGGTGACGCTGATATTGCCTTCTGCCTGCTTTGCCATCGCACTGTTCCGCTGGTCTTTGAGGGTTACCATAACCGATTAGCGATGCCTCGGCGAGACAGGGTTTTTCAGCCTGAAAAGGGGTGCGGCATTCAACCCAAAGCCGCTATGATCGAGCGCTATGGAAGCGTGTTTGCCGAGCCGGATTGTCTGCCTGACTGAGGAAACCACCGAGACGCTTTACCGGATCGGTGAAGCCGATCGAATTGTCGGCATCTCGGGGTTTACGGTCAGGCCGCCACAGGCGCGCAAGGAAAAACCCCGGGTCAGCGCGTTTACCAGCGCTCGCATCGACCGGATTCTTGCGCTGTCACCCGATCTGGTTTTGGGCTTTTCAGATCTGCAGGCTGACATTGCTCAGGAACTGATTCGCCAAGGGGTGAGTGTGATGGTGTTCAATCACCGATCGGTCAACGGCATTTTGGACATGATGAAGACACTGGGCGCCATGGTGGGCGCGCTGGAGTCGACCGAAGCCCTGATTGGGGAATGCCAGGCGAATCTTGACCGCGCCAGAAGACAGGCGCCGCCCGTGCGGCCCCGTGTCTATTTTGAAGAGTGGGATACCCCTCAGATTTCTGCAATCCGTTGGGTCTCCGAACTGATTGAGATAGCCGGTGGGCAGGATATCTTTCCCGAACTCGCCCAGTGTCCGGACGGCAAGAGCCGGATCATTGCTGACCCAGAAGAAGTGATCCGCCGGCAGCCGGACATCATTATCGGGTCGTGGTGCGGCAAGAAATTCCGCCCCGAAAAAGTGGCCGCCCGCCCGGGATGGTCCGAAATCCCGGCAGTCAAAAACAATGCGCTTTATGAGATCAAGTCGGCAGAGATTCTTCAGCCCGGCCCCGCTGCACTCAGTGACGGATTGTCACGGCTTTGTACCCTTATCGGCAATTGGCACACGGCGACGGGCTAGCCGGTTTCTGGTCCGCAGCCGGGCCTTATTGCTCGAGCGCTTCGCCTTTCCAGACCTCAAAATCCATCGCTGCCTTGATCAGTGAGCGGGTGTAGTCATTTTGCGGTGCAGAGAATATTTGTTCCGCACCGCCTTGCTCGACTACCTGACCCGAGCGCATCACGATGATCTCATCCGCGAGTGCGCGCACCACTCGAAGATCATGACTGATAAAAAGATAGCTCAGCCCGTAGGTCTCCTGCAGTCGAAGCAGCAGGTCAATCATCTGTGACTGTACGGCCCGGTCGAGCGCGGATGTGGGTTCGTCGAGGACAATCAGTTCAGGTTTCAGGATCAGCGCCCGGGCAAGGGCGATCCGTTGGCGCTGCCCGCCTGAGAATTCATGGGGATAGCGCCATCGGGCATCAGGATCCAATCCGACTTCCCGCAAAGCCTCGATAACCTTTGAATCCTGATCGGGTTTTTCGACAAGACCGTGGGCCTCAAGGCCTTCCGCCACAATGTCCCCGACGTTCATGCGCGGACTAAGGCTGCCAAAGGGATCCTGAAAGACGATCTGCATTTGACGGCGCAAGGGCTGTAGTGCTTTGCGGGACAAGCCATCAATACGCTGGTCTTTAAAGGAGATGGCCCCGCGGCTTTGGGTAAGCCGCAGCAGCGCCAGCGCCAGTGTCGTCTTGCCGGACCCACTCTCACCGACCACCCCCACGGTACGCCCGGCACGCAGCGTCAGACTGACACCATCCACTGCCCGAACATAATCTACGGTACGCCGCAACAGACCCTTTCGCACATCAAACCACACGCCAAGTTCATCGGCTTCGAGAAGCACTTTGCCCGATGCCGCACCCGCCGCTCGCCGGGTTTTGGGTTCTGCCTCAATCAGCGTCCGGGTGTATGTCTGTGAGGGTGCCTGAAAGATCTGATCCGTATTACCGGATTCCACTACCTTTCCCCCCTGCATCACAACCACCCGGTCGGCGGCTTTGCGTACCACCCCAAGATCATGCGTAATGAGCAGGAGCGCCATATTGAGTTGTTGGCAGAGCTCATCGAGGAGCACAAGAATCTGTGCCTGTGTAGTGACGTCAACCGCGGTGGTGGGTTCGTCAGCAATCAGAAGCCGGGGCTCATTGGCAAGCGCCATGGCAATCATCACTCTTTGACGCTGGCCGCCTGAGAGCTGGTGCGGCCAGGATTTGAGTTGACGCTGCGGATCACGGATCCGTACCTGCTCCAACAGTTGCAATGCGCGCTGGCGCGCGACAGGCTCTTTCAGTCTTTTGTGCAGGGTCAGGGTTTCACAGATCTGTTTTTCGACGGTGTGCAGTGGGTTCAACGACAGCATGGGTTCCTGAAAGATCATGCCGATGCGGCTGCCCCGCACGCCCCGCAGGGTCTTTTCATCGGCGCCAAGCAGCTCCTCTCCCTCAAAACGAATGCTCCCGCCGGGATGACTGGCCTGGGGATAGGGCAGCAGTCCCAGGATGGAAGCCGCCGTCACCGATTTACCCGATCCGGATTCGCCTACCAGCGCAATCCGCTCACCCGCGTTGATATCCAGCGAGACGTCTTTGACCGCATCAACCTGTTTTTTCGGGGTCGCAAACCGCACCGAGAGGTCACGAATCTCGAGCAGCGGACGGACGGACGGGGAGGTATTCATCGCGAGTCGATTGCCTTTCGCGGATCAAAGGCATCGCGGACTGCTTCGCCGACAAATATCAGCAGACTCAGCATCAGTCCGATAACAAAGAACCCGGTCAGCCCGAGCCAGGGAGCCTGAAGGTTTGCTTTACCCTGAGCGAGCAGTTCACCCAGCGATGCGGACCCGGGTGGCAGGCCGATCCCCAGAAAATCCAGCGAGGTCAGCACGGTGACGGAGCCTGCGAGAGTAAAGGGCATAAAGGTGATTGTCGCCACCATGGCGTTTGGCAGCAGATGACGGAACATGATCACGGTGTTGCTGACACCGAGCGCCTGGGCAGCGCGGACATATTCAAAGTTGCGCGCTCTCAGGAACTCGGCGCGGACCACACCGACAAACCCCATCCATGAAAACAGCAACAGCAGGCCCAGCAGCCACCAGAAGGTGGGCTCCACGACGCTGGCCAGGATGATCAGCAGGTAGAGGGTTGGCAATCCCGACCAGACTTCAATAAAGCGTTGGCCCAAAAGATCGGTCCATCCGCCGAAGTATCCCTGCACCGCACCGGCAGCCACACCGATGATGGCGCTGATCAGGGTCAGGGTGAAACCGAACAGCACTGAAATCCGAAAACCGTATATGGCCCGGGCGAGAACATCCCTGGCCTGATCATCGGTGCCGAGCCAGTGCTGATGATCAGGCGGGGCAGGGGCAGGCACGGGAAGATCCCAGGCTACCGTTTGATGGTGATATCGGATGGGCGGCCAGAGCATCCAGCCTTGCGCATCAATGAGGTCTGCGAGAAACGGATTGCGGTAATCCGCCTCGGTCAGGAAGTCGCCGCCGAATGTCGTCTCGGGATAGGCCTTAAAGATGGGCATATAGACCTCGCCCCGGTAGACCACGACAAAGGGCTTGTCGTTGGCGACAAATTCAGCAAAAAGTGACACGATGAACAGGATCAGGAAAATCCACATCGACCACCAGCCGCGGCGGTTGGCACGGAAGTTATGCAGCCGTCGTCGTGTCAGGGGGCTGAGTCTTGGGCTGTCCATCTAGGTGTCACGGTTTTCAAAATCGATCCGCGGATCTACGAGGGTATAGGTCAGGTCCCCGATGAGACTCATCACAAGCCCGAGCAGCGAGAAAAAAAAGAGTGTACCGAACATCACTGGATAGTCCCGGGCAAAAGCGGCCTCGAAGCCGAGCAGGCCAAGCCCGTCCAGAGAGAAAATGATCTCAATGAGCAGTGACCCGGTGAAGAGAATGCCGATGAACGCGCTGGGAAAGCCGGCGATCACGATGAGCATGGCATTGCGGAATACGTGACCGTACAGCACCCGGCGCTCACTCAAGCCCTTTGCCCGTGCAGTAAGCACGTACTGCTGATTGATTTGGTCAAGAAAGGAGTTTTTGGTCAGCATCGTGAGTGTGGCGAACCCGCCTATGGTCATAGCCAGCACGGGCAGGGCGATATGCCAGAAGTAATCCAGAATGCGCGATGGCCAGGACAGCATTTCCCAGTTCTCTGAGGTGAGCCCCGCAAGAGGAAACCAGTCGAGATAACTGCCTCCGGCAAACACCACCAGCAGGAAGACCGCAAAGAGAAAACTGGGAATAGCGGTGCCGACAACCACCAGTACGCTGGTCCAGACATCGAAGCGGGTCCCGTCGCGAACCGACTTGGCGATGCCGAGCGGGATTGAGATGAGATACACCAGCAGGGTGGTCCAGATGCCGAGTGAGATTGAGACCGGCATCTTGTCGAGCACCAGGTCCACGACCGAGCGGTCACGGTAAAAACTTTCACCAAAGTCCAACATCAGGTATTGCTTCATCATGGTGAAGAAGCGCTCGGGCAAAGGCTTGTCGAAGCCAAAACGGACCTCAAGTTCGGCAATGAAATCCGGGTCAAGACCCTGCGCGCCGCGGTATTTGCCGCCGAAGGCGTCACTGCTGCTCGCGCTTGAAAGGGTTTCACTGGCGCCGGTGCGCGTGACCCGCTCGGTGATGTCGGCACCAACGCCCGTGAGTTGTGAAATGATCTGTTCCACCGGCCCGCCTGGGGCCACCTGAATGATCACGAAATTGATCACCATGATCGCGAACAGCGTGGGAATCATCAGCAGCAGTCTGCGGACGATGTAGGTGCTCATGATCGTGCGAGGGCGAGGTGGGCTACTGGCGTTCTTTTTCGAGAGCGCTGGCGCGCTCTGCATCGAACCACCAGCGGTCCGTCATGACGCCCGTGCGTACCGGCGTCTCCGGCCTTCCAAACTTGTCCCAGTAAAGGATTCGGTCGGCCCGGATGTGCCAGTGGGGAACGACATAGTGACCCCATGACAGCACCCGATCCAGCGCGCGGGTCCGCTGGTTGAGTTGTTCCCGGGAGTCTGAGCGCAGCATCAGGCCGATGAGTTCATCCACGACCGGATCACGCACCCCCGCAAGATTTCGGCTGCCTGCCGAGTCTGCGGCTGCCTGGCTCCAGTATTCGTACTGTTCGTTACCGGGCGTTTCGCTTTGACCCCAGACCCACACCATCATGTCAAAGTCGAACTGGCGAAAGCGGTTGATGTATTGATTCTCGTCCACCAGCCGTACCTTGGCTTCGATACCCAGCCGCTTCAGGTTGCGAACATAGGGCAGGACAATGCGCTCAAAGGCGGGGCTGACAAGGAGGATCTCGAAGCGAAACGGCGCCCCGGTCTTTGCATTCACCAGTTGGAGATCCTGAACCGCCCATCCGGCGTCCTGGAGCAGGGCATTGGCCCGGCGCAGGTTTTCACGCAGCCAGCCGCTGCCATCCGTCACGGGTGGGGCATATGCTTCGCCGAAAACCGCCTCCGGCACTTGGCCGCGAAACGGTTCCAGTACGGCGAGTTCTTCCCCCTCGGGCTTGCCCCGAGCCGCGAGATCGGAATTCGAGAAATAGCTGCGGGTCCGGGTGTACTGACCGTTGAAGAGGTTTCGGTTGGTCCATTCAAAATCAAAAGCGAGCGTAAGGGCTTCGCGCACCCGCGGGTCAGAGAACTGCTCACGGCGGGTATTCATGACGAAGGCCTGCATGCCGGTGGGCCTGCGGTTTGCTACCAGTTCCTTTTTCAGCCAGCCTTTCTCGACAACCGAGACGTTGTAGTCCTCTGCCCAGGCCTTCGCCTGATTCTCCAGTCGATAATCAATATCGCCGGCTTTGAGCGCCAGGCGGATCGGCGTTGCATCACGGAAGAAGTCGGTCCGGATCGTCTGGAAATTCTGCATCCCCCGGCGTACCGCGAGATCCCGGCCCCAGTAGTCTTCAACGCGCTCCCGGACCGTAAAGCGCCCCGCCTCAAATTCGCGAATCTGGTAAGGCCCGCTGCCCAGCGGGGGTTCCAGTGTCGTGGCGCCAAAGTCCCGGGTCGCCCAGTAGTGTTTGGGCAGGATCGGCAGTTGGCCGACGATGAGGGGCAATTCGCGGTTATTGGATTCGCTGAAAGTAAACCGTACCCGTACGGCATCCAGCGCTTCGGCCGACGCGACAGCGCTGTAATAGAACCGGTACTGGGGATTACCCTGGCTGACCAGGGTTTCAAAAGACCAGGCGACATCTTCGGCAGTGATGGGGGCCCCGTCATGCCAGCGCGCTTGCGGACGAAGATGGAAGATCACCCAGGAACGATCGCGGGGCCATTCAATGGATTCGGCAATCAAGCCGTAACCGGTGAAAGGTTCGTCGGCACTTGTGACCAACAGGGTTTCCACTGCGCCGGTACTGACCGCGTTACCCTTGGGGATAAAGGGGTGAAAACTGTCAAAATTCCCCTGGGAAGCAAGCCGTAGACTTCCCCCTTTGGGAGCGTCGGGATTAACGTAATCGAAATGACGAAAGCCAGCGGGGTAACGCGGGGTCTCGGAGTCGAACATGGAGATGGCATGAGCGCGCAGGACCTCTGCGGCCAGGGCCGGCAGGGGACTCAGGGTGAGCCAGATCAGCAGGAACCATCTCATGATCGACTCATTATATCTTTGGGTCTTGCCGTGCCTTCATGGGACCTGATTCGATGGGGATGAGGCGATCACCTGCCGGCGATGCGGCACGACAACCGGATACGACTCGTCACTTTAGCCGGGCCGTATTGCGCTGGTTCCGCCAGTGCGGCCGTCACGATCTGCCCTGGCAGGTTAAAGGCGATCCTTACCGGGTATGGGTTTCAGAAATCATGCTGCAGCAAACCCAGGTGACAACCGTCATTCCATTTTATGAGCGCTTTATTCGCCGCTTTCCGGATGTGGTGACGCTGGCCAGAGCCAGGGTTGATACGGTATTGAGTTACTGGACCGGGCTGGGGTACTACGCCCGGGCCCGAAACCTGCATCGTGCAGCCAGGATTATTCTGCAGGAATATGACGGCGTGTTCCCTAATCAGTTTGAGAGTGTCTTGGCTTTGCCGGGGATCGGCAAATCTACTGCTGGGGCCATACTGAGTCTTGCGAGTGATCAACGCCATCCCATCCTGGATGGGAACGTCCGACGGGTGTTGGCAAGGTACTTCGCGGTGGCGGGAGAGATCTCGCGCGGGGAGACCGAAGCTACCCTGTGGCAGCACGCCGAGGCGGTCCTACCCAAAAGCGGCGTACTCGCTGCACCGTTTAATCAGGCGATGATGGATCTGGGTGCGCTGGTGTGCACTCGCGCTAAACCGCAATGTGGGGTGTGTCCCCTGGTTCGGAATTGTCAGGCCTATGCACTTGGCACGCCGACCGCTTTCCCCGTCCGCCGCAGAAAGCGGGTACGACCTACCCGGGAGGTGAACTTCATCATTTTGCAGGATTCCAGTGGACGGGTGTTGCTTGAACGCCGGCCCGCTTCAGGCATCTGGGGAGGTCTGTGGGGGTTTCCTGAGTGCTCATTGGAAGAAACGCCGGTGCAATGGTGTCGGCGCAGGTTCCATATCCGGGCAATCGGGTCTAAGGCATTGCCCGTGATACATCACGGTTTTACCCATTATGTCTTGAAGATCCATCCGCAGCCTTTGCGGGTGAGTGACGCCGCGGGCGCTAAAATCGCGGGTAAGGACCGCGTGTGGATCTCTCCCGGCGCGCCCGGAAGACGGGGTTTGGCTGCCCCTGTGAAGCAATTGCTGGAACAACTGGATAAGACTGGAAAAGAAAGATGAGTGATGAAATCCAATGCGTGGTGCTGAACCGCCCGGCCGAGCCGATGGCCAGTGCGCCCTGGCCCGGGGAGCTTGGTCAGCGCATTCTGCGAGAGGTCTCGAAAGAAGGCTGGCAGCAGTGGCTGTCACGGCAGACCATGCTGATCAATGAGCAGCGCTTGAGTCCGATCAACCCGGAGCACCGTGCGTATCTCGAAGCGCAGATGACTGCGTTTTTGTTTGGTGATGGGGGTGATGAGCCAGAGGGTTGGGTGGCACCTGAAGACGGTTAGCGCTGGAAAAGTTGCTATACTGTCGCCTTTAACGAAGCACTATCCCCGGCTGACTGCCCCGCCTGAATAAACGACAATGCCACTCGACCGCGTCAGTGCGGTTTGGGGTTCGGCATGAACCGAACCCGCAATCGCGCTGTCCCGTCGAAAATACGGCGCCCATCCGGTCGTATGCCCGCTAGGCGCCTATAACAATAATATCCCGGCATCGTGATCAGGCTTGTAGCTGACGGAATCACGACAAAGGAGTCATCATGATCGAAGCCAAAGCCCACAGTGCTTATGGCCTTGAAAACCACGGTCTGCGCAACCCGAAGGCCGTCCACTGGAACCTGACCCAGGCCGCGCTCATTGAGCATGCCATCCGTAAAGGTGAGGGGGCGCTCACCCGTTTCGGGCCGCTGGTCGTCAACACCGGACAACATACGGGCCGTTCTGCCAATGACAAGTTTGTTGTGCGGGACGAAACTACCGAGAACGAGATCTGGTGGGGCAAAGTAAATGTGCCTTACACCCCCGAACACTTCGATGCACTTTTTGCGCGAATGTCGGATTATCTTGAAGGCAAAGAATGGTACGTGCAGGATTGTTTCGCTGGCGCGGACCCTGATCGGCGTTTGCCGGTTCGCATCATCAACGAACTCGCTTGGCACAGCGCCTTTGCGCGCAACATGTTTATTGTTGGTTCAGATGAGGAGCAGGCCCGTCATGAGCCAGGCTTTACTGTAATCAATGCCCCCGGCTTCTCTGCGGATCCTGCGGTGGACGGGACCAACTCACCGACCTTCATTATCGTCAACTTTTCCAAAAAGCTTGTCATTATTGGCGGTACGAGTTACGCGGGCGAAACCAAGAAGTCGATCTTCAGCGTCATGAATTACCTGCTGCCCCGTCAGGGCGTGCTGTCAATGCATGCCTCGGCCAACATCGGGGACGATGGCAGCACAGCGGTGTTCTTCGGTCTGTCCGGTACCGGCAAGACGACGCTGTCGGCTGATGCATCGCGGACCCTGATCGGCGATGACGAGCATGGCTGGAGTGAGAACGGCATCTTTAATTTCGAGGGGGGTTGCTACGCCAAAGTGATCAAACTGTCTGCAGAGCAGGAGCCGGAGATTTTCCAGACCACACGCACCTTCGGTACGATTCTGGAGAATGTGGTGTTGGATGAATCGGCCCGCGCTATTGATCTGGATGATGGTTCGCTGACAGAAAATACCCGCGCGTCGTATCCTATTTCGCAGATACCGAATGCCTCCGAGACCGGCCGAGGCGGTCAGCCGAAAAACATCGTCTTTTTGACTTGTGATGCATTTGGTGTGTTGCCGCCGGTAGCCAAACTGTCTGCCGCACAGGCCATGTATCACTTTATTAATGGCTATACCGCAAAAGTGGCTGGCACGGAAAAAGGTGTTACTGAGCCCTCGCCGACCTTTAGCCCCTGTTTTGGCGGACCTTTTTTGCCCCTGCATCCGCGGCAGTACGCGAAACTCCTCGGGAAAAATATCGAAACCCATGGGGTGAAAGTCTGGTTTATCAATACCGGATGGACCGGCGGTGCCTACGGTACGGGTCAACGCATGGCCATCCACCACACCCGCGCGATCGTCAACGCTGCGCTTGACGGAAAACTGGATGATGCCCCGACCGAGACCGATCCGATTTTCGGACTCGAGGTGCCGATGGAATGCCCGGGCGTTCCGGCTGACGTATTGAATCCGCGCAACACCTGGACGGATGCCGAGGCCTATGATGCCCAGGCCAGGAAACTGGCCGGA
>Ga0181594_10000814_pt1 | contig 29241 bp, 23 predicted proteins | sample 071ome_18_FD_145603 | JGI IMG/M metagenome (GOLD analysis project Ga0181594, IMG submission 145603) | Coastal salt marsh microbial communities from the Groves Creek Marsh, Skidaway Island, Georgia - 071413BT metaG (spades assembly) | ecosystem: Environmental > Aquatic > Marine > Intertidal zone... | reverse complement strand
CTCCCGGAAACCACAGAGCGCGTCGAATGGTGTCAGTGCACAGATGAGTTCCGGCTTGTGGTTGCGATCGCGGAAACTCCGATGAGGGGCGTCGACCGGAATGCCGGCCGCATCCTCCCGAGCGAAGCCAGCCTTGGCCTGCGCACTCGATGGGTGGGCCTGGAGCGACAACGGATGCCCGGCCGCAAGAACCTTCAGCAGGAACGGCAGGCCGCCAAACTGGTCGTGCACCGCCGCCCCGAGCGCACCGACGGGATCACCACCGATGACCTGGTCAAGCGGCATCCGATCCGGACCCGCCAGAGACGGCGCCGAGGGATGAGCGCCGAACCACAACTCGGCCCACGGGCGGCCGTCCTCAGGCCGACCGAGGAGCGACGGCAGGCTCGAGGTCGACCCCCAGTCGTAATGACGAACAACGCCGTCGAGTACCAGCACCATGGCGCAGATCAGGTGCCGTCCGCGGCGGCTTCGGCCAGCGCCGCCGCGACCGCATCCGCAACCAGCACCAGATCGAGCAGTTGGGCAAGCGGACCATCGCCCTCGGCACGAACCTCCACGACATGCTCGAATCGTTCTCGAGCGAGCGCGACCCCGCCATCAAGCCCGCCGGGCTCAGCGGCGTGGCGCAGGAGCACAAGGACAGCACCGTTCGCACTCGCCTCGGCAAGCCGCACCCCGGCGTCAACGTCAAGGGCACCCGTGGGGAGACGCCGACGCACTGCGGCGATCCCGCCGACCTGGTCGAGTTCTTGCACCCATCGACGAGCCGCATGTTTACCGATGGCTCCGGCTGCAGTAACGAGGGCGAGCCGTCCGGGAAGAAGACCGGCAAGCCGAGCGATCTCGGGAGCATCGAACAGGGTCTCGATGCGGTCGGCGAGGGTAGTGGCGGCGTCCGTGACGGTTCGGGTCATCCCCGAAACGAAACCAAGCCGCTCCAACAGGACAAGGACCGGCACGATGGCGACGCCAAGCCCCGCCGCCGGACCGGCTTCAGGATCGATGGCGACCACCGGGATCTGCCACGACGCAGCTGCGCTGCCGAGTGCGCCACCCGAGGTGACCACGATCGTCGTCGCACCCGCGCTTCTCGCCTCTTCGGCCGCGGCAACGACACCAGCGTCATCGCCCGACGGTGACACCACCAAGGCGAGCGTGGTCTTGTTCACCCAGGCCGGGCAGCGAGCCCCCGTGGCCACGATCGGCACAGCCGCACGCAGCTCGCAGATCGCCTCAATGACGTCGCCCGCAACGCGCGAACCTCCAGTGCCGAGAATGACAACCGAGGTGATGCCCTCCGTCGCCGGGAGATCGTTGAGATCGGCCGCGGTGACGGCGATGTCGCGCAGTTGGTCCGGAAGGTGCCGGACCGATTCGCGAAGGTCGACGGTCGCCATTGGCTCAGCCGCCAAACGTCAAGGACACTCCGTCGGCCTCGGCCTTGGCCACCAGCCGCGTGTGTTCAGCATCGTCAACATCGCTCGCCTCGTCAGGAAGCATCACGGGGATCCCCTCGTGGACCCGGTACGCCTTCTTGAGCCGAGGGTTGTAGAGGGTTTCCTCGTCGGAGAAGTACAGCAAGCCCTGCTTGTCGACGGGGCAGGCGAGGATCTCCAGGAGGCGAGAATCGAGACTCATGCCCTCCAGTAAACCGGCTCGATGGGAAAGACGGCCGGATCAGGCCACGAAGTGTGCGCGAACTTCGTCCACTCGGCGCTCGACATCGTCGGCCGCTGCGGTCTCGAGGTTGAGTCGCAACAGAGGTTCGGTGTTGCTGGCCCGGAGGTTGAACCACCAGTCACCGAAGTCAACCGTGAGCCCGTCGAGACGATCCTGCGCGGCGTCGGGGTAGGCCGCTGCGACCCGTTCGATCACAGCCGCAGTGTCGTCCACCTTGGTGTTGATCTCGCCCGAGGCGGCGTAGCGGTCCAGCGACGACACCAGGTCGGACAAGCCACCGTTGTGGGCACTCAGGGCCTCCAGGATGACCAGCGCAGCGATGAGACCGCTGTCGGCCCGATAGTTGTCAGCGAAGTAGTAGTGGCCGGAGTGCTCACCGCCGAACAACGCACCGGTTTCGGCCATCACCTGCTTGATAAACGAGTGACCGACGCGGGTGCGGACTGCGGTCCCTCCGTTCTCGGCGACGACCTCGGGCACGGTCTTGGAACAGATCAAGTTGTGCAGGATCGTCGCACCGGGATGTTTGGCCAAGATCGACCGGGCGACCATGGCGGTGGTCAAGGAGCCGGAAATGGCTCGCGCCGTCTCATCGACGAGGAACACCCGGTCCGCGTCGCCATCGAACGCAAGACCGATGTCGGCCCCGGTCTCCAGCACCCGGGCCATGAGGTCCCGCTGATTCTCGGGCTGAATCGGGTCGGCCGGATGGTTCGGGAACGTGCCGTCGAGTTCGGGATACAGGTGATCAAGTTCGAACGGCAGCCCGGCAAACACCGCCGGCACAACAAGCCCGCCCATGCCGTTGGCAGTATCGGCGACGACCTTCAGCGGCTTCAGCGCCGAAATATCGACGAAGGAATGCACGTGCTCGACGTACCCAGGCAGCATGTCCTGCCCGGTCCTCGCGCCGGTCACGCCGGTCGGGTCGGGACCGGCAAGGGCCATCTGCTTGATCGCGTCGAGCCCGGTGTCTTTGCCGATCGGCGCGGCTTTCGCCAAACACATCTTGATGCCGTTGTAGCCGGCGGGGTTGTGCGAGGCGGTAAAGACTGCCCCAGGCAGATCGAGCACACCGGAGGCGTAATACAACATGTCGGTTGCACAAAGACCGACATCGATCACGTCGACCCCGTGAGCCATCGCCCCGTCGCCGAACGCAGCGGAGAATTCCTCACCCTCGGGACGCATGTCGTGACCGACGACGATCGCCGAGGCACCGGACGCAGCGACGAAACGGGCGAAGGCACCGCCGATCGCGCGTGCACCATCGACCGTGAACTGGTCAGGCACCGTGCCCCGCACGTCGTAGGCCTTGAAGATGGCGTCGAAATCGGTCATTGGTCTCTTTCTGGCTGATGAGCCTCGTTCTCAAGGTCATCGAACCCAGGTTCGGTGGACAATCCCGGCGCCGATAACGAGGGACCAGTCGGGAGCGCATCGACACCAACGGCGAGGTAGCCCCCGCGACGGGCGGTGCGACGGATCCGAAGAATATCGACCACAACCCCGATCCCGTCACGGATGGCTCGCACGGTCGAGGTGTCGGAGTTGACGACCTCGACGGGGAGTTCGGTCATGGTCAGTTCGTAGCGCTCGACCAGGTGCAAGATCTCGATGTCGAACGCAAAACCATCGATGGTGCCTGGGCCGATCACGAGACGGGCGACATCCGAACGGAACGCCTTACAGCCGCTCTGCGTATCTCGATAGTTCCCGAGCAGAAGGAGTTCGGTCGCCATGTTGACGACGCGGCTTCCAAACGAGCGAAGCGCCGAGGTCCCCCGGAGCGTCTCCGTGTTCTGATGGTGACGGTTACCGATGGCGACGTCGAAGCCCTGCTCGATCGCCTCAAGAAACCCGAGAAGCTGAGCGGGGGCGTAGGCCAGATCAGCGTCGGTGAATGCCACCGTGCGACCGGTCGATGCCAGCACCCCAGCGCGTACAGCCGCGCCCTTGCCTCGATTGCGGTCCAGGACGATGACCTGATCGGCTCCCGCCGCCTCGGCTGCTTCGGCCGTGCCATCGGCCGAGCCGTCGTCGACCACCACCACTTCGAGATCACCAGCTTCGTCAACAACGGCAAGCTGGCGCCGGATCTCCGCGACCGTCTCGCCAATCCGAGCGACCTCCCGGTAGGCGGGTACCACGACCGAGAGCCGGGCGGTGCCAGGGGCAGTGGGGCGAAGAATCGGGACCGATTGCTCTCGCCGCACGACCCGGAACAGGACCAGACGGTACGAGGCGAGTCGCACGACCGCCGCGAGACCCAACGCCACGAGCTTGGCGAGCAGGACCGGCCCGTCGATCGCCGTGAAGACGAGAAGATCGACAGAGCCGGCGATGACCGCCACGGCGAGGAAGACGGGCCACTGGCGGATCCACCGGTCGAGTCCGTCACCTCGCAGCGTGTACCGGTGGTGCAGGGTGCGAGCCACCGTCGCGGCCAGCGCAAGTGCGACAAGGTCGGCTGCCGCTCGGCCGAGACCAGCAGCGACCAGCACCAGCACCACGCCAATGTCGGCACCGGTCGCAACGAACCCAGTGAGGACGAAGCGGCGTGGGTCGGGACGCTCCCCCGCAGCCAACCGGCGGCTCGGGTCGGTCACTCGACGCCGTCGAACGGGTCGGGAGACGTCGGGGCGTCGGCGTCTGATTCCGGCTGAGGAACGACAACCGAATCGGCCCCGGACACGGCGGTCGCCGGGCCAACCACCGCCAGCCGATACCGCGTCAGCTCAACGAGGTCAGGGACGGCGGAGAACAGCATCGCCACCAGCCCGACCACCCCAGGCAGCCAGACAAGGAGGGCCGTAAACGGCTCATCGGCCGATGGGCGAACGGCGAGGTGAACAATGATCGTGAGCGCCATGAGTCCGGTTGCAACGAGAAGACGCAGTCCCGCCGCTCGAACAAGGGCAGCGGTCTCCGCAACGAGTCGGTCGAGTGAATCGGCCCGGGCCCGACCCGCTCGAACCTGACCCAACACCAGGTCTCGCGCCGGCAGCTTCGCCAACGGCGATGCGCCGAAGTCCCAGAGTCGGCCGCCCTCGGGGACAGACAGGCGCGCCAGACCCGCAAGGGCGATGATCCCGAGCAGGGTCAACCCGAGGCCGACGAGTTCCACGCCCGATCGGCCGTAGACGAGTTCCACCGTTGTGTCGGTCGGCACCACAACCATGAGGTTCGGCGCAACCCGGTACGGACCGTCTGCTCCAGTCACGGACCAGTTCGGGAAATAGCTGGCTCGAACCAGAACCGGTTGTCCGGTTCGGTCGACCTCGAAGGAAATGCTGGACTCATCGCTGCGGACGCCCGACACCTGCACCGGATTAACCGGATCGTCAGGCAAGGCGACCGGCAGCGCCGTTGCCATCGCCCGCATTTCGGCCACGCGGTCGAGTTCGATGTCGAGCGATGTCTGCAGCTCAGGGCTGGCCGCTTCGATCTCGGCAATCGAGGTCCGGGGCCAGACGTCAGGTCCGGACTCAGCGATGAGCGGCACGTCGTTCGCCTCCCACCATGCAACGGTGGGCACGAGCCAGTTTTCCCCACCGCCCTGAACCCCATCCACGACGACCGGGAGGTGGTCGAGCCCCACCACGAGGTCGGTGTCCTCAACGAGAAAGACCACCCACGGACCTGCGGTCGCCAACTCGGTCAGACGAGGCTCGGACTGGGCCTGCGCGACCGCCTCGTCGGTGAACGCCATGTAGTAGCGCACCCCAAGATCCTGGAGGTGGCCGACTCCTGTGGCGACGTCAAGCGACGAGTACGGCAGATCACGCTGCGCCCGTGACGGCGACGTCGACAGTTCGGACTGGAGCAGGAAGTGGTAGGGCGTGGTGGCCGAGGCTTCGAAGTAGAGCCCTTCCATCGACCCGATGCATCCATCGGTCCAATGGGGCAGCAGCATTGGCGCCATCGGTGTTCCATACGAGCCGAGACGCTCCGACTGGTACTCCCAGAGAGCACGGCCACAGCCATGGGTTGCGCCGACCTCGTCCATGGTTGCGATCATGAGGGAGTACTCCCCGTACGCCGACTTCGGGTTGCCGGGGGTGCCTTCGTAGCCAGCGAAGTTGTGGGCGGCCCAGAGGGGGCCATAGTGACGTTCCGTCGACTGGAAGATGCCCAGCCACGAGTAACGCCCTTCCTCATCGATCCCACCGCCCGGCAACGACTGCAGGGTGAGACCAAAGGCCACGAAGACCGTCGCACTCGCAAGCACGCCGGGCGCGATCAGCAGCCCAAATCGGGGCCGCGCCGTACCGACCGCGCTGACGACCGAGGCGCCGAGTCGTCCGAGTTCGGCAACGGCGACCGCCGCCATGAGGTTGACCGACAGGTAGTAGAAGGGCAGTAGCCGAACATTCCAGAGTCGACCTTCGGGGAGAAGCAGGAACGCACCGGCGAACATGATCGCAACGAGGGTGAGCGCCATCCCGAGTCGCACGCGACGAATGCCGCAGAGCACCGCTCCGAGCACGGCAAGCACGATCAAGACCTGCAGCGGTGGGTCATTGGTCAGGAACGTCTGATCTCCGAACGAGTCCGATCGGTCCCACAACGCTGCGACATAACGGCGTTCCTTGCCCCAGCCCATGTCGTTGAGGAGAGACCGGTTCCAGAAGAACGGAAGGACCCAGAACGCAGAGAGCAGACCGGCGATCGGCCCCATGACCGCAAGCCAGGCGGTGGTCTTGACCCCGGGGCGCACAAGCCACAGGGCGACCGTGGCGACCAGGGCGAAGAATGCGGCGAACAGGTGGGTGAGCCCCGCGAGCGCCAGGAGAGCGGCGGCGAGCCCCCGGTGACGTCCCGTCTCAAAGCCGCGCGCCGCAACACCGATGTAGAGCACCGCCATGCTGAGACCGAGGGAATAGGCGAACTCACCGGCCATCGTCGACAGCACATTGCCGCCGTAGATGTTGAAGCTGCGGTCGAACAGGAACGGAATGGTGGCGACGGCCAGCAACGCTGGACCGGGAAAAGCCAGTCCACCGAGCCGGCCAAGCGCCCACGCTGCAACCGGCAGGGTGACCATGCCGGCAACGACGACAACCTTCATCGCAACGCCGTACGGCACCGGCACAACGAGGAGCCAGGCGAGCGCTGCGACAACGTAGACCGCGGCGACGTGTTCGGGGCGTTCCAACCGGTCACGGGCACCGAGCGCGATCGCCGCAACGACGCCAGACGCAACAACGGGGACGAGCGGCCCGCCACCCAGCCCGACATTGACGATCACGATCAGCAGCGACGGGATGATCATGTAAAAGGTGAACGCGGGAAAGCCGGCGTACCAGTCGGGTGACCAACCGGTCAGCCGGAACTCTGGCAGCAACACGTCGCGGAGGTAGGCCGGCGACCACACGTGGGCACCCATGTCCCCGCCGGTGGGTGTCGTGTCCTGGACAACGAGATCGGGCTGGAGGTTCCAGGCCACGAAGAAGGTGGCGAGCGACACCAGTGCCAGGGTGGACCAGCCCTCGGCCGTGCTCGGCAAGCCAACCGAGCTGAGGGTGTCGCGCCAGCTGGCGCGCGTCTCCACCGGTTCGGGTTCGTCCGGCGTCGAATCAAGGTCGGGGGCCGACGGCTGCGAGGAGGGATCAGCGGGAGGTTGGTCACTCATGCGGGTCCCATCGTGCCACCTGGCGCGTCACTGTCCGCGGCGCTCGGCCGCAGAAAAGAAGATTTGCGTGGTCTGCACTCGCTTTGTGTCGGCGCAGACCGCGGACGGTGGGATCAGCGACGGAGGCGGGCTCGAGGAGTCTCGGGTTGGCCGAGCTCGTGAATGACTCCGTTGAGGGTGGTGAGGCGCCCGTCTCGCTGCCACCACCGCTGATCGCACGTGCTGCAGCTGCACATCGTGCGCTCTCCTGCGCCGACATTGATGGAGATGGTGACAAGGGGGGCTCCACAGGATGGACAGGCAACTCCGGCGGCGACAGGCATCAGGGTCTCTCTTCGTCTGGCGGACCACTCTCCGTCGGAGCGAGCTGGCGTTCCGTGAGGAAGTCCCGCAAAAAACACCACGTCCGGCGCGAACGGAGGCAGTGCTACCCCACCCGGCCACGCTCCGCCGCTCTCAGCTGGAGAGCAGGAAGACGATGGTGGTGGCGTTGAAGCCGACATGCGCCCAGATCGCCGTTCCGAGTCGCCCCGTGCGCTGGGTGAGCACGGCGAGCAGGACACCGAAGAACAACAGCCCTGGGAATTGCACGAGTTGGAAGTGCGACGCAGCAAAGATGACCGAGGACACCGCCGTTGCCGTCACCACGCCGGAGCCAGCCTTTGCTGCCTCCATGTCGCGGATACCTCGATACAGCAGCCCTCGGTAGCAAACCTCCTCAGCCAGCGGCGCCATCACCACCGTCATGAGCACGAGCGCAATCAGGTCAAGCGGCGTGTCAACGGCGGCAACCAGGCTCCGGGCCGGCGCCGCAACGTCCTGCTCACCAAACACCAAGAAGACCAGTTCGTACACGGGAACGAGGGCGAGTTGCGCAGCAACACCCACACCAAGTCCGAACCAAACGTCGAACCATCGCACGCTCCAACCGAGATCACGAACCCAATCGAGACCCCGACGACGAGCCAGCAGCGGCATACCGAGCAGGCCCAGCCAAAGCGGAAGATTGAGCAGGGCCTGGACCCCGGCCGGCACCCGGTTGTCGTCGAGCGGGAGCCCCTGCCCGATCTGGTTCACCGCCCGTCCGGCCTCACTCCCAACGGTGGCTGGCACGTCAATGTCCCACCCGCTCGCCGACACCACCGCCGCCGCGATGATCGACGCAACGAAAACACCACCCAGAAAGCTCGCGATCGCCAAGAACACCCGATGGGCCGGAGCCATCACCGGCACGCTGTCTCAGCTGGCGTAACGAAGGCCGTCATCGACCAGTTGCACGTGCGCCGCCGCACTCGACGCCGCAGCACCGGCGACACCGGTCCGCCGATCCCGCAATTCCCATCCGCGAGGCGGTTGGGTCCGGTCGGCGTGGCGAGCGCACAGGTCGTGGTTCGCCGGGCTGTCGTCAGCCCAGAGGTCATCAAGCCACACCTGCCGCTGGTCGTACGCAAACGACAGGGTGGTGTCGGCAGGCTGACCACACCCGGGACGGGCGCAACGACGACTCATGCGCTTGAACGTATCGCCCTCATGACCCAAGGGCGCGGACCGATGGAATACGAGCGGCCCGGCTGCCGTTGCCTCCACTCACCCGTCTACCCTTGACTCATGGCGTCGAATCCTCCTCCCCCACCACCGCCACCCGCTCGTAACGATGAGCGACCCTCTGGCTCTCGCCCGCCTGCGCAGGGCATCTCCCGTTACGCGGTTTGGATTGCGCTTGGTTCTTTGATCGTGATCCTCGGCGCAACGCTTTTTCTCCCCGGCGATCAACGCGAAGTCGTCGACTACACCGACTTCATCCAGCGAGTCGGCGAGGGACAGGTAATCGAGGCCGAATACGACAACACGAACGGCGGCATCGACTTTGTTGACCGGTCCGGCATCGAGTTCACGACCGTCGGCCCAACGCCACTCCCCGACGACGACACCGACCTGATCCGGTCACAGACCACGCTCACGTTCGTCACCCCGACCCCGAACTTCTTCGCCTCGCTCATCCCACTCTTGATCCCCGTCACCCTGCTCATCCTCTTCTTCGTGTGGATGCAACGACGAGCCCAGGGCCAGATGGGCGGCATCATGCAGATCGGGCGCAGCAAGGCCAAGACCTACTCGACCGAGCGTCCCGGCACGATGTTCGACGACGTCGCCGGCTACGAGGGCGTCAAACAAGAGATCACCGAAATAGTTGATTTCTTGAAGCACCCGGAGCGGTTCACCGAAATTGGTGCTCGCGTTCCCAAGGGTGTTCTGCTGGTCGGGCCACCCGGCACCGGTAAGACACTGCTGGCCAAGGCGGTCGCTGGTGAGGCCGGCGTCCCCTTCCTGTCGGTCACCGGCTCGGACTTCATGGAAATGTTCGTTGGTGTCGGGGCAAGCCGTGTCCGTGATCTCTTCGAGTCGGCTCGCAAGATGGGCAAGGCAATCATCTTCATCGATGAGATCGACTCGATCGGCCGCAAGCGTGGGGCCGGTCTCGGCGGCGGCCACGACGAGCGTGAGCAGACGCTCAACCAGATGCTGGCCGAGATGGACGGCTTCGAAGGCTCCGAGGGCATTGTGATGATGGCCGCTACCAACCGGCCCGACATCCTCGACCCCGCCCTGCTCCGAGCCGGCCGCTTCGACCGCCAAGTCGTCGTGCCGCTCCCCGAACTCGAAGACCGCGTCAAGATCCTCGGTGTTCACCTGAAGGGCAAGCACACCGCAGAAGACGTCGACGTCAACGTGATCGCACGGGGTACACCGGGCATGGCAGGTGCTGACCTCGCCAACCTGGTCAACGAAGCGGCACTGTTCGCCGTCCGGCGGGGCAGCGACAAGATCGCCGCCGTCGACTTTGACTCTGCACGCGACCGTGCGCTCCTTGGTATCGAGCGAGGCTCGATGGTTCGCACGGCGGAGGAGCTTGAGCGCACGGCCTACCACGAAGCCGGCCATGCGCTGTGCGCGGCGATCATTCCCGAGAACGATCCCGTTCACAAGGTCACCATTATCCCGACCGGTATGGCGCTCGGCGTCACGATGACCCTGCCGACCCAGGACCGTCACTCGATGGACAAGGACGAAGCCGAGGCCCGCATGGTCATGGCCATGGGTGGTCGCTGTGCGGAAGCGCTCGTCTTCGACGAGTACTCGTCGGGAGCGTCGAACGATCTCCAGCAGGCCACGGCAACCGCCCGCCGTATGGTCACCGAATGGGGCATGAGCGAAGCCGTCGGCCCGATGTCGCTGTCCGACCAAGGCCCCGTCTTCCTCGGCGAAGACATGATGCAGTCGAAGAGTTTCTCACCGGCCACCCAGAAACTGGTCGACGACGAAATCCGTCGCATTCTCGTCAAAGCGGAGACCGACTGCCGGAACCTCCTCATCGAGTATCGGCACGGGCTCGATCTCGTTGCCCGTGCGCTCCTCGAACACGAGACGATCAGCGGCGACGAAGTCAACCGTCTGATCGATATCTCCCGCCAGCCGGCCGAAGCAGCCGAGCCTGCAGAGACGGGTGAAGCTGCAGCGAGCGGTGAGCCGGCCGAGGTCGGCAGCGGCGACGACGGCTGACCATGGATCGGGTGCTCCTGGTCCTCGGCGCGGTCCTGATCGCCGGGGCCGTCGCCCTGATCCTCGGGCGCAAGCCGGGGGCTCCGGCCTCCAACACCAACCATGTGCCGAACCTCCTCGACCGGCACGACTTCACCCGGCCCGACGCGCCCTGGCTCGTTGCGGTGTTCACCTCATCGACCTGCAACACCTGCGCCGGCGTCTGGGAGCGAGCCGAACTGCTCACCAGCGACATCGTTGCCACCCAGCGCATCGACTACCAGGACGACACCGCGCTGCATGAGCGCTATCGCATCGACGGGGTTCCGACGCTGGTGATCGCAGACAGCGACGGCACGGTCAAGCGGGCCTTCCTCGGTCCGGTAACCGCAACCGATCTCTGGGCGGCCATGGCCGAGGAGCGAGAACCGGGCTCGGTACCGCCCGGCTGCCACGACCATCTCGGCGGCGTGGAAAACGACGCTGATCAGTCGACCTGATCGACCGCAACGGGATCAACGAGCGCGACGCCGCCAAGCAGCTGACGCGAGGTGAAGCCCGTCAGTTCCCTGCCGGCAACAACCGGGGTCGACGCTTCCACCACCACGACCGCTCGCTCACCGAATGACTCACCATCGATCCGCTGCCAACGACCGGGCCCGAGCTCGAACGACTGGGCGACACTGCGCCCGGCCGAGGTCACCACAACAATGTCCACCGTTGCGATTGCCGTCGTCGACGGGTTCACCACGTCGATCATGGGCTGGTTCCCGTCGAGCGGAAGGGCCCAGCGATAGGCGCCGCTGTCGACAGCGGGCATCGCCGAGGTGCCCGGCACAATCTCAGACGTGAACGACACCTGTCGTTCGAGGCCGACGGCTACCGGCGTTCCCGTCAAGGAGCGGGCCACCACCGCAAACCCGCCGAGGGCGGCGAGTCGAGACTCGGTTGCCACCTCAATGGTTGCGGTCCGCCCCGGTCGGACCGTCAACTCGACCGGGTCAAGCGTCACACTTCCGTCGGTAACGATCTCAAGGTCAACCTCGGCCACCTCGTCGTTCGATGGATTGGTCACGATGATGCGGTCGAAGACGCCGAAGTCCGAGCGCACCGACGGGAGAACCGAAACGGCCGAGCCTCGCTGGATCATCGGCGTCACGGCAAGCCCGCGAAGGGAGGCCCCGTTTCGCACCTGGAGTCGGTGTCCAACCAGCCGACCTGAAATCACCTCCACCGAGGTCTGCACCCGAGCAGCGACCGTGACCTCGGTGGTCACGTCGATGGCGAGCACGCGACGGGCTGGCACCACGACCGCTTCGAGACTGTCGAGCCCCACGTCGGCATCGAACCGAACATCGACCACTGCGTCTTCCCGGAACGGGTTCATCAGCAGCAAGACCATCTCTTCGCCCTCGGCGAGGATGCGGGTTGCGCCGTCGGCGGCGAAGAGTGACGACGCCGTATTGGTGGCGCAAGGAGCACGGTCGGTGCCGCTCAGGCCATCGAACGTCTGCTCGACAAGCACGTCGGCGCCGCCGGTCTCGACGATCGCACCGACCCAGGACGCCTCCGGGGCCAACTCCAGGAGGTTGACAACGGTCCGGCTCAGCGCGGGAGCGACAACTTCAACTCGTTCCTCGCCAATCTGGTCGTCTCGAACGGCGATCACTTCGACGGCCGCGTCTTGCCCGCCGACGTTGACGAGTTCGAGACCAACCGCAGCGATCCCGGTCTCGGCCGAACCGCCTGCACAGAACCAGGTGCCGACCGACACGTGAGGGGTGCCCAGCACCGTCGGTACGACTGGCACCTCAAGCTCGCGCTCGCGCTGGTCGGCGAAGACGCCCAACGTCACGAGGCCACCGATGATCAGCGTGGCAAGGAGGCGGAGGCTTCGCGTCATGGTCGACTCCCCGTCACCCGACGCAGTTGGAGGCCCGCCGCAGCGGCGATCGCGAGCAATTGGATCAACACGATCAATTGACGCCACCGAGGGGTTTCGAAGCGAAGCGTCGCCTCACCGCCTTGCGACGGCACATACGCCGTCGCCCAACCCAGCGAACGTCGCTGGGCAGCCCGATCACCATCGACCTCTAACCGCCAACCGACATCTGGGGTCTGAGCGACGAACACCTCGGTCGAGTCCGGGATGCGGCCCACCACCTCGTCAGCCGTGCCCACCAGCACGCCGATCGTGCCCGCCAAGGGCGAGACCTGAAGGTCAAACAGGTCGTCACGACCTGCATCGAACCCATCAGCGGCAGCAGCCCGCACCGAGACCCACTCGGTATTCTCATAGACCCGCAGCGCGCTGTTGACGCCGCTCAGCCGACGCAAGTCGAGCTGTGTATCGAGTGTCTCAATCAAGGCCCCCGGGATCGGCTTCGCATCCTCCACAGCACTAAACGGCGCTGGTGCCAGCCGCTCGACGGTGATGACGTAGCGAATACCCAGACCACCCAGGAGCCGTCCAGCACGTGCCGTCTCGCCCACGACGATTGCGTCGAGCACGTCCTCAATTCGGCCCGACGATCCGACATCGGCGGCGAGCTGCCGCTCCGTGATATCTGGCAAACCATCAAGCGTGGCTGCCCACGCCAGATCGCCAACGAAGGCGTGACCCTGCGCCGGAAGATGATCGGGGTGCCCGATCCACAGGATGCGATAGCTCCCGTCGGTCGCAGGATCGGCAACCGGGAGCACCGTCTCGTAGCCGGTGCGGGCCAGCCCCCAGCGACCGTCCTCGAGCGCTGCGAGCGCAGGCAGGATGGCGATCCCAGCGGCGACCGCCACCACCGGAAGCAGACTCTGGCGCCACCCGAAGCCAGCCGCTCGCAGGTCATGCTCGATCGCCGAGACACACACACCGCACAGGCCAGCCACCCCAATCGCGGCCGGTCCGATCAGAACCGACGGCTCGGGAAGACCAAACGGAACAAGGCCGTGAACGGCAGCCAGCGCGACCGCCCACCCAGCCAGGGCAACGAACCAGAACCGAACCGCAAGGTCGAAACGCCAGGCGCGAGCGATCAGAAGCGGAACCACCATCGGGACCGCCAGCGCCCAGACGAACATTCCAGGGTCGGCAGGACCGGGCGAGAAGCGCAACAGGTCGACAAGCGACTCGGTCGTCGCCGCCCCAGTCCTTCCGTCCGCCATCGCATGCCACGGCAACCCAGCTGCGAGCAGGTCAATTGAGAACGGCAGTGCGAGTACGCCAGCCACCGCCGCAGCACCGACGGAGGCAACGACGAGGCGAGCCAACCCCGTCGGGTTCACCGCGACGAGGGCACCCGCAACTACGCCAGCCGCAAGAATCACGGTGACGACAGCCACGACCGGATCGAAGACGCCAGCGAGACCGACGGCAATGCCCGCCGCGATCGCGGCGGACACGAGTGGCCGGACCGGCCCGGAGACCGTGCGGAAGGGCGCACTCGCCTGTGCTTCGAGCAGAGCCCGGAGCACCCACGGACTTACCGCATACACCCCGAGCGTCGTCCACGACGCGGAGGCGATCGCCGTCCACGGCAGCGGCACGGCGGTATACGCCACCAGGGTTGCAATCTGCGCCCGCCGACTCCCCGTGACCGCGAGGAGGCGCCATGCACCCACCAGACCGACAAGCACCGGACCGAGAACCCACAGGGTGCGAACCAAGCCGACCGAACCGCCAAGCAGCCACGCCAGCACGCCGAGGAAGCCGAAACCGCTCGGCGTCGAACCGACCGAACCCAAATCACGGGACCGCCAACCCGACCACCAACTCGAGGCGAGTTCGCTCGCGGATTCAGGGAACACCGCAAAGTCGCCAACGGCCGGGACCCCGCCGCTGATCAAAGACCGCGAACCGAACAGCACAAAAACGGCGACAAGACCCCACGTGACTGCGGAAAATTGGGTGGTGCCGGTTCGCATGGCGGTCGCGAGCTCGCGCCCAAAGGTTCGTCCGCCGCGTCCAATCTGGCCCCGAACGAACGCATTGATTCGAACCGAGCCGACTTCCTGCGCCGCTCGAACATCGGCGAACGGGGTAACGATGTGGGGCCGCAGACCCCGCCGGCGGCGGCGAATCTCATCCAGACGCGACAGATTCCAGGACCACGCGGCCGCAACATCACGGACCTGGCCGAGCCGGCCCGTCACGAGCGCGACCGCCATTTCGGCAAGCGAAAGCAGGACAAGCAAAGGGACCGTTCCCAGCAGCCGGACTCGACTCCCGGTCACCAGCACCGTTCGGATCTGATGGCGCGCTCGCGTCCGTCGGATGTCGTCAACCCCGGTCCGACCGATGAGGTCCTCTCGGTGACGCACCGCTGCGTCCGGCACCACCAGGACACGAGCTCCGGCGAGTTGGGCCCGCCAGCACAGATCGACATCCTCGCCGCGGCGCGTGATCCCCGGGTCGAACCCTCCGATCGACGCAAAGAGACCAGCCCGCACCAACACACACGCAGACGGGACGGCGAAGACATCGGTGACCGCGTCGTATTGCTCCTGATCACGTTCTCCCGGGTCGATCAAGTCATCGGCCACGGCGAACTGATCCACCCGCAACCCCACGTGTTGTAATCGGCCCGGTTCGTCCCAGGGAACGAGTTTGGGGCCGGCAACACCAGCGTTGGAGCGCAACGCTTCGGTCACCAGGATCCGGACCGCGTCGGGAGCGAGGGCGACATCGTCATGGCACACCAACAGGAAGGCCGAATCGATATCGGTCTCAAGCACCGTGTTCGCCGCAGCGGCAAACCCGACCGTGTCGGTGGCATCGATCAGGGTGGCCGCCGGCGCAACCGCCCGAACCCGTTCGTTGAGGTCGGGGGCACCGGTGCCATCGACGACAACGAGATTGAGTCTCGGGTAGTCCTGCGTGACGATCGAATCGAGCGTTTCGTCGAACCACTCCCCGGGATCGTGGGCAACCACGACCGCCGTCACCGATGGCGTGGCAGCCCGCGGCTCGTTCTGCGCCTCCGGAGGCACCGGGTTCAGGTTGGACTCGACCACGATGAGCGGAGGCTACCTTCCGCCCCGCCTCCCACGTGGGCACCCTCAGCCCCGTCGAGTGGTTGCCGCACGGCGGCCCGATACCTAGAGTCCGCAGCGATGCCGACGCCTCTCTCCCCTCCATCCCCGTGAGCGTCCGAGCACTCCTCACCGGCGGCTCCGGCTTTGTGGGCACCCACCTCCAGGCGGTGCTGCGGGATGCGGGCGACACCGTGCTTCTCAGCGAGGCCGACATCACCGATCGCACGGCGCTCCTCGCCGAGTTCGGCGCCGCCGAACCCGACGTCGTCTACCACCTCGCGGCCCAGGCCGACGTAGGTGGCTCATGGACGGAACCGGTGGAGACCTTCCGGGTCAACGCCGAGGGAACACTGAACGTGCTCGACGCCGCCCGACTCGCCGGCGCCAGGCGGGTGCTGGCGATCACGAGTGCCGACCTCTACGGACGACTGACCGAAGCGGACATGCCGCTTCGGGAGGAACAACCACTTCGCCCCGTCACTCCCTACGGCGCATCGAAAGCGGCCGCCGACATGCTCTGCATCCAGGCCGGACTCGGGCACGGCCTCGATGTGGTCCGGGTGCGAGCCTTCAACCATCTCGGTCCCGGTCAGAGCGACAAGTTCGTTGCGTCTGCGATCGCGAGTCGGATCGCCGCCGCCGAACGGTCCGGCGAGACTCGAGTCCGGGTCGGGAGCCTCGATGCCCGCCGTGACTTCACCGATGTTCGAGACGTCGTGCAGGCCTACCGGGCCCTGATGGCTGATGGCGAAGCTGGTGAGGCGTACCACGTCTGCTCGGGCATCGACCGTTCAGTCCAAGAGTTGGCCGATATCCTCATTGGTCTCTCGACCGCCGACATCGTTCTTGAGCCCGACCCGGACTTGATCCGCCCAGTCGATCTCAAGGTGTTACGAGGCGACAACACCAAGATCAGCGAACGTACCGGCTGGTCGCCCTCCATTCCGATCGAGCAGACGCTCGCCGATCTTCTCGACACCTGGCGATCCGCCACCACCCCCTGAAGGACCAGCCGTGACTAAACGAGCACTCATCACCGGCATCACCGGCCAGGACGGCTCGTACCTCGCCGAACTCCTGCTTGAGAAGGACTACGACGTCCTTGGGATGGTTCGCCGATCGAGCACGGTCAACTTTGAGCGCATCGCTCACCTCCAGGACCGCATCACCTTCGTCCCCGGCGACCTGCTCGACGAGATCTCGATGATTCACATCCTGCGCGAGTTCCGGCCGCAGGAGGTCTACAACCTCGCTGCGCAGTCGTTCGTCCAGACCTCGTTCGGTCAGCCGGTCCTCACCGGTGAAACCACCGCGCTGGGGGTCACACGGCTGCTCGACGCCATCCGGCTCGTCGATCCCGAGATCCGCTTCTACCAGGCCAGTTCGTCAGAGATGTTCGGCAAGGTCCACGAGGTCCCGCAGACCGAAATGACGCCGTTCCATCCCCGCTCGCCGTATGGCGTGGCCAAGGTGTACGGCCACTGGATCACGCTCAACTATCGAGAGAGCTACGACCTGCACGCCACCAGCGGCATCCTGTTCAACCACGAGAGCCCTCGGCGGGGGCTGGAGTTCGTGACCCGCAAGATCAGCCACACCGTTGCGCAGATCAAGCTCGGCAAGGCCAAGGAACTCCGCCTCGGTAACCTCGACGCCCAACGAGACTGGGGCTATGCCGGCGACTATGTCGAGGCCATGTGGCTGATGTTGCAGCAGGACACCCCGGAGGACTTCGTCATCTGCACCGGCGAAACCCACTCGGTGCGGGAGTTCTGCGAGGTTGCCTTCGGACACGTCGGCCTCGACTGGGAGCAACATGTCGTGATCGACGAAGCGTTCTTCCGGCCGGCCGAGGTGGACCTGCTCGTCGGGGACGCCACCAAAGCCGAGCGCGTGCTCGGGTGGAAACCTGAGACAACGTTCGAAGACCTCGTCACGATGATGGTCGATGCCGACATCGATCTCATCCAGGGGAAACTCAAGGGCATCTCGTGACCCATTGCGTCCTGGCCGGCGGGGTCGGGGCGGCGCGCTACCTCACCGGCGCGCTCGAAGCATTCGACCCGGCGACCGTCACGGCGGTGGTCAATGTTGGCGACGACGTCATTCTCCACGGCCTCCACGTCTCTCCTGATCTCGACACTTGCACCTACACCCTCGCCGGCGCCATCGACCCTGACCGCGGCTGGGGACTCGTCGACGAGACCTGGAAGGCCATGGCCGAACTCGGCCGCTACGGCGGCGCCGACTGGTTCAGCTTGGGTGATCGCGACCTAGGCACCCACCTGTACCGCACGGCAAGGCTCCACGACGGGGCCACGCTCACCGAGGTCACGGCAGAGATCGTCGCCGCCTGGGATCTCGGCTGCACCCTGCTCCCGGTGACCAACGACCGGATCGAAACCAGGGTCTCGATCGCCGACGGGCGAGAGGTGGGCTTCCAGGAGTACTTCGTCGGCATGCAGCACAGTGTTGAGGTGACCGATGTTCGCTTCGCCGGCGCCGAGACAGCGACCCTCTCCCCCGCCGTGGCCGCCACCGTGCACAACGCTGATGCGCTGGTGATCGCGCCGAGCAACCCAATCGTCTCGATCGGCCCTGTCCTCGCCGTCCCTGGGCTTCGCGAGATCGTGGAGGCCCGACGGGATCAGAACGTCGCCGTCTCGCCGATTATCGGAGGTGCTGCGCTCAAAGGTCCGGCTGATCGCATGCTGCGAGAACTTGGTGAGGAGTCCTCCGTTGTTGGGGTCGCCCGCCGCTACCGGGATCTTGCTTCGACCCTCGTCATCGACGAGACCGATCGGGACCTCGCTGACGCCGTGGCTGACGCCGGTATGCAGCCCGTCGTTTTGCCCACCATCATGAAAGAGCCCGGCGTCGCTGCCGCCCTCGCTCGGGCCTGTCACGACGCGGCAACTCGGAGCTGACTATGGCTGACCTTGAGATCATCGCCATTCACGACATCGGCGAGGTCCGTCCGGGTGACGATCTCGCCGAACTGATCGCAGCCGCCGACGACGCCGAACTCTGTGACGGCGACTGCCTTGTCATCACCCAGAAAGTCGTGTCCAAGGCGGAAGGCCGCCTGGTCGACATTGACCCCGACGACCCTCGCTCTCACAAGCCGCTCGTCGAGGCGGAATCGGTGCGGATTCTTCGCCGTCGCGGCGACCTCATCATCTCTCAGACCGAGCACGGGTTCGTCTGCGCGAACGCCGGTATCGATCTCTCGAACGTCGAACGAGGGCAGGCCGCGTTGCTCCCGGTCGACTCGGACCGGTCAGCACGCGGCATTCGCGACCGGTTGCGCGCCCGCCACGGTGTGGATGTCGCCATCATCATCAGCGATACGTTCGGTCGCCCGTGGCGTCGCGGCGTGACCGACATCGCCATCGGATGTGCCGGCATTCAGGCCGTCGCTGACCTGCGAGGAACCACGGATGCACTCGGGCGCGAGCTGATGGTCACCGAGGTAGCCGTCGTTGACGAGATCGCCGCAGCGGCTGATCTCGTGATGGGCAAAGCGAAAGGTGTTGCGGTCGCCATCGTGCGCGGCCTCGAACCGAGCTGGTTCGGTCGCGGGTCGGTCGTGGATGAGATCGTCCGCGACCCGTCCGACGATCTGTTTCGCTGACCCGCAGCGTCAGGCGCCAAACCCGTTCGGGTTCTGGCTCTGCCACCGCCAATGGTCACGCATCATGACCGCAAGATCTCGTGTCGTTGCCCATCCGAGGACCTCGCGGGCGAACGACGGATCGGCAAAAATCTGCTCGATATCGCCAGCACGGCGGTCGACGATTTGGTGAGCGATCGGGTGACCGACAGCAACCTCTGCGGCGCGGATGACATCGAGCACCGAACTCCCAACGCCGGTGCCGAGATTGACGGCGAGGCATCCCGAAACGGAGCTGCCGAGGGCATCGAGGGCGGCCACATGGCCCTCGGCTAGGTCGACGACGTGGATGTAGTCGCGCACCGCTGTGCCATCGGGTGTGGCGTAGTCGCCTCCGAACACGCTGACCTGGTCGAGACGACCGACCGCCACCTGCATCACGTACGGAACGAGGTTGTTGGGAATGCCGTTCGGGTCTTCGCCGATCGTGCCGGATTCATGGGCGCCCACCGGGTTGAAGTAGCGAAGGAGTACAACGTCGAGATCGTGGGCGGCGACTGCGTCCCGCAGGATCTGCTCGCTCATGTACTTCGTCCAGCCGTAGGGGCTTTCGGCGCCGGTCGGCGCAGCCTCGGTGACTGGGATTTCATCCGGTTGCCCGTACACGGTGCACGAAGATGAGAACACGAGTCGGCGGACACCATGGCGAACCATCGCCTGAACCAGCCCAATCGTCGAGCCTAGATTGTTGCCGTAGTACTCGAGGGGCTGCTCGACCGACTCGCCCACGGCCTTGTGCGCAGCGAAGTGCACGACCTCGTCGATGTCGTGCTCGGAGAACACGCGCTCAACGAGTTCAGCGTCAAGCAGGTCACCCTCGACGAACACCATCTCGTCGGTAGTCAGGGCCCGCACTGCGTCGACCGCTTCGATCGAGGCGTTGCGGAGATTGTCGAGCAACACCACCTGCCGACCGGCCTCGTGGAGTGCAACCGCAGTGTGAGAGCCGATGTAGCCAGCACCGCCGGTGACGAGAACGGTCATGGCGTCTCCTCGGGAATCCGGCCACCATCGAGTTCGGCGCCGGGGTCGACGACGGCACTGTCACCGACCATCGAGAGGTTGCGAAGATGTGCATCTGCGCCCACGACCGCACCGGGTCCGACGATTGAGCGGTCGACTGTGGCTCCCGCAGCGATTCGTGCGCCAGGCGCTACGACGGCGTCGCGAACCGTTGCGCCCGCCTCGATCACCGCCTCGGGCATAACCACCGAGTGGTGGACGTCTGCCTCGCTCGCAACCATGGCGGAGTCAGCCACATCGTTCCACTCGCCACCGCGGACACCATCGATCAGATCGAGCTGGACCTGCAGGTAGGTCTCGGGGGTGCCAGCGTCGACCCAGTAGGCCTCGCTCTGGACCGCCCACAGCTCACCATCGGCCACGATCGCCGGGAACGTCTCCCGTTCGATCGAGACCTTGCGGCCGGAGTCGATACGGGCGAGGACCGATGGCTCGAGCACATAGGTCCCCGCGTTGATCCAGTTCGTCGGCGCGGTTTCTCGCGGTGGCTTCTCGACGAACCCCAACACCTTGCCGTCAGGATCGGTTGGGACGACGCCGTAGCGGCTTGGGTCATCCACCGGGGTAAGCGCAATGGTGCCCTCGGCCCCGACCTCGTGATGCCGGTCCCACACCTCGCGAACGTCAAGATCGGTGAAAACATCGCCGTTCACCACGATGAAGGTCTCGTCGATACCCGCCGCCTCTGCGGCGAACCGCACTGCACCAGCAGTGTCGAGCGGCTCAGGCTCGACCGCGTAACGGAGGGCAACGCCGGCGCACTCACCGTCGGGAAACGCCTCCCGAAAGACATCTTCCTTGTACCCCAACGACAGAACGACCTCGTCGACACCGTGGCGACCGAGTCCACCGACGACATGCTCGAGCATGGTGCGGTCGACCACCGGCAGCATCTGCTTCGGTGCCGTCAGGGTCAATGGCCTGAGACGAGTGCCGAACCCTCCAACCAGAACAACAGCTTTCATGTGGGGGATTCTCCTGGTGACGCGCAGCCCGCTCGCCGCGGGCCCGCCGAGGTCACTCGCCCTCGGACTCGGTCTCCGTATCGAGCGGCACCGAACCGGTGCTGATGAGATCCGAGCCGGTGCTGGCGTCGAGTTGAGCGAGCGCCGTCTGGCTCGGCGGGGGCGGGTTCTCCCCCACCGGCACCTTGGCGATCACAAACGCTTCGCGGTCGGCAAGCAGGGCAATATCGCCGAAGTCGTCGTCGAACACCGACACAAGCTCGACGGTCGGGTCGACCTGATAGCGAGCCACCTTGATGACGGCCGGCTCGTCGCCACAGCCGGTCTCAGCGGCGATCGTGCCTGCCTCAGGAGTGGAGATGGCATCGCGATCGACCGTGGCGCCCATGGCGTCAAAGAGCACGCTGAGCTGGGCGTCGTCACCCGTTGCGGAGCTGTTGAACGGGTGGATGTGAATCAAGCTGTCCTGGTGGCTGTGAATGCCATCCGGGTCAGCGGCGCTCTGGAAGTAGGGAACCTCGGTTCCGCAGTCGTAGATGGTGTAGGCGGCATGCCAGTGATCGCCGATCCGGGGCGGGGCGGCCGGAGCCCGATTGTCTCGGGCGATGAACACCAACGCAATGCCGAGCACGATCACCGTGGCGACCGCCATCGGGAAGCCGAGTTCGCGACGCTCCGAGGCGCCACGTGATGAGGCGGCGGCCCGTGCCGCGCGCTCGACTTTCTTAGAGGAGGATGCTTTACCCACGGCCGAAACGCTAGCGGCGTCAGAGCCGTTTTAGGGGTTCAGTTCGGCGAACAGTCGGCCGTACGCCGTCGCAACGCCGGCCGGCGAAACCCAGGTTTCCACGAAGGCCCGTGCCTGCTCACCCATCGCTGCCCGCATCTCGTGGTCGTCGAGCAGTGACGAGAGGGCCGCCTCGAACGCGTCGATGTCGCCCGGGGGTACCGAGAGCCCGCACGACTGGTCGGCCAACACGCGGCTGATCTCGGTACCCGGATCGATCGACGCAAGCACGGGGCGCCCGGCGGCGAGGGTTGAGTAGAGCTTCGATGGAACCGATGATCGAGCGAGCCCTTCCCGCAGGACGATCAGATGCACGTCGCCCGAGGCCAGCACCTCCGGCAACCGCTCGGGCGGCTGAAAATCCACGAAGACGACGGCATCAAGGCCTGCAGCCAAGGCCTCGAGACGGGGCCGCTCCGACCCGCCACCATTGATCACGAAACAAACATCGTCTCGCTGCCCCTCCCACCGCCGGGCCGTCTCGATCACCAAATCAAGGGGCTGGGAGTACCCGAGGTTGCCGGCGTACAGCACGATCAACCGATCCCCTGCGCCAACCTCCCGTCGGTAGCCAGTTGCCGATGTGGACGGACGAATTCGGTCGGTATCGACAAAGTTCGGAATCACCCGAACCGGAGTGCGCCCAGCGACCTTGGCCTCGACGTTTTCCGCCAGATCTGACGACAGCACCGTCACGGCGTCGGCCCGGCGATAGACGAACCGCTCGAGCCAACGCAGGATCGAGATGACCCGCTGGTTCGTGATCGCGCCGACCTCAACGGCAACATCCGGAAAGATGTCTTGGACGTTGAACACCAGTGGAGCCCGTCGCAGTCGAGCCACCACCCAACCGGGGAGGCCCAGCGTCAACGGTGGCGACATCGTCAACACCACATCGGGTCGCTTTCGGCGAGCCAAGGCGAGCAGACCGACCAGCGCCGTGAACCCGGCGAACCCCAGGGCCCGAGCCGGGATATTGGTCTTGTCGGTCGGGAACGGATGAACCCGCGTCACTGACCCCCACGGCGTCGTTTCTCGACGCCACGGACGGCCCCGCCATCGGTCGAGCACCCGGTGGTGCTCGTACCACGGCAACGACGTCACCACATCGACGCAGTGTCCCTGGGCGGCGAGCTGATGAACGATCTCGGTCATCACCGTTCCGGTCGGTGCTGTATCCGGCTCGAAGTGAGGGCACAGGACGAGGACGCGCATCGGTTTGGGATCGGTCACGAAACCACCTCGCGCCACGCATCCACGAGACGAGCCGACGCATCCACGGCCGACCAGTTCTCCGCCCGAACCGACCCGGCCGCCGCCATGCGAGCCCGCCGGTCGGTGTCGCTCAGCAACTCGACCATCTCGATCGCCCACCGCTCGGGGTCGTCGAGCGGCAGGAGGCAGCCGGCGTCGCCCACAACTTCGGGCAGGCAGGCGGCGTTCGCAGCTACAACCGGCGTGCCGGCCTGCATGGCCTCAAGGGCCGGAAGCCCAAAGCCTTCGTATCGGGATGGGAACGCAACCAGATCGGCGTCGGCAAGCAGACCCATCAGCAGCGACTCGTCGATCCGGCCCAGATGCCGAATGAACGCGCCATCGGGGTCGACACGGGCAATCTCCGCCGCGACCGGTTCGGCGGCGAGACCGGGCCCGCCGGTGAAGATCAGCAGGGCGTCGGGTCGGTGCTGATGCACGCGCACCATCGCATCGATCAAGAAGCGGTGGTTCTTGTGTGGGTGGGTCACCGACGGGAACAGGATCAGTGGTCGGTTCCCGGTGACCGACGCCATCGAGTCGCGCTCACTCGGGATCGGACGGCGACCCACGGCTGGGCCAATGACCCGCACCCGGGCCTCGGGAACCCCGAGACGTTCGACCACCCGGTCGGCGACCCAACGGGTTGGCGTGCAGATCAGGTCAGCGCGTCGAGCCGAGTTCGGAAGCGCCCGGCGAAGGAAGGCTGTCTTCGTGGAAGAAAAGTTCTCCGGCATATCCAACGGCTGAATGTCGTGGATCGTCACCACAGCCGGGCTCGTCGCTCGCGACGGGATTCGTCCCCCGAAGTGATGGGTGAGGTCGGCGTGCCGCGTGTGGCGAGGAACGACGAGCGACTCCGTCAGGATGCGGTAGGGCCGAACGCCGACCGGGCCGCCAATCCGAACCGCGTTCTGCTCAAGGGCCGGGTGGCTCTGGAACAGTGCGTCATGAGCGACGACATCAAGGCGGACATCAGGGTGGTGATCGAGCACCGCCCGCAGTAGTCGAACCGAGTACTCCTCAGAGCCGCCGACCACGCCGGGAAGCAGGAACGACAAATTCACGGCGACACGCATCACGCCGCCACCTCGTCGTAGACGGCGCCCAGCGCGGCGCCGGTGGCCGCCCAGGTAAACAACGCAGCCCGCTGGCTGGCCCGGCGGCCACGCTCGACCCAGGCGTCGGGGTCCGAAGCGACACTCTCGAGCGCGGCGCCGAGCGCGCTGAGGTCGGTCGGATCGACCAGCACACCGGTGTCCCCGGCCACCTCCGCCGTCGATGTGGTGGCGCTGGTGATGGCCGCCGTCCCCTGCGCCATCGCCTCCAGCACCGGTAGACCGAAACCCTCGAGCAGGCTCGGGTAGGCCAATGCGGTCGCGGCGTCGTAGAGCGCGGCAAGGTCCTCTGCCGGGACTCGGCCGATAGCCCGAACCGCCGCCGCAGGGTCGGTGCGAACGCTCTCTCCCCACCCGTCCGGGCCCGCGATGATCAGCGGCAGATCCGGTGCTGCTGAGCGATGGGCCTCAAGCAGCGCCGCAAGGTTCTTCCGAGGTTCGTGGGTTCCAAGAAAGAGCACGAAACAGTCCGGCAGGTCGTACCGAGCGCGGACGCGAACGCGATCCTTCTCTCCGAGTTCGACCCGAGTCGCCCCCCACGGAACCGTCCGAAGCCGGCCCTGGTCAATGCCGTGGCTCCGACAATCAGCGGCGGTTGTCTCCGAGGGCACGACAATGACGTCGGCCTCGGCTTGAGCCAACTCGAACGCCCTCGTCATGAACCGCACACCCTGCGCGGTGAAGTGCTCCGGCCGGTGGAGAAAAGCCAGGTCGTGAATCGTCACGACCAGCGGGGCCGATCTCGGCGGGATCACACCGCCGGTGGCATGGATGACATCTACCCGCCCGACCCGGCGGGGCACAGGCGGACGCCGAAACCGGTGCCATGCTTCGTACAGCGCGGCGCGAGGGAGATGGAGGTGCTCCACCGGAAGGTCGCCCAACTCATCGAGGACCGGCGGGCCGCTGTGACGGGCTGCCAGGCCCACGATGTCATGAGCGCCCCGTGCCCGGACCGCCGCAAGCGAACGGACAGTCGAGGTCGCGGTCCCTCCCGGGACCCGGTGCCAACATGATTCAACGACTGCAGCGACGCGCGGGCGCACGGTCGGAGTCTGGCATGAAGGGGTACGATCTCCTCCGATGTCGTCGCCTCTCGCCTCCCAGCGCATCTTCATCACCGGTGGAACCGGGTTTCTCGGTGCGGCGGTTCGACGAACCCTCGATGCCCGAGGCATCATCGACGTGGTCGCCCCGTCGAGTCGCGACGTCGACTTCCTCGACCCGGTCGCCACCCAGAAGGCCATCGACGATGCCAGACCTGATGTCGTCATCCACCTCGCCGCGCGCGTTGGCGGCATTGGCGCCAACATGGCAGCCCCCGCCGCTCTGTACCTCCAGAACCTCATGCTCGGCACGAACGTGATCGAGGCGTCTCGCCTCGCCGGGGTCGATAAGACCGTCGTGGTCGGCACGATCTGCAGCTACCCCAAGCACACACCGGTGCCGTTCCGGGAGACCTCGCTGTGGGAGGGCTACCCCGAGGAAACCAACGCCCCCTACGGCGTGGCCAAGCTCGCCCACCTCGTCCACCTGCAGTCGAACCGAGCGCAGTACGGGCAACGGGGCGCCTACGTGATGCCGACCAATCTCTACGGCCCGGGCGACAAGTTCAACCCAGCAGTGTCTCATGTGGTGCCGGCACTGATCCGCAAGTGTGTCCTGGCTCGAGAGGAAGGCGACGACCACATCAAGGTGTGGGGCACCGGAAGCGCAAGCCGAGAGTTTCTCTATGTCGACGACGCTGCCGAGGGCATCGTCGCTGCCGCCGAACACTACGACGGCCCCGAACCAGTCAATCTCGGCGCCGCCCGGGAACTTCTCATTCGGGATCTGGTCGAGATCGTCGTCGAACTCACCGGGTTCAAGGGCGAGATCCGCTGGGACGCCTCAAAGCCCGACGGTCAGCCACGCCGGAGCGTCGATGCGTCTCGCGCCAAAGAGCTTTTCGGGTTCGAAGCGGCGACCGACTTCCGCGAGGGCCTGGGTCGCACCATCGAGTGGTACCTGGCCAATCGGGAAGCAGCCGAGGCTCGCACCACCTGAGTTGCCGCGGCGACGACCGAAGGCGGCACCTAGATCAGGGGGCGAAAAGCGGCGACCGTTCGCTCGATGCCTTCGCGCAACTGCACCTGAGGCTCCCAGCCGAGAATCTCGCGGGCGCGCGTGATGTCGGGCTTGCGCTGGGTTGGATCGTCGACCGGGAGCGGATGCCGCTCGATGGTGGATGACGATCCGGTGACCTCCAGCACAACTTCGGCCAATTCCAGAATCGTGAACTCGTTGGGGTTCCCGACATTCACCGGATCGTTTTCGGCCGAATCGAGCAGGGCAATCAACCCCCGGATCTCGTCCTCCACGAAGCAGAAACTCCGAGTTTGGGAGCCATCGCCATAGATCGTCAGCGGTTCACCCTTGAGCGCCTGCACGATGAAGTTCGACACGACCCGACCGTCGTTGGGGCGCATGCGCGGACCGTACGTATTGAAGATGCGGACGATGCGGGTATCGAGATCGTGGTAGCGGTGGTACGCCATCGTCATCGCCTCGGCGAAGCGCTTCGCTTCGTCGTAGACCCCCCGAGGCCCGACCGGGTTGACATTGCCCCAGTACTCCTCGGTCTGGGGGTGGACGAGCGGATCGCCGTACACCTCCGAGGTCGACGCGATGAAGTAGGTGGCGCCCTTGTCGAGGGCGAGGCCCAAGGTGTTGTGCGTCCCGAGCGAACCAACCTTTAGCGTCTGGATCGGCATGTCGAGGTAGTCGATCGGTGACGCCGGACTGGCGAAGTGCAGCACGGCGTCGACCGGGCCGGGGACCGACACGAAGTTCGAAACATCGTGCTCAAGAAAGGTGAAGTTGGCGACGTCGACGAGGTGTTCGATGTTGGCCGCATCACCCGTCGACAAATTGTCGATGGCCACGACCTCGTCACCACGGCCGAGCAAGCTGTCGGCGAGATGCGAGCCGAGGAAGCCGGCGCCGCCGGTGATCACCACGCGCGCCATGGTCAGGCCCGACCGACGCCCTGGTAGGTGAAGTTTCGCCGCTTCAAGGCGCCCCGATCGAGCAGGTTGCGAGCGTCGATGATGTTGCGCTCGCGAACGAGGCCACCAACCTTGTCGAGGTCGAGCCACTTGAACTCGTCCCACTCCGTGGCGACCACAATCGCAGAAACACCCTCGCACGCGGCGTAGGCGTCGCCGACCACCTCAACCCCGTCGAGGTCGAGGGTGTCGACAGCCGGGTCGTAGGCTCGGACCGTTGCGCCCTTGGCCACGAGTCGGCGCATCACCTCGATCGCCGGAGACTCACGAGTGTCGTCGGTGCCTGCCTTGAACGCGATTCCCAGCACGCCGATGGTGACGCCCTCCAGCGGGGTGACCGCCTCGACCTTGCGGACGATGCGATCGAACTGTTCGAGGTTGACCTCAACCACACCACGCATCAGCGCGAAGTCGTAGCCAGCGTCCTCAGCGATCGAGATGATCGCCTTCGAGTCCTTCGGGAAACACGAACCGCCCCAGCCGGGCCCGGGACGAAGAAACTCATGCCCGATGCGATGGTCATAGCCCATGCCGAGCAACACGTCGTTGACATCGGCCCCGACTGCCTCGCACACCGCCGCGATGGCGTTGGTGAACGACAGCTTGGTGGCGAGGAAGGCGTTCGCCGCGTACTTGCAGGTCTCTGCCGAGGCCGGGTCGGTGACCATGATCGGAGCGCGAACGCCGAGGTACAACGAGGTAACGCGCCCAGCCGCCAACTGGTCATCAGATCCGATTACCACCCGATCGGGGTTGAGGAAATCGTCGACCGCTGTTCCCTCCCGCAAGAACTCGGGGTTCGAGACGACCGGAATATCAGCGCGACCCAAGGCACGTTCGACAAGCAGGGTCGACCCAACCGGGACCGTCGACTTGTTGACGACAACCGTCCCGCTCTGGAGATGGGGGCTGATCTGTTCAGCGGCTGCGGTGAGGTAGCTGAGATCAGCCGAACCATCGGTGGACTGGGGCGTCGGAACGCACAGGTACACGAACTCGGCGTCGCCCACGGCGTGCTCGGAACCGTGCACGAAGCTGAGGTTCCCGGCATCGACCGCGTCACGCACGATCTCCTCAAGTCCCGCCTCGTGGATCGGAATCTCTCCGCGGTTGAGCTGATCCACCTTGCGCTGATCGATATCGGCACAGATCACACGGTGCCCCAGATGCGCGAAACAGGCTCCCGTCGTCAGACCGACATAACCCGTGCCAATGACGGCGATCGTGCTGGTCATGAAACAACTCTCCTTACAGGGTGCATGATTACCGCGCCTTCGCAGCTTCCGCCGGCACTCCGCCGATCGTCAGGATACCGGGGTATCGGCACGCCCCGGAGCTATCCGCAGGTCTCCCCCTCGGGAGGGCGGCCGGGCAACAGCGCTGTGGTTGTCGTCGTGACCGTGGTGCTGGAGGTGGTCGCCGGCGCCAACGTCGTTGTGGTGGCAGGAACAGTCGTGGTCGGCTCGGTGCCTGCAGCACTCGTGGTTG
>Ga0181594_10000806_pt1 | contig 29394 bp, 17 predicted proteins | sample 071ome_18_FD_145603 | JGI IMG/M metagenome (GOLD analysis project Ga0181594, IMG submission 145603) | Coastal salt marsh microbial communities from the Groves Creek Marsh, Skidaway Island, Georgia - 071413BT metaG (spades assembly) | ecosystem: Environmental > Aquatic > Marine > Intertidal zone... | reverse complement strand
GAGAGTTCAATAGAGCCAATCATAGGGGTATCGCGCGGAAATTCAACAAATCCCCCATTAATTCTGGGCGCTTAGGCATGTTTTTTCGTTCCTGTCTTATGGTTTGCCAGGGCCGAATAGCACGTCAGGCGTAGGGAAAATCGACCAGCCCCGTGTTCGGGTTGTTGCGGTTGAAGGTCCAGTACTGGTGAATCTCAGCGATCCGGCCCTGTGTAACCCGATAGTGTTCGGAGCCACGGATCGAAAAGTTTTTTCCGTCATGCGTTCCGGTCATGGTCCACTCGATGGCAGCGCTGTCACCTTCTGAGACGCAGCTGTCGACCCGCCAGACGGCACCCGCCCACTGTGCCCGGATCTGTACCCAGAAATCGGCGATTCCGCCAGCGCTCCTGACCGGCTTGTGGTTGGTATCAAAGACCACCGCATCCGGTGTAAAGCAGCTCTCGATGTCGGCTGCGGTGCCCGCGGTGCAGGCCTCAAAATACTGCTCGATCAGGGGTTGGTGTGACATTGGTCTGTTCTTCCTGGAAGCGTTGCCGGACAAGCGTCAGCTCGTGATAAACCCGGCGTAGTCCTGCGCGGCAACGTCTGCGATGCGCTCACGGAAGGCGGGGGCGCCGCCCGCGTAGAACAGGAAGCCGCGCTTTTTTCCTTCGACGTTGCTGCCCATGAACCATGAATCTGTTTTGGTGAACAGCATGCCCTCGGTGAGCGACGCGGCGTGATCTGTCCATTCACGCTCCGATTCCGGGTCTGCTTCGATGCGCTGGTAGCCTTTATCCTGGAGGTAGCCGAGGCACTCAGCGACCCATTCGGCAACCACTTCAGCGCAGCGCGTGAAATTACAGAACACAGCGCCATTGACCATGAAGAAATTCGGAAACCCGGCGGTCTGCAGGGTCAGATAGGTGCTCGGCCCTTCCGGTGCCCACTTGTCCCGCAGCAGGACGCCGTTCTCACCTTTGATGTCCATCCGTGTCAGCTCGCCGGTGATCGCATCGAAACCTGTAGCGTAGATGATCACGTCGAGCTCATGTTCGGCGCCGCTCTCAAGTCTGATCCCGGTCTCGGTCACGCACGCAATGGGGTCACTTCTTACGTCAACCAGGGTGACATTCTCGCGGTTGTAGGTCTCGTAATAGTTAGTCTCCATCGGGATACGTTTGGCACCAAAGGGGTGGTCTTTGGGGCACAACAGCTCGGCGACGGCGGGGTCGTTTACCCTTTCGCGAATTTTCGAGCGCACGAACTCGGCGTAGTCCTCGTTAGCCGCCTCGTCGGTCATGATGTCGTGGAAGCAGCCGAACCATTTGGTAAACCCCGGCTGTGCCCAGATCTCTTCGTAAAACGCGTAGCGCTCTTCCTGCGGCACATCAAAAGTCCGGCGAGGATCAAAGTCCTGCATGAAGCTCGCAAAGGTCTTGCGGCAGCGTTCGAAAATTTCCTCATAACGGGCTTTGATATCGGCCTGCTCCTCGTCGGTGACGCGGGAATTACGCAGCGGGCAGCAGTAATTCGGTGAGCGTTGGAAGACGCTCAGATGCCCGCTCTGCTGCGCGACTATCGGAATGAGCTGCACGGCGGTTGCGCCGGTGCCGATCACACCTACCCGCTTGCCGCTGAAGTCGACGGGTTCGTGCGGCCAGCGCGAGGTGTGAAAAGAGCGTCCTTTAAACTTGTCGATGCCGGCGATGTTCGGCATGTGCGTTGCCGACAGAATGCCTACAGCTGAGATCAGGAACCGGGTCGAGGCGCGGCGTCCGTCCTCGGTTTCGACCTCCCAGCGCATGGTGTTGCTGTCGTAAGTTGCAGAGCGGATCCGGGCGTGGAAATGAATATCGCGCTTCAGGTCGAACTTATCCGCAACGAAATTCAGGTATTTCTCATTCTCGGGCTGAGCTGAGTAGTGCTCAGACCAGTCCCATTCCTGCAGGAGCTCTTTAGAGAAGCTGTAAATATAGGAGTAAGACTCGGAATCGAAACGGGCCCCCGGATAGCGGTTCCAGTACCACGTGCCGCCGACGCCGCCCCCGGCCTCGTAGATGCGCGCATTGAAGCCTCTCTCCCTCAAGCAGTGCAGTTGGTAAAGCCCGCTGACACCAGCGCCGATCACCAGCGCATCCAGTTCTTCAACCGGGTCGTCCTGCCGGGATGAAATTTGTTCTGCTGTCTGTGCCATGGAGTCCCCCTCTTGGCCGTGATCGGTGGCTGGAGCCTGATTGTCCCCTCTGGATAGGGTCCCCGGTCAAGTTGGGATGAATCCTGCTCCTCGGTTTTCGCGAAAGCGGCGGTGTGTTCTCGTGCTCCTTCAGCGAACGCTTAATAGAGAGTAGCTTTCGCGCCCAGATATTGTGAGCAGGATCAGGGAAACCATGGATGATTTGATTTCACCCACGCAACCGGTGCTCGTCGGGTTCGGCGTGGCAGCTCAGCGTGAGGACGATTTCCGGGAAGCGGTCGAGCCGCTGCAGCTTATGCTCAAAGCGCTGCGCGCGGCGGGCGACGATAGTCGACAGCCGCAAGTGCTGACGGAGATCCAGGATATCGCTGTGCCGCACGGGCGCTGGCGCTACCGTGATCCGGCCGGTGCGCTGGCGCGTGCGGTGGGTGCGCACGGCGCTCGCAGCACCTTTGCCGCCGTCGGGGTGCTGCAGCAGTCACTCATCGGAGAAGCGTGTCAGCGCATTGCAGCGGGGGAAATTCATACCGCAGCCGTGGTTGGCGGAGACTGCAGCCATCGCCTGCTGAGGGCGGGGGTGGCGGGAGAGCGGGTGGTCGATACGGCACTGGAAGCCGCGCCGGATCGCCAGCTGAATCCGAAGGAAGAACTGTTTCATCCGGTTGAGAGCGCCCTCGGGCTGGTCATGCCTATCGGGCTATACGCCATCATGGAGTCGGCCTACCGCGCACGACATGGCCTGACCGTGGCTGCGCACCGGGATCATCTGGCCGGTCTGTATGCCCGGTTCAGCCGGATCGCGGAGGCCAACCCTGACGCCTGGAACCGTGATGCTCTTGCCGCAGAGGAGATCCGCGAGCCCGGACCACGGAATCCCATGCAGGCGTTTCCGTACACGCGACGGATGTGTTCGACCCTCAATGTTGATCAGGCCGCTGCGTTGCTGCTCTGTTCCGCTGCACGCGCAGAGGCGCTTGGCGTGCCTCGCGAGCGCTGGATATTCCCACTGGCCAGCTCTGAGTCGAATCATATGGTTCCGGTGTCGGCGCGCGCTGATCTGACCCGTTGCCCTGGTGCGGCGCTGGCCGGGCGCGCCGCGCTGAAAAGCGCGGGGCTCGCGATCGAGGAGGTCGATCTGCTGGATCTCTACAGCTGCTTCCCGATTGCCGTTGAAGCCTACGCTGAGGCGCTGGGGATCGATTTTCAGCGCGAGCTGACACTGACCGGCAGCATGGCGTTTGCCGGAGGTCCGTGGAACAACTATGTGTACCAGGCGACCTGCCGCGCGGCAGCGCTGTTGCGCGCAGGAGGCGGTTGTCACGCGCTGATTTCCAGTGTCTCCGGCATGCTGACCAAGCAGGCCTTCGGTCTGTGGTCGCGCGAGCCGCCGCGCCAGCCTTTCCGCTGGCTTGATGAGACCGCGGCCGTGTCGCGGGCACAGCAGACGGTAGATGTTGTGCCGACGTATTCAGGAACGGCTACGGTGGCTGGCTACACAGTGCTCTATGCGCGCGACCAGGCACCCTATGCGCTTGCGGTAGTCGATACCCCGGATCAGCGGAGAGCGCTGGTCACCAGCCGGGATCCTGAGAGTCTCGAACGGCTGAAAGCAGAGGAGTGGGTCGGCCGCGAGGTTCTGGTCGATGAGAACGTGCTCTGCCTCCGCGACCGACTTGCCTCATAGTCGTTTCAGCCCACCAGCGCCCGCTTACTTTCCTTCCGTTCGGTAGTCGCCGAACTCCTGGTCGCGCTTTGACAGGGCGGCGGTCAGGTTGGCGCGGATCTCCTCCATGTGCGCCTGGGTCGATTGCGTCAGCATGCCCATCTGTTGTAACTCGGTACCCGCCCTGATCCCCGCGCGCAGGCCCATTGCTTCCATCTGTCGATGGACCGCACGTTTGTTGATCTGCTGAATGTCCGGGGGAATGCGCGCCACCCGTGCAGCAATCTCAAGCACCGCGTCTTCCAGCGCCGCTGCCGGGAAGGCCCGGTTGGCGAAGCCGCATGCCACGGCTTCCAGACCGCTGATGGAATCGCCTGTCAGCATCATCTCCATGGCCCGTCGCATGCCGACAATCCAGGGATAAAACTGATTGTCCGGCGGGCTCATCGCGCGGACCGGCGGGTAGCCTATCTGCGCGTCCTCCGCGACGTAGACAAGGTCGCAACCGGTTGCAAGCTCAGTGCCGCCGGCAAGGCAGTAGCCATGAACCTGGGCGATGATCGGCTTACCCAGGTCCCACATGCGGAAGCAGCCTTCAACCACATGGCGCGGCCAGTTGCCGAGACCACTCGCGGTGTAGAAAGGTTGGCCCTCCCGCACATCGCTTTTCAGGTCGTATCCGGCGCTGAAGCTGGGACCCGCGCCGCGGATGATCATGACCGCAATCTCAGGGTCCTGGTCAGCTTGCTCCAGGGCATCAAACAGCTCCCCACGTAGCGCATTGGAGAGCGGGTTGCGTTTTTCGGGCCGGTTCAAGGTGATGCGTCGGATCTGAGGACGCGGGTCGTCGACGAGGATCAGTTCATAGGACATGGCGAGAGCTCCGGTTGGCGGTCATTAATTTGACCGGTTCCGCGCGCCGTCTTGCAACGAAGCCCTCTATGAGTCCGGGCGATGGTTATCCGCTCAGTACGCTACCGGAAGCGACCGTGCCCCGCGCACCCACAGCGACGGGAGCCAGTCGATGCGGTCCTGAAGTCGGCGGATCGCCGGCATGCGCTCGAGCAGGATTTCGATAGCAATCGCGCCCATGCCCCGGCCCAGCGATGCGCCGGGGCAGTAGTGCGGGCCGTGCGCGAAAGAAAGGTGGCCCTGAGGATCGCGCTGTAAGTCAAACCTTTCGGGATCGGCAAAGCGACGCTCATCGCGGTTGGCTGAGGCAATGTAGGAAAGCACAAACGCGCCCTCGGGGATGGTCGTGCCATGCAGGTCGATATCGCGGGTAGCCGTCTGGAAGACCAGATTGACGGGGGACCAGAAGCGCAGCGTTTCGTCCACCAGGTTAGCCGCCAGTGCACGGTCGGCGAGTACCGCACGATGCACGTGGTCGTGTTCGAACAGGGCGCTCAGCGCGCTCGAGATCAGATGCGAAGGCGTTTCCGAACCGCCGAAATGGGTGAGGATGGTGACCGACAACACTTGAATCGCGGACAGCATGTCACCCTCAATTTCGGCGTTGAGCAGAATCGAAATGAAGTCGTCGGCGGGTGCTGCGCGGCGTTCCTCGATGACCCCTTCAAGATAGGCACGGAGCTCGGCGATGCTCGCGCGGATGCGCGACACCTCGTTCGGCGGGAGGCTTGCGCGATTAGCGGCGTTGAGCAGATCTGCCGTCCACAGCTTGAAGTTCTGACGCTGCGCGGGATCGACGCCAATCAGCGCGGCGGTGACGCTGACTGGAATGTAAGCAGCGAAATCGTTGACGAAATCAAATTCACGTCCGCGCGTTTCGATATCGTCCAGCAGCGCATTGACGATGCGACGGATCTCCGGCTCCATGCGCCGCGTGACCGCAGGCACAAAGGCGGTCGCGGTCAGCCTGCGTAACGGGGTATGCGCGGGCGGGTCCATGGCGATGATCGACGTTGTCTCCGGGACCGGGTCGAGATCGCCGAAGGCCTGGCGGATGAAGTCCCGTGCGGAATAGTCCTCCGGGTGCAGAAAGGTGTTCCGACAGTCCTCATAGCGGAACAGTCCCCAGGCCTGCAGGGGCTCAATGAAGTGCACCGGCGCATCGTCGCGCAGCTGGCGATACCAGGGGTAGGGATCGTTCTGAACGTCGCGGCGGGTCGGGTCAAAATCGATCCGTGACATAGCGCGTGGTCTCCGTGCGTTGCGAGCAGGTGGGTCCCTGTGATTGTCTGCTGGTCAGCGGGAACGGTCGAGCGAACGTCCCGGGTATGCGTGTAACTGCCGGCTATGCGCTCGCGGTGCGCAACACAGGCAACGACAATGATCCTGCTGAAGCGGAGTCAGAAAGGTAAAACCAAGCATGTTCAAGAAAATCCCTCGTCGCGCTTTTCGGTCGATTTTGATGGCCGCCTGCTTTTTTCTCGCATCCCATCCAGCCGTCGCGGGTGGAGCGCCCTGGGATGGCTACGAGGTCATCGACATGACCCACAGTTTCGACGCCGATACGATCTACTGGCCGACCGAAGCGGGTTTCACGCTCGAGGTCGTGTATGAGGGCGTCACCGAGGGTGGCTGGTATTACGCGTCGAATCACTATGCAGCAGCCGACCACGGCGGGACGCATCTAGACGCCCCGAAACATTTTGCCGAAGGGCGACTGGCGGCTGACGAGGTGCCTTTGACCCGCCTGATGGGCCCTGCCTGCGTCATCGACGTGCGTGAGAAGGCCGCAACAGAGCGCGACCTACTGTTGTCCGCCGCCGATGTCGAAGCCTGGGAAGCCCAGCATGGTTTGATCCCTCCCGGGTGTGTCGTGTTCATGAACACCGGCTTTGCCCGTTTCTGGCCTGATCGCGCGCGCTACATGGGTACGGATGAACGCGGACGGGAGGCCGTTGCGAAGCTCCATTTCCCGGGTTTCTCGGTGGAGGCAGCGGCCCTGCTGGCAGCGCGCGAGGTCGCAGCGGTGGGCCTGGATACGCCGAGTATCGACTACGGGCAATCCAGCGATTTCGTCGTCCACCGCTATCTTTATGAGAGGAATATTCCGGGGTTTGAGAATGTCAGTCAGCTCGACCAGCTCCCGGCTAAAGGTGCGTTTGTGATAGCGCTGCCGATGAAAATCGCCGGCGCCAGCGGTGCGCCGCTGCGCCTGATAGGCCTGGTGCCCCAGGCGCGCTAGTGTCGACGGCGCTTGCAGTGCCCGTTGGCTCAGCGCTTGAAAGCAGGCGCTGAGAGCAGCAGCGGCGTCGCTGCCAGCGCCGTCGCGGGCAGCACGAAAAAAACTTTTCCGCTGACGCCGAACCAGAGCGCGATGCCGAGGTCGAGCAGCAACCAGGCTTGGCGCTGGGTGAGTGTCTCTTCACGCTGCGTTAGGGCTGCTTGCACAAACTAACCAGCCACGCTCTCGCAGTCGATAGCTAGCTGTGAGCAACGCTGTAGAGCGCTTCTTTTCCCGCGTGTGGCGTTTCGTGTTTGCGGCGAATACTCATCGTGATGAGTGCCGCGCTGACCTGACACAGCGCTGATTTGGTACACTCCGCGCCGCTCGCAGCTGAGCGCCTTCTCCACAGCGAGAAGCATCTGCCTCAGGGACAGCTGCAGGTGTTAGACGGGTCTGTTCCTGTCCCGTTGATTTCCAGCCTTGGAGAGGTGGCAGAGCGGTTGATTGCACCGGTCTTGAAAACCGGCAAGGGTTAACACCCTTCGAGGGTTCGAATCCCTCCCTCTCCGCCATATTATCAATGACTTAGAAGTCGATCGTGTCTAATTTTAGGGGTGTTTTTGGGTAGTTTGGGCTCCAGTTAGACACGATTTTAGACACGATTCTTTCGATTCCTAGCAAGCCATCATTCAACCGGGGCGCTCAAAGCACCGGACAATTTCCGGACACCTTGGCCGTGGCCATTGACACGCCCTGTCAGACCTTGGGCACACTCGATTTGAGTGCCGCGCCCGCATCTAGTTTGGCGTAGTTCAGAGCGTCTTTGAGGTGCTCGTATTTGTACCCCTTGTACGTATACACGCTCTTCTGCTCGACCGTGATGCCGTAACGATTCATCAGTTCTTTCTCTTCTTCGGTCATGTCTTATCGACTCCTCGATTTGATTGACGTGGATAACCTGTCGGGACTTGCCTCACCCGGCGAACACGCCGGCATCTGAGCCCGCGCGATCTTCGACACGTGGCCAATGCTTCAGAATGCCGGCGCCTTCGAGCGCGTCATTGAGAAGGCCGCGAACTTGCCTTTCGTCCTCTTGCTCCAGGGCCTCGTCAGCGAGGGCCCGGGCTCGTTTCGATGTGAAAGCACGAATCACCAGCTTGACGCGGCCGAAACTAGCAGGGCTCATGCTCAGGGCATCGACTCCCATGCCGAGAAGCACGAGCGCTCCGGCGGGATCGCCGGCCATTTCGCCGCACACACTCACGGGCGTGCTTTGGGCGTGGGCGTCGCGGACAATCATGTCGATTGCGTTGAGAACGGAGGGATGCAGGGTGTCGTTCGGCGTCGTTACCCTGGCGTTCGTTCTGTCTGCCGCGAGAATGTACTGGGCGAGGTCGTTCGTCCCGACGGAAAGATAATCGACACGGGCCGCCAGGGCCTTGGTCAAGAACACGGCGGAAGGCACTTCGATCATCAGTCCTACCTTCGGTTTCGCCGTCGCCTGGCCTTCCTCCATCAACTCGCGATGAGCGCGTGCCAACAGTTCCAACGCCTCATCGAGCTCACTGACCTTGGCGACCATGGGAAACAGTACCTGCAGGTTCTCGAGACCCGCATTGGCACGCAGCAGCGCGCGCAGCTGAATCATGAATATCTCGGGATGCGCCAAGGAGAAACGAATCCCGCGAACACCCAAGAAGGGATTGTCCTCCTTCAGCGGGAAATACGAGAGAATCTTGTCACCGCCCACGTCGAGGGTGCGTATGGTCACCGGCTTCGGCGTGAAGTCTTCCAGTAGCTGGCGGTAGCTCTGGTACTGCTCATCTTCGACCGGAAAAGCGTCTCGTAAGAGAAACTGGTATTCGGTGCGATAGAGACCCACTCCTTCGGCTTCGCTGTTCCTCGCCAGGCCGATATCCGAATCCAGCCCGATGTTGGCGTGCAGGGGTAGCCGGACGCCGTCGAGCGTTTGCGCCGGCAGGTCACGATTCTTCATGAATTGCGCGCAAAGCGCTTCTTGCTGGCTCATTCGCATCTCGAACGCATCGAGCAGCGTTCGCGACGGGTTCGGATAGATGCCCGCTTCGTCTCCGTCTACCACCATCGTGGCGCCATCTACGAGGTCAAGGGGTAGCGATGACAGGCTTACGACGGCAGGAATCCCCAAAGCGTTCGCCAAGACGGCGGTGTGCGAGAAGGCCGAGCCCTGATGGGAAACCACACCAACGAGTCGACCGGCCGGAACCAAAGCGATGTCCTGGATGCCGACGGCGTCTCCCACGAGGATGCATCGTTCCGGATACGACCTCGAGTCTTCGAGCCCCGGCTGGAGTTGCACAAGAACGCGCGTTCCGAGCTCGCGAATGTCTTCGCCGCGGGCGCGCAGATAGGGGTCTTCCATTCGATCAAAGACCCGCGCATGCTCGGCAACCGTGTCCCGCCAGGCCCCCGGGGCCCAGTTTCCGGCGCGGATCCGCTCGAGCGTGTCCGCTACCAAGCTGTCACTGCCAAGCAGCATGATGTAAACATCGAACAGCTCGCGCACCTCGTTTGGCAGTACATCGGCCAGACGCTCGCTACCGGCACCGAGTTCCGCCTGAACGGCAACGACTGCGGCTCGGAAAGCGATCTCTTGGGCATCGATGTCTTCGGCCTGGCGATCGGGCACGGACTCCAGGTTCGCGAGCGGGTCGATCAGCGTCGCCGTGCCGACAGCCACACCGGTGGCGGCCTGAACGCCTTGAATGTATGCATTCTCCCCGGCTTCCTTGTGCACGAGTTCGATGACGACGCCGACGTTCGCAGCGTCATAGATGACCTTCGCAAGCTGCGCGGCGATCGTGACGAAAAACGACACCTCGTCTTTGTCGAACTGACCACGAACCTGCTTCCAGGCCACCAGCACGCCGAGAACCTGGTGATAATGGATCAGCGGAACACCGAGAAAGGTATGGAACGGTTGCCCGCCTGTTTCAGCCGCGGGAGCGTAGCGCGGGTGAGCCGGCGCATCGTCGAGAACAACCAGCTCCCGGCGCTCGCCGACCAGGCCCAGAAGACTGGCTTGTGCACCTGGGCAGACCTGGCCTTTGGCCTCAGGCCTCGCTGCATCTGATGCCTTCAGGACGTACTGACCGGCTTCGGCGCCGGTCAGGTATACGGCAAAGGCATCGACCGGCAGGGAATCTTTGACTCGGCGAACAAGGATGGCAAGCGCTTCTTCGAGGTTCGACGCGATTTTGACCTGGCGGATGATCTCTCGACAGTCAGAGAGCATGGCGCGGGACCTTCAACTCGGGAGCCCAAGCCGCGGGCGGCAGAGATCGTCAACGTCCGAGCCGAGGTGCACAAGGCGGGAACATCGCTTCACTGCAGCACGCAATCGCCAGCTCGCTTCAGGAACGGCTGATTACATTCCCAGTCGTTTCCCGAATAATCCAGGTGAGCGTTCTCAGGTACCTGCAGGGCGATGCAAGCCGTCTCGGTCGCCCTGTAGCCCCGATTGCAATTCCAGCCGGGTCCGTAGGATGCATCCGACAAAAATGCGTTCGCGGGTATCTTGATCGCAATACACGCGTTCTTAGCCGCTCGAAACCCACGCATGCATTTCCAACCAGGTCCGTAGGAAGCGTCGCTGAGGTATCCGTTTGCCGGTACCTGGATGGCGACGCAGTTGCCAGCCTCCGCCCGGTACCCCGCCTCGCATTCCCAACCGGTTCCAAACGAGGCGTTCGACAAGTATCCATTCGGTGGCACCTTGATGACGACGCACTTATCGTCGCTCTTCCGAAATCCGCGATCACATTTCCATGTGTCGCCGTTTGAGGAACTCAGATGAGCATTCGCCGGCGGCTTGACCGCCAAGCACGACTCACCAGTCTCCCGATAGCCCCAAGTGCACCTCCAGCCGCGCCCGTAGGACGTAGCCGTTGGATATGCATTGGCCGGCACCTTGACCACGTTGCAGATGCCGTCGACCTTTCGATAGCCCCGATCGCACGTCCACCCGCTTCCATAGCGATTCGGGCTCGCATTCTCGGGCATATCGTCGGAGCGAACCTGAGCGAACACGGGGCTGGAGGAGGCTGTCAGAAGGGCAACCAGCATCACCAAGCGAATGCCTCGGGCGTGTGTTCGTCGCGGTGACATCGCTGTCACTGCGTTGGGCGTATGTGGTGCGGTCGTGCAGTTCATCAATTCTTGTAACAGGAATGCCGGCCTGAGGTCTGTACGGCAGCGCACATTGAGTATGGGCCGGACGGTCGCCGGCGACCGCCTTCCTTCCGAACGCGTCCACCTGTTGTTTGTGTACCGGGTGGCCAGAGCCAAGGGGCTATATGTTCGGTACCGTACATAGCTGGTAAGATTGGGGCACGCTGCGCATCGGGGTGAAGCGCAGCCCACGAACGATTGGCAGGACTACGGCACACACAAATGGCAATGGCGAAGTGATGACCAGCGAGGATCTCGGCGATCCGAGGCAAAACCGCTTGCTCGCGGCGCTTCCCGCGGACGTTCTGGGTCGCCTTCAACCCGCTCTGGAGCCGGTCGGACTCGCCTTGGGACAGGTGATCTACGAGCCGGACGAGGCGCTCTCGCACGTCTACTTCCCCACGACCGCAATCGTGTCGCTGCTCTATACCATGGAGAACGGCACCTCGGCCGAGATGGGGGTTGTCGGCTGTGACGGCGTAGTGGGCATCGCCGTGTTCATGGGTGGCGATACGACGCCTAATCGGGCGGTGGTTCAAAGCGCCGGCGACGCGTTCCGATTGGAGCTGAAATTCTTTCGCGACGAATTCAGGCGCATCACGGCACTGCATCGAGTGTTGCTGCTCTACACGCAAGCCTTGCTCACACAGATGTCGCAGACTGCCGTGTGCAACCGGCTCCACTCGGTCGAGCAGCAACTGTGCCGCTGGCTTCTGCTGAGCCACGATCGGCTGCCTTCCGATGAGCTGGTGATGACTCAGGAGCTGATCGCCAACATGCTCGGAGTCCGCCGAGAAGGCGTCTCGGTGGCGGCGCACCGACTTCAGGAAGCGGGATTGATCCGCTACCGACGCGGGCATATCACGATTGTCGATCGTCAGGGTCTGGAGAGTGCGGTCTGTGAGTGCTACCAGGTGGTCAGGACGGAGTGTGATCGTCTTTCACCGCCCAGGTGAAACTGCCCGGCAAATCGGGCACCCCACCATCGGCCGCAATGTACGCCAGCGCGCGGACGGCGGGCCAAGCACATGCTAGCTTTCACCCGTATGCATTTTCTGAAGCGTCAGAGTGGTGGTAATGCAGAGCGACGATGGGCAGGACCCGGTTGAACCGCGCTGTATACATAACTGATTCCTCCGGCCGCCCGGACCAGCGTGGTTGATACCGGTGCCAGCCACAGCTCACGTGCCCATCAGGAACCGAATCCTGTCGAAGCTGGCCAAAGCCGAGTACCGGCGGCTGCGACCGAGCCTCGAGCAGGTCGCGCTGCACGAGAACCAGGTGCTCTACGGCCCGGGCGATACCGTCGACCATGTCTACTTTCCCAATGATGCCGTCGTATCGCTCCTTTTCGATGTCAATGAGCGCCGGACGGTGGAGGTGGCCATGGAAGGCAATGAGGGCGCCGTGGGGCTCGCGATCTACCTGGGCGGCGTGAACGCGTGCAACCTGTCAGTGGTGCGGCAAGCCGGCACCGCGATGCGCATGGATGTGAATGCGCTGACAAAGTGCGCTAACCAGCGCGGCGACCTGCAGGAGCTGCTGCGCCGGTACGTCCACGCATTGGTGACGCAAATCGCACAGTCGGGTGTGTGTAACCGGTTCCACAACATCGACGCGCGCCTTGCTCGCTGGTTACTGATGACCCACGATCGAATGGGTTCCGGTGAACTGCACGCCACACAGGAATCCATCGCTCACATGCTCGGCGTGCGGCGCAGCAGCGTCACTGCCGCAGCGAGCGGATTCCACAAGCAGCACATCATCGACTACCGTCGCGGGCGAATCGCGATTCTGGACCGAAGAAAGTTGCGTGCTGCCTGCTGCGATTGTTACGCAATGATGAAACGCCAGTACGATAGTTTCCTGAACTGACGAATCTACCTTCCACAACGCCACTCACACACTGACCGCGACTCCCGGCAACGCCCGCCTGCCGCCACGGGCAAGGTTTCTTGGACCTGCCGGTGCGCGCCGAGTGATCGAAGGCCGCACTGGCTTCCCTATGTTCGCTGGCGTACAGACTCCAGTCGAACGGACAGCATACGCTTTAGTCAGTGAGACCGGGCACTTCCCCGGTCTATACCGAGCGACAAAGCGAAGTGGAACAGCACCGACAATATCGTAAGACAGCCAAAAGACCGCGCGCAGCACCCCAATGTGGCGGGGCGAGCGCAGAAGTCGAGATGACCCTGAAAGCCAATCGAGTGGACCCGGCGGAAAGACTTCAATTGCGCCAGGAAGAAACCGACCGGCAAGCGGTGGAGCGGGCCGAAAACGAAGGGATGACGTGTTCTCCCGGGACCGGCAATAACCTTAGGCCAAACGACGACCCGCGACGTGAGCGACAGTCCGGTTGGCTCGACGCCCGGACGAGCGTCACCGCTGACATGCAGAAGGGAGAATCGTAATGCCATCCCAAGGCGGAAACGGTGGACAAGGCGGCCCATGGGGCAGCACAGGCACACCGCCTGACATCGAGGCCCTAATACGACAGTGGCAGGCTCGGCTCAAGCAGTTCCTGCCGAGCGGCGGTCCGAGCGGGTTGATTATCGTTGCCGTTCTCGCTGTGGCCGGCCTGCTCGCATGGACGGCCTATTACACGGTGCCGAGCGATTCCGTCGCTGTCGTGCAACGCTTCGGCAAGTACCTCAAGGACGTTCCAGCGGGATTGCACTTCAAGCTGCCTTTCGGCATTGATGCCGCGACGATTGTCCCCGTGAAACGGCAATTGAAGCAGGAATTCGGCTTCACGACCCCGGGCGCCCGCGATCCGTATCAGGGTGCTCGAGATGGGAGGCGGGAAACGAAGCGCGAGACGGAGATGGTCACCGGGGACCTGAACGCCGCACTGGTGGAATGGGTCGTTCAATACCGTATCTCGGAACCCGTAAAGTTTCTCTTCGAGGTTCGGGAACCCAGTGAAACGCTGCGCTATGTCTCCGAATCGGTCATGCGCGAGGTCGTAGGGGATCGCACTGTGGACGAGGTCATTACCATCGGCAGGCAAGAGATCGAATCCGAGGCGCTCGCCAAGATGCAGGCGCTCTCCACCAAGTACGCCATGGGGATCAGTATCGACCAGGTGCAACTGAAGAACATCAACCCCCCCGAGCCGGTGCAGGAGTCGTTCAACGAGGTCAACCAGGCGCAGCAGGAGAAGGAGAAGCTGATCAACGAAGCCCGCCGCGACTACAACAAGGTGATCCCGCTGGCCGAGGGCGAGAAAGATCAACGGATCCGCGAAGCCGACGGCTACCGGCTCAAGCGAATCAATGAGGCCGAGGGCGACGTTGCCCGGTTCAGCGCCTTGTTGGCCGAGTACACCAAGGCGCCGGAGGTCACACGCCGCCGCATCTACATCGAAACCCTGCAGAGCGTGCTGCCCGGCATCCGCTCCAAGATCATCATCGATGAGCAGACCCGCGGCATACTGCCATTCCTGAATCTCGACTCGCAGACGGGAGAGCGGCCATGAGCAGAAGCGCCCAGATCGCGCTCCTGGCGGTTCTCGGCATCGGAGCGTATCTCGCGGCAAGCATGCTTTACACCGTGAGCGAAGTCGAGCAGGTGATCATCACCCAGTTCGGTAAACCCGTCGGCGACCCGGTGACGTCTGCCGGTCTCAAGATCAAGGTGCCCCTCATCCAGGACGTCAATCCAATCGACAAACGGGTGCTCGAGTGGGACGGCAGTCCCTCGGATATGCCCACCAAGGACAAGCTCTACATCTCGGTCGACCTCTTCGCCCGCTGGCGGATCACCGATCCGCTGCAGTATTTTCTGCGGCTACGCGATGAACGCAGTGCTCAGTCCCGCCTTGACGACATTCTGGGCAGCGAAACCCGCAACGCCGTGGCCAAGCATGAGCTCATCGAGATCATTCGCACCACGAAGGACCGCGAACCGCTGCGCGACGTCCTCCTGACCGACGCGGAAAAGGACCTCAACATGGGTGCGCTCGTGCCCATACAAAAGGGGCGCCAACTCGTGGAGCAGGAGATTTTCGCTGCCGCCGCCGAGAAGGTCCGGGTCTTTGGCATCGAGCTGCTCGATATTCGATTTAAACGGATCAACTACAACGAAAGCGTGCGCCCGAAGATTTACGACCGGATGATCAGCGAACGGCGTCAGATCGCCGAGCGCTTCCTGTCCGAGGGGAACGGCGAGGCTGCCAGAATCCGCGGTAATCGCGTTCGAGACCTGAACAAGATCCAGTCGGAGGCCTACCGGCAGGTCGAAGAGATCCGCGGCGTGGCGGACGCGAAGGCCACCGAGATCTACGCGGGCGCTTACAACCAGAGTCCCGAAGCGGTGACGTTCTATGAGTTCACGCGGACCATGCAGGCGTACCAGGCGATCATCGCGGAGAACACCACGCTGGTGCTTTCCACGGACAGCGATCTGTTCAAGTTCCTCAAGGGCGTGAGCCCGGAAGGCGCGGGGGTTCCACTGGAACGCACAGACGCAGTACGGCAATAACACGTGAGCGACGCGCGCCGCACCTTCGTTCCGCATTCGGCGAAGGAGCAGAAGCTACCCGCCAATGAGCAAATGGATTCGCGCACCTTGCCGATGCGCATCGGCAAGCAGCCGTAGCCAAAAGAGCGCGCATGATATCGGTCGTTGACTACTTTGCCCGGCACCGCGCTAATTCACCACCATGGCAAGACACCGCCCCGGTTCGGGAGGAGATCTTCGGGGTCGAACGGCTCGACCGGCACGCCGAAAGCCTCGCGGCCGCGCAGCCGGTAACGACTAAGCCGCAACACGTCACTTCCTTGCATGCGCGACTGTATGGCAATGCCAAGGCTTTGCTCAGGGCGTATCGCGTCTGTGCCGCAGAGCTCGAGCGCGGCCGCGATGTCGTGCCGGCAGCGGAGTGGCTCCTCGACAACTATCATCTGGTCGAGGCGCAGATCTGCGAGATCCGAAATGATCTGCCCCCCGGCTACTATCGCCAGCTGCCGAAGCTGGCCGAGGGGCCTTTCGCCGGTTATCCGCGGGTGTTTGGCCTTGCCTGGGCGTTTGTCGCGCACACCGACAGCCACTTCGATCCCGTCATACTGCGACGGTTCATTGTTGCCTATCAGCGGGTTCAGCCGCTCACGAGCGGCGAGCTGTGGGCGGTGGCGATCACGTTGCGGATCGTTCTCGTGGAAAATCTTCGCCGGCTGGCCGACCAGATAATCGCGGGACAAGCGGCGCGCGCTGACGCCGATGCGCTGGTCAACAGGCTCCTGGTATCAGGGGACGCGCGGTCAGCGCTCGAAGCCGACATCTTGTCGCGCTCGTCCGCGTCCTTGTCCACAACCTTCGCCGCGCAACTCGCAAAGCGGCTGAGAGACCAGGATCCGAAAGAGACGCCTGCGCTTGGATGGCTGGAAGAGCGCCTCGGACTCCAAGGGCAATCTATCGACGGGGCGGTGCAGCACGAGCAACGCAGCCGCGGGGCATCCAACGTCACCGTGCGCAATATCATCACCAGCATGCGGCTGACCTCCGATATCGACTGGGCCGAGTGGTTCGAGAGCGTTAGCCTCGTCGACCAGCGCCTGTGCGCAAATAGCGCCTTTGCCGCAATGGATTTTCCTACCCGCAACGCCTACCGAAGCGCGATCGAGGAGCTGGCCCGCGGGTCGTCGTCCACAGAGCTCGAGGTCGCCGAGCAGGCGCTGACCGCGGCGCGATTGGCGGCCGCCGGGGCAGTCGAAGCCACGGAGGCGGAACGTGTCGCCGATCCCGGCTATCACCTGATCGCCAAGGGCAGGCGCGCGCTGGAGCGGACAATCGGGTTTCGGCCGCCTGCTCGACTGTGGGTCACCCGCGTTGGCCGCCGTCTTGGTATCGGTGGCTATGTGGGGACGATCCTGCTTACCACGGTAACCTTGCTGCTTCTCGCGATGTGGGCGCTTTCATTGGCCGGCCTGGCTTTCGGCTGGCTGACGCTATTTGCGCTGGTTGCCTTCCTCCCGGCTACGGAGGCGGCGACTGCCTTTGTGAACCGCGCGATCACCTGGGGTTTTGGCGCAATAACCCTGCCGGGTCTGGATCTGACGGAAGGCGTGCCTCAATCGCTTCGAACGCTCGTTGCCGTGCCGACGTTGCTGACGAATGAGGCGGATATTCTGGAGCAGGTCGAGCGGCTCGAGGTTCACCACCTGGCCGGCGCCGGCGGCGATCTCACCTTCGCCCTTCTGTCGGACTGGATCGATGCCGACCAGGAAGTCCTCCCGCGTGATGCCCATCTTCTCGCCATCGCCACCGAGGCGATCGCGCAGCTGAACCGCCGGTATGGACCGGGTCCCGCTGGCGATCGCTTTTTGCTGTTGCATCGGCGGCGCATGTTCAATGCGTCCGAGAGCCAATGGATGGGGTGGGAGCGCAAGCGAGGCAAGCTGCACGAGCTGAACCGACTTCTACGCGGGGCCGCCGACACGACATTCGTGTCTGTTGCCGGGTGCCCGTTCCAGGTACCAACCGGCGTGCGCTATGTCATCGCGCTCGATGCAGACACCAGACTACCGAGAGATGTAGCAGCGAAGCTGATTGGCAAGATGGCTCATCCGCTGAATCGACCGATGTTTTGCAAAGTCGAGCGACGCGTCGTTGACGGTTACGCCATCCTCCAACCCCGGGTAACGCCCTCGCTGCCGGTCGGCCGCGAGGGTTCGCTTTATCAACGCGTCTTTTCCAGCCCCAGCGGTATCGATCCTTACGCAGCCGCCGTCTCCGACGTCTATCAAGACCTCTTCGGTGAGGGGTCGTATACCGGCAAGGGGATCTACGACGTCGATGCCTTCGAGGCAGCGCTCTCGGGCCGGGTGCCGGAGAATGCGCTGCTCAGCCATGACCTGTTTGAAGGGATTTTCGCCCGCGCGGGTCTTGCCTCGGATGTCGAGGTCGTCGAGGAATTCCCCGCTCGCTACGACGTCGCCGGCAAACGCCAGCATCGCTGGACACGCGGCGACTGGCAGCTCCTGCCCTGGATATTCGGACGCTCGACCGCAAACGGATCGTTTCCGTCGATCGGCCGCTGGAAAATGCTGGACAATCTGCGGCGATCGCTGCTGGCGCCATTCACGTTGATGGCCTTCGGCTTGTGCATGCTGCTGCCGGCGCCGGCCGGTGTCGTGGGCGCCCTTCTCGTCCTCGTCGCCATGGCGATCCCGCCCTTTCTATCGACCTTCTTCGCCGTACTGCCGCATCGCTCGGGGATCCGCCTGGACCGCCACATGCGCATGCTGGGCGCAGACCTATATCTGGCGGCTTCGCAGACGCTGCTTGCGGTTGTATTCCTGGCCGACAACGCCTGGCGTATGGGCGACGCCGTCGCGAGAACGCTGGTCCGGCTGTCGTTGACGCGCCGCCATCTGCTCGAGTGGACGACCGCCGCGCAAGCGACCGCCGGTCCTCGGCTCGATTACCGGGGCTTCTACCGACAGATGGCGGGCGGCACCTCGCTGGGCCTTGGCATGACAGCCGGAGTAATCGGATTCGCGCCGCACGCTTGGCCACTCGCCGCGCCCTTCGGCCTGTTGTGGCTCACCGCGCCAGCGCTCGCCTTGTGGGCCAGCCGCGCGCCGACCGTCGGGCGGCGGCTCGCCGTTTCGGACCCGGATGCACGCTACCTGCGCCGGACGGCGCGACGGACCTGGCGCTACTTCGAGACCTTCGTGACCGCGGCGGAGAACAATCTGCCGCCGGACAATTTCCAGGAAGACCCGACGCCGCTCGTCGCCCGACGCACCTCGCCAACCAACCTGGGCCTGTACCTGCTTTCGGCAGTGGCCGCGCGCGATTTCGGCTGGGCCGGGACGGTCCAAACCGTGGCGCGACTGGAAGCGACGCTCGAGTCCATGCAAAGCCTCCCTCGGTACCACGGGCATTTCTTCAACTGGTACGGGACACGGGACCTGAAGGTGCTCGAGCCCGCTTACGTCTCGTCCGTCGACAGCGGTAACCTCGCAGGCCATCTGCTGGTGCTCGCCAATGCCTGCGAGGAGTGGATCACAACCTTGGTTTCGCCGAATGCGCGCCTCGGCATGCTGGACAACCTCCGGCTGGCTGCCGAAGCGCTCGAGGCCCTCCCCGGTGCGACTAGCGATCGCGGACGTCAGATTGCCGCCAGTTTCGAGGAGCTCGACGCTCTGTTGGGTGGCCCCCAGGCCATCGAGACGCTGACGCCGACGTTGCAGCGGTTATCGATAAAGGCTGCCAGGAGGATCCAAGACATCGCGCCCGCCGTCGAGGACGAGGGTGTGGCTAATCTCATCTTTTGGATCGACGCGTTTCGGCAGTCCGTGGTTGAACATGACCGCGACCGACAACGGTTGACCGAGTCGCCGCAGCTCCTGAAGACCCGATTGGGTGCGCTCGCCGACACGGCGCGCACGCTGGCGCGGACGATGGATTTCAAGTTCCTCCTCGATCCGGAACGCAAACTACTGTCCGTAGGCTTTTCGCTTGCGGACAACAGCCTCGACCCGAGTTGCTACGACCTGCTCGCTTCCGAAGCACGGCTTGCCTGCCTGTTTGCCGTCGCGAAGGGAGACGTCGCCACACGACATTGGTTTCATCTGAACCGCACGGCGACGCCGCTCGGTAACGCCTCGGCTTTGCTCTCCTGGTCCGGATCCATGTTCGAATACCTCATGCCATCGCTGGTGCTGCGTGCGCCGGCCGGCAGCCTGCTCGAGCAGACCAACCGTCTAGTGGTGGCGCGGCAGCAGGCCTACAGCCGGAAGCTTGGCATTCCCTGGGGCATTTCCGAATCCGCGTATAACGCCCGGGACATCGAGCTGACCTACCAGTACTCCAACTTCGGTGTTCCGGGGCTCGGTCTGAAGCGGGGCCTGTCCGAGGACCTGGTCATCGCCCCCTATGCCACGGGGCTTGCGACCATGGTGGACCCGCACGGCGCGCGGGAGAACTACGCCCGCCTTGCCGCGCTGGGGGCGAGCGGTCGCTACGGCTTCTACGAAGCCGTCGATTTCACTCCATCGCGCCTGCCCGAGGGCGAGCCATTTGCGCTCGTGCGCTGCTTCATGGCCCATCACCAGGGGATGACCATCGTGGCTAGCGCAAACGCGCTCCACGGTGGCGAGATGCGCGCAAGGTTCCACCGCGAACCGATGATACAAGCCGCCGAGCTCCTGCTGCAGGAGCGCGTCCCGCGGGACGTTGCCGTGGCCCATCCGCGGGCCGAAGAGGTGCACGTAGCCCCGCTCGATGCCCGGGTCGGGGCGCCGACCGTGCGTCGGGTCGCGGGGTCGGGTGACTCCCCTCCGGTCACGCATCTGCTCTCGAACGGGCGCTATGCCGTGATGCTGACCGCTGCCGGGACGGGCTACAGTCGCTGGCGCGACATCGCCGTGACGCGATGGCGGGAGGATCCGACCACCGACAGTTCAGGTACGTTCGTCTTTCTGCGGGACACGGAGAGCGGGGAGGTGTGGTCGACCTGCGTACAGCCAGTGGCGGGCAGTGCGGGGCACGACGAGACCGTGTTCGGCGAGGACCACGCCGAGTTCCAGCATCGGGACGGAACGTTGACGACCAGCATGGATGTGCTCGTCTCCGGCGAAGACGACGGCGAGGTCCGCCGCCTGTCTGTGGCCAACGGCGGGCGTGATCCGCGTGAAGTCGAGCTCACGTCCTACGCCGAGTTGGTCCTGACTACGACCGCTGCCGACAACGCGCATCCGGCGTTCGCCAAGATGTTCGTCCAAACCGAGCATCTTGCCGAGTACGGCGCACTTGTCGCGACACGCCGGCCTCGCTCGCACGAGGAGCCGCGAGTTTGGGCCGCCCACTTCGCCGTCGTGGAAGGCGAGATCGTCGCCGAGCCGCAATTCGAATCAGACCGGGCCCGATTCTTGGGCCGGGGCCGGACTGTGGGCACGGCTGTTGCGATGGCGGATGGTCGAGCGCTTTCGAACACGGTCGGCACCGTACTCGATCCGATATTCTCGCTCAGATATCGGCTGGCGATTGCGCCCGGCGAGGTCGTGCGAGTCGCGTTCTGGACCGTCGTTGCGCCGTCCCGGGCCGAGCTTCTGGACCTCGTTGACAAGCATCACGATCGCAACGCGTTCGACCGGGCGAAAACCCTGGCGTGGACCCAGGCACAGGTCCAGCTTCGGCACCTCGGCATCGATTCCGAGGAGGCGACGGCTTTTCAGCGCCTGGCGGCGCCGATCTTATACGCCGACCCGCGTTTCAGGGCCCCATCCGAAACGATCATGCGCGGGGCGGGACCCCAATCGAGCCTGTGGCCGCACGCCATTTCCGGCGACTTGCCGATCGTCCTGCTACGTATCGACGACATCGAGGACGTCGCCCAGGTCCGCGAGCTGTTGCGCGCTCACGAGTACTGGCACATGAAACGCCTCGACGTCGACCTAGTCATCATCAACGAGCGTGCATCCTCCTACACGCAGGATCTTCAGGCTGCCATCGAGACCGCGGTGCGCAGCAGCCAGTCGCGGCCACGGTTCGGCGAGGATCTCGCGCGCGGCTCGGTCTACGCGCTGCGCGCCGACCTGCTGAGCGGCAGCGTCCGAGACTTGCTGCAATCAGTCGCCCGTGTGGTGCTGCTTGCCCGACGCGGATCGATCGCCAACCAACTCGCGCTCAAGCCGGCGCCACCAGTCCATCCCGGGCCGGTCCGATCAGCGCGCCCCCCGCTGCCATCGCCTCCGCAATATCCGGCGCGTGCACCTGCGCCCGTGGAGTTCTTCAATGGCCTTGGCGGATTCGCCGACGATGGCCGTGAGTACGTCACCACTCTCGATGCGGGCGCCATGACGCCTGCGCCGTGGATCAACGTGATTGCCAATCCCGCCTTCGGCTTCCAGGTAGCGGCGGAGGGCAGCGGCTACACCTGGGCGGAGAACAGCCGCGAGAACCAGCTCACGCCCTGGTCGAACGATCCGGTCGGCGACCCGGTCGGGGAGGCAATCTACGTCCGCGACGAGGAGACCTTCGACCTCTGGAGCCCCACGGCGGCGCCGATTCGGGACGGTGGCACCTACATTGCGCATCACGGGTTCGGCTTCAGCCGCTTCGAGCACGAAGCGAACGGCATCAAGCTCGATCTAGTGCAATTCGTGCCGCTCGCCGACCCGATCAAGATTTCTCGGCTGATCCTCAGGAATGACTCCGGAAGGGCTCGCCGGATTACGGTGACGGCCTATGCGGAGTGGGTGCTCGGCACTTCCCGTGGTGCCTCGGCGCCGTTCATCACGACGGAGATCGATGCGGTCACCGGCGCGATGCTGGCCCGTAACCCGTGGAGCATCGCGTTCCCCGGCCGGGTTGCCTTTGCCGACCTCGGTGGTCAGCAGAAGGCCTGGACGGCCGACCGCACGGAATTCCTAGGCCGCAACGGCGGCCCTGGGGCACCGGCGGCGCTGTTCGGCGCAGCGCTTCTGTCCGGCAAAACCGGCGCCGGCCTTGACCCCTGCGCAGCCTTGCAGGGCATGATGGAGATTGGCGCGGGCGAGAGCATCGAAGTCGTCTCGTTCATCGGACAATGCGGGTCAGCCGGAGAGGCCCGGGCGCTCATCGCCCGCTATCGTGAGAGCGACCTCGACGCCATTCTCGCGGAGGTGACTGAGCACTGGCAGACAGTGCTCGGGGCAGTTCAGGTCGAAACGCCAGATAGAGCGATGGACATCATGCTGAACGGCTGGCTGCTGTATCAGACCCTCGCCTGCCGCATCTGGGCGCGTTCGGCCTTCTATCAAGCGAGCGGCGCTTACGGCTTCCGCGATCAGCTTCAGGACGGCATGGCGCTGACGTTCGCCAGACCGCAAGAGACGCGCCGCCATCTGCTGCTGGCCGCGGCGCGGCAGTTCGTCGAGGGCGACGTTCAGCACTGGTGGCTACCGCATTCCGGGCAGGGGGTACGGACGCGAATCTCGGACGACCGTGTCTGGCTCGCTTTCGCGACCGCCACGTACATCGCCTGTACGGATGACAGCTTGATTCTGGATGAGATCGTGCCGTTTCTCGACGGTCCCACCTTGAATTCCGGCGAGCACGACGCCTTCTTCCAGCCAATGGTCTCGGACGAATCCGCCTCGCTGTTCGAGCACTGTGCCCGTGGCCTCGACCAAGCCCTCGAGCTCACCGGCGAACACGGCCTGCCGCTCATCGGTACCGGTGACTGGAACGATGGCATGAACCGGGTTGGTGAGGGCGGCATGGGCGAAAGCGTGTGGCTCGGGTGGCTGCTGGTGAGGACCATCGAGCTGTTCGCACCACAAGCGGCAGCCCGGGACGCCGAGCGTGGCGAGCGCTGGCGCGCGCATGGGGCGAAGGTGCGCGAAGCGATAGAGCGGGAGGCCTGGGATGGCGCATGGTACCGGCGTGCCACGTGTGATGATGGAACCTGGCTCGGCACGAAGGAGAGCGAGGAGTGTCAGATCGATTCCATCGCGCAGTCCTGGGCCGTATTGTCCGGTGCCGCCGGTCCGGCGCGCGCCACTGAAGCAATGGCGTCGTTGGACACCCACCTGGTCCGCCGTGACGATGGCCTTGCCCTCCTGTTCACGCCGCCGTTCGACAAGACGGTACTGGATCCTGGTTACATCAAAGGGTATCCGCCGGGCCTGCGGGAGAATGGCGGGCAATACAGCCACGCCGCCATGTGGGCGATCCTGGCATATGCGAAGCTGGGTGATGGCGAGAAGGCCGCCGAGTTGTTTGCCCTGGTCAACCCGATAAGCCACGCGGGAACGCCCGAGCAGGTCGAACGGTACAAGGTCGAACCCTACGTGGTTGCTGCCGATGTCTATGCCGTGTCTCCGCATGCAGGGCGCGGGGGATGGACGTGGTACACGGGCTCGGCGGGGTGGATGTACCGCGCGGGTGTCGAGGGCATTCTCGGCATTCGCCGGGAAGGGGCATTTCTTGTCGTCGAGCCCTGTATTCCAGATGCCTGGCCCGGCTTCGAGGCCACAGTCAATATGGCATCGACGCTTTACCGAATCCGGGTGGAGAATCCATCGCCTCACGCTCGTGACGACTCGCACGCGGTCCTCGATGGTGCCCGCATCCCTGTTGCCGAAGGACGCGTCCGCGTCCCACTGGACGGCCGGACGCACTGCTTGCTACTCGGCGCGAAGAATGCGGATGGTTAGGCGTTGAGTTTGACGCCAGCGGGATCTTATGCGGCGCATTGTGAATGTCCGGCCGACGGCGCGCTGCCGATAGCGAGTTGCCTGCGTCAACCAGGACCTGGAGATTTCGAAGTCAGGCCGACCAGCATCAGAAGACCTGCCGCAGCCGATGCCACAGATGCCGCCAGAATCCCGACTTTTGCGGCATCCAGCACGACCGGTGGATAGGCCAGTCCGGCAATGAACAGCGACATTGTGAAGCCGATCCCCGCGAGGAGCCCGCCCGCCGCCAGGAGGGGCCAGCTCAAATCGGGTGGCCTGGTTGCGAGGCCGAGGCGCACGGCGAGCCAACTCGAGCCGATTACACCCATTGGCTTGCCGAGAACCAAACCGACAAAGATTGCCGCGACGACCGGATGCCCGATGTCTGCACCGGAGACCGTGACTCCAGCGTTGGCAAATGCGAAAAGTGGCACAATGACGAAGCCCACCCAGGGGTGCAGCGCCATTTCCAGCCGCTCGACGGGGGACAGCACCTCCGCCACCGCAACGCCCGCCCGCTGAAGATCACGGCGATCAGCGGTATCCCCACTCCAATGGTCGCCGCTGGGATAGGCAAGCACACGCTCGAGGATTACGCGCAGGCGCTCGTCGCTCACCCATCCGTGCGTCGACGTCATTAAACCCAGCGCGACACCGGCTAACGTGGGATTGATGCCCGATGCGTCCAAACACAGCCAGATCACGCTGGCCAGCAGGAAGTAAACCACCGCGCTCCTGATCCCGACAAGCGTTGCTCCCAGCGTGGCGACAAGGCCGAGGGCGGCGAGGCCGAGCGCTGCCCAGTTCAGGGGTTCTCCATAACCCACGGCCACCACCAGGATGGCACCCACGTCATCGAAGACCGCCAGCGACAAGAGAAACAGGCGAAGACTCGGTGGGATGCGGGAGCCGAGAAGTGCGAGACATCCGATGACGAAAGCCGTGTCGGTAGCAACCACGGTCCCCCAACTGTGCGTCTCGAGTTGATTGTTCATGAGCGCCACATAGAGGGTTGCGGGGACCAACATGCCGCCCAGTGCCCCGGCGAACGACAACGCGGCGACGCGCAAGGTGTGCAGCTTACCCAGGACAAGCGAATGTTTGAGCTCCAGGGCAACCACAAAGAAGAACAGGGTCATCAACCCTTCGTTGATCCACAGCCTCAGGGAACGGGTGAAATCCAGCGCTCCGAAATTCAGCCCGATGGGTATATCCCAGAACGCCAAAAACGGCACGGACCAATTTGAGTTCGACAGGGTCAGGGCGGCGACGGTGGCAACGAACAACATGACGCCGGTCGCGACCTTGATCTTTAGAATTCGCGCGAACGGCCTGGTGAGCCGATCGGCAATCTCGGTTGGGAGGTCAGTGCCCTCTTCATTCATCGCCTTGTAGTCCCGGCTGTTACTCCGGCGAGGGAACATCGATGACCCGCGTCAGTCAGGCGAGCCGCATGCCGGAGCCACGTGTCCGGTCTATACAGCCTGGATCCTGCCGATTTCCAAGGAAGCGAAACGTAACGGGCCGATCGAGCTGTCTCCATTGTACGCTGGCGCACAGAAGCTCGATACGCGAACCTGATACTGTGAATCTGGAGCGCGATCTCTCTAGTAGGTCATTGCGATGAACCTGCGTTAGTTGGCAACGGACCCATGGAAAAGAAAACGAAGATCAACGGTTGGTACATCATCGCGGCCGTGCTCGGGATCATGATGTTGCAAAACATGTGGTCGCAGTCAAAAAAGGTCGAAGTGATCCCCTATAGCGAGGTTCAGCGCTATCTCGAAGCCGAGCAGGTGGAAGAGCTCTTCGTGACCGAGACACACGTGTACGGCGTGTTCAAGTTGCCGCTCGCCGACGGAAAGCGCGAGTTCTCGGCCGTCCGTGTCGATTCCGAGCTGGCAAAGGATCTGGCGAAGTACGACATCAAGGTGTCTGGAGGGACAGAGCAGACGCTTTTCAAAACGGTGCTTGGTTGGGTGTTGCCGGCGGCAATATTCGTCGGCATCTGGGTCTTCGTGATACGGCGCTTCGCCGAGAAGCAGGGCATGGGTGGTGGGCTCATGTCGATTGGGAAGAGTAAGGCGAAGGTCTATGTCGAGAGCGACACGAAGGTGACGTTCGATGACGTCGCGGGCGTGGATGAGGCCAAAGCCGAGCTGCAGGAAACGGTTGCATTTCTCAAGGATCCGAAGACGTATGGGCGCCTCGGTGCCCACATCCCCAAGGGCGTTCTTCTGGTCGGTCCCCCCGGGACGGGCAAGACGCTGATAGCGCGGGCGGTGGCGGGCGAAGCCGGCGTGCCGTTTTTCTCCATCAGTGGATCGGAGTTTGTGGAGATGTTCGTCGGAGTCGGTGCGGCCCGGGTACGCGACCTTTTTCTGCAAGCGCGCGAGCAGGCGCCTTGCATCATATTCATCGACGAGCTCGATGCGCTCGGCCGGGCCCGCGGCGCTTTTCCGGGCGTGGGCGGGCACGACGAGAAGGAGCAGACCCTGAATCAGCTGCTGGTGGAGCTCGATGGCTTCGATCCCAGCGCGGAGGGCATGGTTCTGTTAGCCGCCACCAACCGTCCCGAGATCCTCGACCCTGCGCTTCTCAGAGCCGGGCGTTTCGACCGCCAAATTCTGGTTGACCGTCCGGATCGGGCTGGCCGGGTGCAGACCCTTAGGGTACACCTACAGCCCGTGGAGGTTGATCCTGACATCGATGTCGATGCAATCGCGAGCTTGACCCCTGGGTTCACGGGGGCGGACCTTGCGAACCTTGTCAACGAAGCCGCGTTATTGGCGACACGTCGGCAAGCGGACTCGGTGACCGCCCACGATTTCACTGAGGCGATTGAGCGAATGGTGGCGGGCTTGGAGAAACGCAACCGCCTGATCAACCCCCATGAACGTGAAGTGGTCGCCCATCACGAGATGGGCCATGCGTTGGTCGCCACGAAGCTTTCCGGTACCGATCCCGTCCACAAAGTATCCATCATCCCGCGCGGTATTGGTTCGCTCGGCTACACCATTCAGCGTCCAACCGAGGACCGTTATCTGATGACCTTAGACGAGCTCGAGAACAAGATGGCTGTGCTCCTCGGCGGGCGCGCGGCGGAGGTGCTGATCTTTGGCAAATTGTCCACTGGTGCCGCGGACGACCTCAACAAGGCCACCGACATTGCTCGCAGTATCGTCACGCGCTACGGGATGAACGAGACACTGGGTCAGATGACCTACGACCGGGAACCTGCTCTGTTCCTTCCAGGGGTGTTCCCCCAAGGGCGCGAGCGAGACTACAGCGAGGAGACCGCGCGCGAGATCGACTGCGCAGTGCGCGAGCTCGTCGCGCAAGCGTCCAAGCGGGCACACGGTATCCTGGAACAGCATCGCCCCATTCTCGAAGCGGGCGCACACCGACTGTTGGAGTGCGAAACCTTGACCGCCGAAGAGCTACGCAAGCTGGTGGCCGGGTCGTCCACGCCGCGTCACGCAGAGAGCAGCGTCGAAGTGGCTGACCGTCAAGCTCTAGAGCGAGGCGAAGACGAGGGGATGAAAGTAAACCAAACATGAACGATTGCTCGTCTCCACAGCGTAAGGTGCGTTGGGCAGGCAGACAACGTGCAGTTCCAGCCTCTCGCCCCGCCGCCGTCATCTTCCTGTCGAACGCGCGATGAGCGCCACGCGAACCGAGCACGATTCCTTTGGCGCCATCGAGGTGCCAGCCGAACGCCTTTGGGGCGCGCAGACACAGCGTTCGCTCGAGTACTTCGCCATTTCCTGCGAGCGCATGCCGGAGGAGATCATTCTTGCCCTCGCCGAAGTGAAGCGTGCGTGCGCCCTGGTTAACTGCGAGCTCGGACTGCTCCCCGAGGACAAGGCATCGGCGATTGTCGAGGCAGCACAGGAAGTGCTTTCCCACGATCACCAGCAGGATTTCCCCTTGTCCGTCTGGCAGACTGGATCCGGGACCCACACCAACATGAACATGAACGAGGTGCTCGCCAACCGCGCTTCTGAGCTGCTCGGCGGCGAACGCGGCCCGGACCGTCAAGTACACCCCAACGACGACGTCAATCTCGGTCAGTCGTCAAACGATGTGTTCCCCACCGCGATGCACCTGGCCGCGAGCCACGGTATCCAACGCGATCTCCTCCCTGCACTGATCGCGCTGCGGGCGACGCTGGCAGAAAAGTCTGCGAAATTCTCCGAAGTCGTCAAGATTGGCCGCACGCACTTACAAGATGCCACGCCGCTGACGCTTGGCCAGGAGTTCTCCGGTTACGTTGCCCAGCTCGACCATGCTGAGTCAGTAATCACAGGCACATTGGGCTCGCTGTATTCACTCGCCATCGGCGGCACTGCCGTCGGTACCGGTCTGAACACGCACCCCGATTTCGGCCACCGCGTAGCCGCGGAGCTCTCTCGCTCGAACAGCCTACCCTTCGTCAGTGCCGCCAATAAGTTCGCCGCGCTAGCCGCCCACGACGGCCTCGTTGCCATGCATGGCGCGTTGAAAACCCTTGCCGTCGCACTGATGAAGATCTCGAATGACCTACGCTGGCTGGCCTCGGGGCCGAGATCCGGACTGGGCGAGATTGCCATCCCTGAGAACGAGCCCGGCAGCTCGATCATGCCGGGTAAAGTGAATCCGACCCAATGCGAGTCACTGACTATGATCTGTTGGCAAGTTCTGGCCAACGACGTCGTCATCGGCATGGGCGGCGCGTCCGGGCACTTCGAGCTCAATGCCTACAAGCCCCTCATTGCCCACAACTTCCTGCAGAGCGTGCGGCTACTCGCCGACGGTATGAAAAGCTTTGATGCCCATTGTGTACGCGGCATCGAGGCGCTGCCGGCGCGACTCACCGAGCTGGTGGAGCGCTCGCTGATGCTGGTAACGGCGCTCGTGCCGCATATCGGCTATGACCGGGCCGCCGAGGTCGCCAGGCGAGCGCACCGCGATGGCATCACGCTGCGTGAGGCGGCGTTGACACTCAAACATGTCACGGCTGATGAATTCGACCGTTGGGTGAAGCCCTCCGAGATGG
>Ga0181594_10000804_pt1 | contig 29457 bp, 24 predicted proteins | sample 071ome_18_FD_145603 | JGI IMG/M metagenome (GOLD analysis project Ga0181594, IMG submission 145603) | Coastal salt marsh microbial communities from the Groves Creek Marsh, Skidaway Island, Georgia - 071413BT metaG (spades assembly) | ecosystem: Environmental > Aquatic > Marine > Intertidal zone... | reverse complement strand
GGCGTGATATTCAGGCACCTGGGCCGAGGCCACAGCGATGCCCGACAGGACACCGGTGATGAGCAGCATGTGCAGCAACCTGGAAGCCATCACTGAAACCCAGGTAACAGGTGCGGCCAACCCACTCAAACTCGGTATTTCAGTTCGCGCGCCCGCCCTGCAACTCCGACCTAGGCTCGTTGTTGAGATTGACCGCTTCCAGAAACACTTTCGCATTGTCATTGACCAGGTAGGTGACCTTGGCATCCCAGCGCTCGAATTCGCCCTGGTCCAGGTTCAGATCGGGTTAGCTGTTCAGGTCAGTGAGTAAGCTGTCATTGTGGGCATAGTGGATCGAGGCATCAAAACGCTGGTCCTATTAGAACAGAGAATATGTGTCCGGCAGCATCCATGCTGGCGGTTATGTTTTGAAAACTTACTTGCGCGTAATGGCGTTGCTGCTGGCGTTGTTGGCCAGGTTCTGGCCCTCACGCATGGCGGCGGTCAGCCCGATAATGTATTGGGTGGTGGTGCCGTAATAGGTGCTTGATGCCACATCCAGGTTGCTGGAGGCAACGTTGAGCACCCGCAGATACAACCTGCCCGGCGGATTGTCATCACCGAAGCGCGGCGCGGCCGGGAACATGCCGGCGCGTGTCATTTCCACCAGGGACAGCATCACCTGGGTCAGGTTGTCCTGCATCTCGGTCTGCGTCAGCGCGGTTTCCTCGCCGGCGCTGTTCACCCCGAGTGCCAGTTCCAGCGCCGCCTGACCAATCTGGTCAGCGGTGGCCGTCTGTGCGGTCACGCCTTCCGGCAAGTGTGCCAGGATGGCATCGTAAGTGGGCTGGTGGTTGCGCCACTGAGCAACCGCGCCCAGTGGCACAAGGCACAGTAACAGAAGAAAAAGACGCCGTGTGTTCATGGCTTTGAATCAGTTATCCAGCAGCGCATCGATAAAGGCCACGGTTTCCGTGTGCCCCATCATTTCTGCCAGGTCGCGCGGGGTCATGCCGCCGACATCCCGGGCCTGGAAGTCCACGCCCTGCTCCCAGGCGTACTGAAGCGTTTCGTTCCAGCCGGCCTTGGCCGAGCCGTGGGCCACGTTCTGCCCATTGGAGGCACGGGCATGAATGTCTGCACCGGCTTCCTGCAGCAGCTGCATGATCTCGGTCGCCTGGGTGCCAGTCTTGTACTGGCCGGAAATTGGGTATTCCATGAAGATGCCGTACACGCGCCAGACACCGCCTGCTGTCAGCATCGGTGTGACGTCATACAGTTTGTTGGCGGCATGCACATTGGCGCCATGGGACAACAGCAATTTGACCGCTGCCACATCACCGGCCTTGGCGGCCTTGTGCAGTGCGGTCGCACCGCCGTTAAGTACGCGTCCGTCCGGGCTGGCATCGGTATAGCCGCGGTCGCCGCCGGAACGAAAGGGCGGCTCCTTTTTCAAGCGCATGTCGGCATTGATGCCCATATCGAGCAATTTGCCGGCAATATCCAGCGCCGTGTGTTCGTCAGTGACGGGCAGGTCGCCGCGGCGACTGCTTGGAATCAGGTTGAGATCGATGGCGTTGTACAGCGCGGTGCGGCCCCACCAGTCCCAGCGGTGAATATCGGCACCACGGTCGATGAGCAGGTCGGCGGCATCCCAGTGCATGTTCAGGGTGGCCATCAGCAGCGGCGTCTGGCCCCACAGGTCTGTCAGATTGATGTCGGCTCCCCCATCGAGCAGATGGGCAATGCACTCAACGCAGCCTTCACGGGCCGCATATAGCAGCGGTGTATAACCACCCGGATCGAGCGGTTTGTTGCGCGGTTCGGAGGTGATATAGCGCGGCCAGGCATTATCGCGACTGCGGTCATCGACACCGGCCCCGAACTCGACCAGCAGTTTCACCATCGCGGGCTGGCTCTGGGAAGCGGCCCACATCAGGGCGGCCTGTTCTCCCCAGTGTTCCCGGGCATCAACATTGGCACCATGTTCCAGCAGCAGCCGCGCGGTGGCGGTGTTACCGGTACGGGCGATGGCCATGAGCAGGGTCTGGCCCTCGGCATTGGGTGATTCGACATCGCCACCGGCTTCGAGCAGGGCCTGCATGATGCCCAGGTCGCCGTGGACAGCGGCCACGGTCATCGGTGTGGCATCGTAATCATTACTGGCATTGGGATCGGCTCCTTCGGCCAGCAGCAATGCCAGCAGTTCAGCGTCTTTCTGGTAGGCAGCCCAGTGCAGTGCCGTGGTGCCGTCAGCAAAGCGCTGATTCACGTCGGCACCGTTTTCAATCAGGGTCATGGCGGCCTGGCGTTTGCCCTGCTCCACCAGCTGGGGCAGGTTGTCCTGGGCCAGCGCAGGCACTGTCGCCAGAGTGAGAGCTGTGATCAGTGCCGCTGTAGCTGCTGTAAAGGGTTTACGCGCTGGCATATCAGACTTCCGCGAGGATGCCGGTGCTGTCACCCAGAGAATCCACCGCAATACCGGCGCGATCCAGCAGGGTCAGGATCAGGTTGGCGTGCGGGGTGTCCTGGTCATAGACCAGGTGCTGGCCGCCCTTGATGCGGCCATAGGCGTTACCAAAGATGCTCGAGGGCAGTGGGTTGGCATTGTGCGCGTTGGAGTCGCTCATGTTGCTGCCAAACAGCAGGATGGAATGATCCAGGATGGAGCCGTCACCGTCCGGCGTGTTGCTCAGGCGGTCAAGGAAGCGGGCAAATATCTTGGCATGATAGGCCTGCACAATCGCACACTTGTCCATGTTGGCCTGGATGTAGCGGTGATGGGACAGCGGATGGTAGGCATCGGAAATGCCGATCTGGTTGTAGGTCAGCATGCTGATCTCGGCGGAGATCATCATGCTGGCGATCCGGGTCAGCTCGGCTTCATAGGCCAGTGCTATCAGATCAAACATCAGGTTGATGTGCTGTTCCCAGTTGCCTGGTACACCCAGCGGTGCATCGGGAATCTCGATACCGGTGAAATCCTGCTGACCCAGTTTCTGCACCTGGCGTTCAACATCACGCACAGAATCCAGGTACTGTTCCATACGCTGCTGGTCGGCATTGCCCAGGTGGCTGTTCAGCGAGGAGGCGCTTTCAGACACCATATCCAGTAGGCTGAACTTCTGGTTCATGATGGACTCACGCTCGGCGGCGGTGTCGCCCTGGCCGAACATGCGGAAAAACAGTTTGCGCGGATTGTGCTCCAGCGGAAGTGGCTGGGTACGGGCGCGGAAGGAAATGGTAGAGCCGTAACCACAACCCAGGTTAGCATCACAGGCGGCGGCACTGGAGGCCTTCACTTCAGTACACAGTTCCAGCGACGGGAACGGTGTGTCCTGGCCGATTTGCTGGGCGGCAATCTGGTCGGCGGAAATGCCGTAGTTCGGATCGCTCTCATCGACGGTGAACGGCGAGGCACAGCTGAGCCAGGTACCCGGTGACGTAGCATGCACACCGGCACCTTCCGCAGCACGATTGCGCAGACCGCTGACGATGGTCATCTGGTCACGGTATTTTTCCAGGGGCTTGAGGATCGGCGTCATCTCGAAATCGGTGCCGGTCCCTTTGGGCGTCCACTTGTCCATGATGGCGCCATGGGGGAAATAGAAGAAACCCATTTTCGGGCTGGGGGCGGCAGCCGTCTGCGCCAGCGCGGTGCCGGCCGGAATCATGGCATCCAGCAGCGGCAGGCTGATGGCGGTGCCCAGCCCCCTGAGCATGGTCCTGCGCGACAGATGTTTTTTGGTGATAAACATGTGGCTTCCCCTGGATCCGCCCTCGGATCACGATTCGGTTAACGGTTTCTGCTACCTGTAAAACGTGTCTTGCTGGCTATTGCCTGCCTTCTCATCGGCCCGTGTTGCTTACTATACGCCAAACGCGACGCCCATCACGACTGTCGTCACACCAGGCTTATTCCCCGGCGATCGCATTGGCTGCCAGGAATTCCGGATCGGCCTCATGCTTCATACGGAACTGTTCGCTGTTGACGATTCCCAGCACCAGCGAGGAAAAACGGTAATTGTCGACGGCAGCTTCGCGCACGATCTGGCGAATGGCCGGCATGTCCTGGTATTCAATACGGCGGCCCAGGGCAAACAGCATGAGCTTTTCGGTGAAGGTCTGTACGAACTGTTCCGGACGCTGCATAAAGGCCGCGCGCAGGGCGACCGGGCCATTCACCGGCGTGCCATCGGCCAGTACACCACTGGCATCAATCGGGGTACGGGCCATGCGATCAATATCCCGCCAGCGGCCCACGGCATCGAAATTCTCCAGGGCAAAACCCAGGGGATCGATCACGCCGTGGCAACCGTTGCAGGAAGGATTGCTGCGATGGGATTCCAGGCGCTCCCTGACTGTCGTGAAGCGCTCACCGGCCTCAATCTCCACGAAGCCTTCAACATCAGGCGGCGGTGCTGCCGGCGGTGTGCCGAGAATATTTTCCAGCAACCAGGCACCACGCAATACCGGTGAGGTGCGGTTGGGATAGGACGACACCATCAGCACGCCGCCCTTGCCCAGCAGGCCCCAGCGGCGTTCGTCTTCCAGGTCAACGCGGCGGAATTCGGAGCCGCGAATGTCGCTGATGCCATAGTGCAGCGCGAGGTTTTCATTCAGGTAGGTGTGTTCGGCGGTCAGCAGGTCAAGCACGCTGCGGTCATCGCTGAAGTTGCTCTGCATGAACAGCAGCGCTTCCGTGGTCAGATCGTCGCGGATGTTGCGATCCACATCGCGGAACAGGGTGCCGTCCGGGGTGATGTTGTCGAGCTCGGCCAGGCCCAGCCACTGGTAACCGAAGTTGTTGGCGATGTTGGCGGCACGCGGATCGGCGAGCATGCGCATGACCTGGGATTCCAGCACGGCCGGATCCTTCAGGCCGTCATCGGCAGCAATCTCCAGCAGGGTCTCATCCGGAATCGAACTCCACAGGAAGAAGGACAGGCGCGAGGCCAGTTCCAGGCTGCTCAGTTCATAGGACACGCCCGGTGGCAGTGACTCGGGTAATGGCTCCAGGCGATACAGGAATTTCGGGTGGGCCAGAATGCCGGACAGGGCAAAAGCCACGCCTTTTTCAAACCCGGCCTCTTGGTAACCGGATTCATACAGACGCATCAGCAGGTCAGTGTCTTCATCTGCCAGGAAGCCGCGGAAGGCCTCGTTGGCCAGATCAGTGATGATGCTCTTGGCACAGGAGGCTTCATCGGCATCCTTGTCCGGATGACAGGAGAAAATCTTTTCCCGGCTCGGGGTGGTGCTTAGTCCTGTGGCGTTGACCGGACCGTACACCTCAAATTCACGGACGGCCGCGATACCGTCCTGGCCCTTGCGCGGTGTCTGCTGCTGCAGCGGCGCATCGGATTCAGCAAAGGAACGGTGCTTGAAGAACACGGCCACTTTGTGCGGGCCGGCCGTGGTCACCAGCGGAATGTTGCGCAGCTTCCCATTGAGCTCGTCGACGGCCGGTGCCCGCACCTTGTCAAGGCGTTCAGCATCTTCCAGGCCGCCGAACTGGGTTTCAAAAAACTTCTCCCCGTCCAGCGTGGCAATCAGGGTGTCGCGATGCTCCATGCCGGCGGTGGCCAGGCCGGAAGCCATGCTGCCAATATTGAGTTCATACTCGCCGTCACTGGGGAAATAATGCTCCACCACCGCGCCACCACGGGAACCCAGCGGCAGACCATCGACGTGGAACGACTGGCCGGCCGTCGAGAAGGTGTAGGGGGTGCCGGAAGGACGGGCATTGGGCGAGCCCACGGCCTGTTCGCTGATAACCCGGGCAGCGCCCAGGTACTGGTCAATAAAGGTGGGTGACACCTGCAGTGCGGTGGCGACATTGTCGAAGCCGTCTTCAGCGCCATCGACCGGCAGCAGGGCTGCCACATCCACCTCCAGTGCCAGCAGGTCTTCGATGGCGTTGGCATATTCGGTACGGTTGAGGCGATGCAACAGTTTCTCGCCGGGATTGCGCAGACCGGTGTCCTGGTCGAGATTGCCTTCGAGCCAGGCAACCAGCTGGTCAAATTCGCTGTTGTCGGGCCTGTCCTGCCCAGGCGGCGGCATCATCCTGCCGCGCAGTTTGCGTACGACCTTTTCCCAGACTTCGGCATCGTCACGAATCGCCTCGTGATCCATCAGGTCGAATGCCAGACCACCGCTGTAGTCATCGAGGTTGTGGCAGTCCATGCAGTATTCATTGAGCAGTGCCCACCGGGCGTCAGCCTGGGCATCCAGGGTCGACTGATCGGGCACGGCTTCCACCATGACAGGGGCAGCCGGTATCGTCGCTGCCACGGCCGCGGTTTCCGCCACTTCTGGCAGCTGGTTATCAGCACCGCCACAGGCCGCCAGGCCCAGCGTCATGGCCAGCGCCAGGGCTGTGCGCGGGACCGGCAGGAGATGAGGCAGTTTGTGCGGCTTGTTCAATGTCGACATCGTCCTATTATTTATGCGGATCTGTCCTCAGGGAATATTCAGGACACGGTAATTCTGCGGATCCCTGACCCGCCCCTGAAAGCCTTCGAAGGCCTGGGTCATGAACTGTGTCGGATCACCCATGTCGGCTTCGAATTCGGCCGTGTGCTTTTCGGCCAGGATATCTTTCAGACTGAGGCTGTCGATCAGGCTCTTGTGAAAGCGGTCAAAAATGGTCAGGTACATCTGGTTATGGGCCTGGAGGGCTTCCAGGTCCATGAGATCACCATAACCCGGCACGATGATCGTTTCAGCATTCGGTACAGTGAGCAGGGACACCAAGCCATCAAGCAGGCCACCGATATAGCCTCCGGTCCACCAGTCGATCTCGGGCCAGCGGCCATTGGAGACGGCACCGCCGGTAGCAAGCACATTGTCCTCGGCAAAGTAGACCCAGATATCGCCATCGGTGTGGGCGTTCCACATGTGGCCAAAGTAGACATGACGGTCACCGATCTCCAGGTCGGTGTCATCGTAAAAGGTGGTTACCGGTATACCAGCTTCGGGCAACGGCTCAAAGGTATTGCCGGACCAGCGTTGCCAGATGGTGGTGCTTAACCATTGCGCGGTATTTTCATGGGCGATGATCTCCACCCCTTCCCGGCCCAGCGGGACATTCGCGCCGGTCTGTTGTGAATGCCAGTGGGTATTGATCAGGGCGCGGATCGGGCGGCTCGGAAACTCGCTGTCCAGAACCTGGCGCAGATCGTCATACCAGTCGGCATGACCACCATCGACCAGGATGAGGCCTTCGCTGCTGTTAACGGCCAGCACGTTCGCATCCGGCCCCTGGATGAACAGCACATCTTTAGACACGCGCTCGGTTTTCAGTGCCTGCGCCTGCACGGATGCAATGGGCAGCCAAGCCGCCACAAGCATTATCGCAGCCAGGATGATTTGCCTGAATCGTGTATTAACGAGAATCCCCAAATTCATGTTTTTTTCTTAATATGCGCCTAGACTTGCATCCAAGCGCGGTATTTAATGACGTCAGAAAACGACAGTCTCGATAAGAGATTTATCTCAATCGAGTATATAGGTGCCGGTTCACCTTTTATAGAAATAAAAAAGGAAAGATTATGCAACCCCTAAAAAAACAGATACTTACAACAGGTTTGCTTGCTGTTCTGGCCGTCGCAGCCCCCGCCATGGCCCATCACTCACTCGTCGGTGAATTCGACACTTCCGTCAGTTTTGAACTGCGCGGCGCGATCACTGAAGTCGAGTGGACCAACCCGCACATCTGGCTCTATCTGGATGTGACGGAAGAAGATGGTACTGTGGCCAAATGGCAATGTGAAATGGGTTCTCCCAATCAGCTGATCCGTCAGGGTTGGGCCAAGGAAGACCTGCCGCTGGCCACGGTCATTCGCGCCAACGCCAATCCGGCTCGCGACGGCACCAACACCTGCAGCACACGCAGAATCACCCTGGATGATGGCACACCGGTATTTTCCCGTGTAGGCAATCAGTAATTCAGACCAAAGCATTAACAGGGAAACACAGGGGGGGACCAGCATGATTCCACGCAAGGTATTTTTACCAATTGTTACTTCATTTTTCCTGGCGGCCAGCTTCTTTCAGCAGGCGACAGCCCAGGACATCCCACGTATGCCCAGCGGCAAACCGGATTTCAACGGCATCTGGGAGTTTCCCTATGTACCGGATATGGCGCGCAGCAATGGCCGCAACCAGTTTGGCCCGGGCGAACTGCCCTTCTCCGAACTCGGCCGGAAAAACTTCGAGAACTACAACTCGTCTGATGGCGACTACACCGGTGCCTGCCTGCCGTTTGGTCATGTGCGTTCCATGAACTCACCAAACCCCGTGCAGTTCTTCCAGACCGACACGGCCTTTGCCTATTTGTTTGAAGTGAACACCTGGCATCACTCGTTCAAGATTGGCGACAATGACATGTCCGAGCGCCTGCCAGCCACCTGGTACGGCAACTCTCACGCCGTGTGGGACGGTGACACCCTGGTTGTGACCACCAAGAAATACAACGGCAAGACCCGTCTCGATACCGTGGGCCACCCGCACAGCCACAAGATCGTGGTCACTGAGCGACTGACGCTGAAAGACGCCGACACCATCAACTACGAAGTCACCATTGATGACCCGATCTATTACACCGAGCCCTGGAGCAACACCCGCACCTTCACCCGTATGGCCGATGGCATTGGTCTGCTGGAGTATTCGTGCAACGAAAACAACAAGGGCTTCTGGGATGGCCGCATCGACTTCCCGGACTACGACAACTGGCACACCTACGACATGGAAGACTATCCCTGATCGTCTGCCAGGACAGCCCAGTATAAAGGCCGCTTTTCAGCGGCCTTTTTTATGCCTGGAAATTCATTCAGGACTGTCGCTCAATCAGCTCAACGCCGCAGGTAAAACCGAGCGTATCACCTGGCGGCAACACGCCGAGATCGTTACCGGAGTTGAAGGCATTGATAGCGCTGCTGACCGGTTCCATGGCAATAGCTTGCCGGTCGGGCGGCACAAACACCTGCAGGTATTTGTAGCCGTGTGAAATGGAACTGCCCGCATCCTGCCACAGCAAAACACCCACCTCTGACCCAGGCGACCATAATGTCGTCTGATTGCGTCCGGCTCTGGACAGTTTTACGGGGGCATCAATGGCCAGATCGCCGAGCATGCGACCTTGTTCAAAACCATGGGCCGGCGATGCCGAGCCAGTTGGCAACAGATGCGCATTCAGTTCGACCAGTTCCCCGGCCGGCAACTGCAGTTGCCAATCGTCGGGCTGGCCGGGCAACGTGAAATACGGGTGCCAGCCGACACTGACCGGCACGGATTCGGTGTGATGATTGGTGACGGCAAAGGTGATGGTGAGCGCACCCCGGCTTTCCAGGTGATACTCCATGCGGATCTGTGACGGAAACGGGTAGCCGGGCTCTGAGCCATCATAGTGAATCACCAGCTTGGCACTGGCCGAGGTTGCCGCGGCTTCTAGATGAGTGAGTCGTGCCGGCAACCGCTCCAGCATGCCATGAATGGCACTGTGATGTGTCGGGTCATTGAGGGGGAATTCATAAGTACGCCCTGCCCAGGTGTATCGGCCTTCCGGCAAACGACTGGCAAACGGGTATAGCCAGGCACCGCGATACCAGGGATTGCCCTGGGCAAGTTCCTCCGCTGTGCATCCCGCCAGTACCGGCAGGACAACATCGCGGGATGTGGTAAACACCAGTTCATGGCAGACACCGCCCCGGTTGGGCAACAGGGTCAATCGGCTGCGACCGTCCTTGGGCGCCAGTTCTATGATGGCATCAGGGCGCGCCAGAAGCACTGCCCTCGGTGTATTCAAACGCCAGTTCCTTGCATTCGTCTACCGCAAACGGCGCATCGGCCAGCAGCAGTGTGTCTTCGCCAAGGTAGGCATCGACAAAGTAGACCGGGTCCTCGGCGCGGAACTGGCGCTTCAGTGTCAGCCTGCCCAGGTCATCAGTCTCCAGCATGAAACGCTCCACCACATGCAGCCGGTTGCTGTGCGGGACATTACCGGCCATGCGACCAGGCAGAAAACCGAGGCTATCAACCACCAGCACATCCCCATCCCAGTGCCCGATGGAGTGACCGCGGCGACTGAGTTCGTAGTATTCCGGGTGAGCTGTTGCCGACATGTCCACAGTACGCACCAGGTCGCGCCCATATTCCAGGACAATGCGGTCAGCTGCCTGGCTAATGCGATTAATCGGGCCGTCAAACACCCAGTCAAACAAGATGTTGGTGATTTCGCAGGCAATGCGCGGGTTTTCACGGGGCGGCTGGTTACGCAGTCTTTCCGAAGCCGCCTCACCCAGTGCGGTCAGGGTGACTGGCCGGGGTGCCCAGCCATTGTTCGAAAAATCGCCGGGAGCAGCATCGCCGTTTTCGATGGCCTTCACACGACTCTTGGGCACCAGGCCAGCACTACTGCCATCGGGCAGGGTCGCCAGCAGGTATTGCTCCTGCGCCCAGTCGCCGCTGATGTTGGGTTCACCGCTGGAGAGGCGCTCGGGCCGATCAGCGGCATCCTGCTGACTACCTTCTTCCAGTTGCTGGTAGCGCTCGAGCACGGGCGCGTCACCCAGCGCCAGCGTTTCCACATAACACGATGTAGGGTCGTCCCGATGCGGCCTGCCCGTGATATTCACCTGCACGCCGGGCGTGAACATGTCAGGAGACCAGCCCGAGCGGCGCAAAACAGTGGCCGCGCGCATTTCACAGCCCATTTCACGCACGCTGCCATCCTCAAGCGTAACGTCGAAATAGACATAGGAGTGCGGGTTCACGAATTCCAGGCTGGTCAACGTACCGGAAAGGCTAATCTCCCCGTTCATGTCAAAGCGACCAAAGCCATGATGCGCCAGCAGGACATGCGGCATGCCCATCAGCATCACAATCAGTAATTTTTTTTGCATACTGTTTCCCCCAAACAAAAAAGCCAGAGTGTTACAGTGCATACTACTCTGGCTCTTGAAATGCAGTGCCCGGATGATCGCTCAGTGCTCCAGCGGATTTCCCCGCGGCACATAGGTCTCATCGAAACGGTCCGGAATGCCGCTGTCCGAGCTGATATAGCGTTTGCTGATCAGCCACTTGCCATCCACTTTCATCAGTTCCGTGTCTTCCCGGCCCTGTTCATACAGGGTTGGGCGTTTGCCAACGCCTTCGTTCTCGACACCGGTCCAGATGACGTGTGCCGTGGCGCGATTGCCGTGGAGTTTGATGACAGGGTTGGTCAGCAGCATGTGGTTCTGCGGACCCGGTGGACGTGCTTCGCGCGGTCCGCCATACAGTTTTTCGATTTCATCGCGGCCCCGGGCAATCGTGCTGTCGACATCCAGCAGGGCGTCTTCGGTAAAGTATTCGGACATCTCATGGGCATTGCCCTGGGACAGTTCGTAGTAGTAACGCACCAACAGGTCCTCGATCTGGATACGATCCAGCAGGTTCTGCATGGTGATCGGGTCCTGGGCCGACACGCCAGCGCTGGCCAGGAGCAGGAATAAACCTGCCGCCGCCCTTTTCAGGACAGCGGCAAGGTTTGTGCTTTTATCGTTAATGCTTTTATCGAAAATTTGCTCAATCACCGGTAAGCCCCCTTGAAAATCTTTTGCTTACATTAGAGTGATTTTCGTTCTTAGTCGGTCGCAAAGCAGTACAACAAGCCGGCACCGCCAACCTGTACCAAGGCCTGCTGCGTACAGCCAGGTGTACCGTGTGATGAGTTCCAGGGTGAACCCGGATCACTGAATGAATAACGATCACCGTGACCAACCCAGGCACTACCTTCCGTGCTGCTGGTCCAGTTGTTACAGGTACGATCTTCACCAGCCGGGAAAGCCGTGCCATCGATTCGTGAACCGGTCAGGATGTCGTGCTCGGTGAAATCGGGATTGCCGTCGATACGTGAAGCAAACTGGTGACCGTTTTCGTCACGGGAATGCATAAAACCAAAATTGGAATTGTCGTAATGCAGGTTTTCCACGCTGGTCGCCATGATCACGCCCTTGGAGTTCGCCCATGGACCAGATCCGATACGGTCTCGTGCATTGACGGCATTGGAACCCTGTGTGCTCAGGTAGGCAGCCCAGGTACGGTTTGAACCCACGGCTTCCGCCAGCGCCTGGCAATGTGCGTCAGCACCCGCGAGACCTCCCAGGTCGCCGCCGTTGCCCAGCCCCTGGCTGGTGACAAAAAAGCCCATTTCAGGGCGCTCTGCCGGGGCATCAGGCTGAGCGGCCTGGGCAGCAAGTGAAGTCAGGCCCAACGCCGCTGTTACAGCGCTCAGCAGCCATATATGTTTCATGTTTCAGCTCTCCCTTAATTGATAAAAGCGAAAGCAATAATCGCGCATATCCCCATGGGGTACAAGCCACGCCGGAGCAGCGAATGGCAGGAACCAGTTGGCATTTTAAACAATTGATGATTGGCGTTTTTGCCCTAACCTTTTACTGTCCCTATACCTTTCATCCGCCTTAGACATAACAGCCTTGCAACGGAGATCGGGCATGTGTGACAAACAAACACTGAAGGACTGGGAAGACCACCTGGAAACCAGGAAAGTGACGCGGCGCAAGTTCAATCGCCTCACCGCCGGCGCCGGCCTCGCCGCTACACTGCCGACCGGCGCCTTTGCCCAACGCCTGTCTTCCGGGCCGATGGATGTGCTGACGCCTGATGGTGTCGCAGACTGCTATCTGAGCCACGCCCCCAATGGCGAATACCCGGGCGTGATATTGTGGCCTGAAGTCCTGGGCCTGCGACCAACGTTCACGGATATGGCGCGTCGTCTGGCCGGATACGGGTATACCGTGCTGGCCGTGAATCCCTACTACCGCGAAGCCAAAGCCCCGGTGGTGAGCCGCACGGAAAGTTTCAGTGATCCGGCGGTACGTGACCGCATTGTCCCCATGGCTCAGAAACTCAATGCCGAATCCCACTTCACGGATGCCCGGGCGATGTTGGAGTTGATGGAACACCACCGGGCGGTTACCAAGACCCGCAAGATGGCCACTATCGGCTACTGCATGGGCGGTCCGATGGTCATGCGCACGGCTGCCGCCGGTCCGGACAAAATCGCTGCTGCTGCCACATTCCATGGCGCGCGCATGGCAACCGATGAAGCCAACAGCCCGCACCTGCTGATACCGGAGATGAAAGCCGGTTACCTGGTGGCGATTGCGGAAAACGATGACTAGGCTGAACCGCAGGCCAAGACCATGCTGCGCGATGCCTTTGATGCTGCCGGCCTGAATGCCGAAGTGGAAGTCTATGAAGGCGCCCAGCATGGCTGGACGGTACCGGGTTGAGCCTCCTATGACATGGACTTGTCGGAACGCGCGTGGAGCCGCCTGATCGCCCTGCTGAAAGAAGCCACCGCCTGACCCACAACCACAGTACCGCAATAAAAAAGGCGCCACCCGGCGCCTTTTTTATTGTTCGTCTTGTTATGTCTGGTGTGATTCGGCGATCAGCGGTTGGCCGCACTTTCCCAGAGCGATTCGCCGGTTGAAGTGCGCGTGACCGAAGAGGCATTGGCCGTATTCGTACCATCGCGGGAACCGTAACCGGTGATAGTCAGGACATCGCCGTTTTTCACAGTCTGCGGTGACATGCCGCTGCGCACCAGGGCATTCACGCCCAGCATTTCCACGGCCCACTCCTCGACGTGGCCATTTTCATCTTCCACGGCCACATGTACCCAGGCATGAGGATTGGTCCATTCAATATCGGTCACGGCGCCGGTGATGTTGACCGGACGGCCGACATCGAATTCTGCGGAAAAAGAATGATGGGCAGAAACAGACATGGAAGCGAACAGTGTCGCCAGTGAAAAAACTGCTGAATGGATGATGCGCATGGATAAACCCCATAAGTCCGGTTCGCAAACCTTCATTGCCGAAGCAGAAGAAAAAAAGTGCAGGCCTCTGACTGTGCCTGTCTGGCCAGTATAATATACACTACGCCAACAATGACAAAAATAGAACTCTGTCACCAGCCTGACAGATTTGTTCAAACCGGGGAAACCATGATCCGATCAACCTTCCTTTCCGCAATGTCCACTTTCACCCGATTCACGGTGCCAGCCATGCTGGCCGTCAGCCTGCTCATCTCATGGCCGGCACAGGCGCAATGGTTTGACTGGGACCTTCAGGGCATTCCGCGTCTTGCCGATGGCAGGGTCGACATGACGGCCCCCGTGCCACGCACATTCGAGGGCAAGCCGGATTTTACCGGCACCTGGGTACCCATGGATGCAACGGGCTCCATCTTTGATCGTGACAGCTACCAGGGCTGGGCACTGGATACCCTGCTGGAACAGGAAACCACTTTTTTCGTCAATGATCCGCGCTTCAACTGCCTGCCTGACGGCCCGGCATCCTGGCTTGCCGGCACCTCGGTGGGCGGAACCCGCAAGATCGTTCAGACACCCGACTTCATCGCCGTGCTCAACCCGGACATGACCTATCGGCAGATCCACCTGGATGGCCGCGAACCGGTCCAGGACGCCCTGTTGCCGAACTGGCTGGGCTATTCCGTCGGCCATTGGGAAGGTGACACCCTGGTGGTGGAAAGCGCCGGCTTCAACGACCGCACCTGGCTTACCCGTGAAGGTTTGCCGCATACCGATCAGCTGCGCCTGACAGAAACCTACCGGCGCCTGGATTTCGGCCACGTTGAGCTGGTGATCGACTATGTCGATCCGGGTGCCCTGACCCGCCCCCTGCAGGCTGTGGTCACCCTGGAGTACCGCGCTGACAATCACATCCTGGAAATTGTCTGCAACGAATCAGAAACCGCCCAGAGTCATTACACCGGGGCCCTGACCCAGGCTGAGGCCAAAGTCGTGGAAGTGCCCGAGTCCGTGCTGGCAACCTATGTTGGCACTTACCAGGGGATCTGGCTTGGCCGCAACATCACGGCGGAGGTTTACCTCGAAGACGGCGAGCTGTACCTGACCCGCACGCCACGGTATTCCGATACCGGAGGCAACACCGACTCCGCCACGTCCCTGCTGGTGCCGCAGTCAGAGAACGCCTTTGACAGCATCTTCGGTCTTGGCTGGGTCTTCAACAAGAATGCAGATGGCGAGGTGGAATCGGTATCGGAAGTGCATGTGTCCGGTGCCTGGCCATTCATGCGCGTGGAATAAACGGCCCGGCCGGGCCAGCATTCAGGGATATCTGCGGGCAACCCGTTGACCGGGTCTGCAGTATGAAACAGCTGAAGGGGTTGGTTCCCGGGTAGAACTTATCCGGCCTGCCTGAGCAGTTCGGCCAGTTCCTCCCAGACCTCTTCCTGCTCCCCACCGGCCTGGCCCAATGCGGAGTCCACCGGCGTTTTGCCAAAAGCATCCGTCACATCAACGTCGGCACCATGTTCCAGCAGAAACCTGGCAACCTTCATCCATCCCCACTTGCCCGGCCCGTAAATAGCCGTCTGCCCCTCGCGATCCGTCATGGCGTTATGGCGGGGAATGAAAGCTGTGTAACTGGACGTATCGGTGACCCGGGCATTGATGTCAGCACCGGCATCCAGCAGCAGTTGCAGGGTGGCGATGGCGCGCTCCTCGACATCCGGCGCGGCATACACCGAGCCGTCACTGAGCATGCCGCGTGGGGTCGCCAGTCCCGACGCGACCATCAGGGGGGTGGCACCAAAAATATTGGGGTAATCCACTTCCGCACCGTGCTCCAGCAGCAACCTGGCGGCCTCGGCATCATGGGATACCGCAGCTCTGAGCAGGGGCGTTGTGCCGGTACTCAGGTGCTCATCAGAAAAGCGCCCGTTGCCGCCACCCTCACCGGGACGGCCGAAATTCAACACCGGATCGACAAACACGCCCATCTCCAACAGGCGCCGGGCCAGATCAAGGGCCTGCTGCTGCCCCACGGCGTCCAGCCGGCGGCCACGGGACTCAATGGTGCGCACATCAATGGCGGTATACAGCGGCGTGCGACCCCACCAGTCAAAATTATCCGGTGCGGCTCCGGCATCGAGCAGGAAGTGGGCAATGTCGAAATGAAAATTGTCGATGGCGACGATCAACGGCGTCACGCCTTCCGGAGTCGGCAACTCGATATCGGCACCCGCCGTCACGATCGTCTTGACACATTCCAGGCAACCTGCGCGAGCGGCATACAACAGGGGGGTGAGACCGCCAGCAGGGCGATACTGGCCACGGGGTTCAGCGGTAATTTGCACCGACCAGTCAAAGCTGCGGGCACGCACGCTGACCTCGGCACCATGGTCAATCAGCAGCCGGGTCATGTCCGGATGATTGCGCGCGGCAGCCCACATCAGGGCCGACTGCCCGGTCCATTGCTCCTCGCCGTTCACCCGCGCGCCATGAGCAAGCAGCAACTCGGCAACGGCGACATCGCCGGTCCAGGCCGCCAGCATCAACGGTGTTTGGCCGTCCTCGTTGGTCATGTTCGGATCGGCACCGGCATCCAGCAGGCGGGACACCAGGACCGGGTTGGCGAGCCTGACCGCCTCTGCCAGAGGCGTGGCGCCGAAATTATTGGCGCTATTCGGATCGGCCTCGTTGCGCAGCAGCGCCGCGACCAGCTCCTCGTCAACCTGGTAGACCGCCCACAGCAGCGGCGAACTGCCCTCAGGCTGGGTCTGGTTGACGTTGGCCCCGGCGCGAATCATGGCCAGGGCAGCATCGCGGTCGCCGGCCTTGATCAGGTCAGCCAGGGGAGACTGCGCCAACGCCGGCAGGCCCGGCATCAGCAAAAGCAGAACCAGCAAAAAGGGACGGATAGGTATCAGCACGGTCAGTCTCACAGGATATTCGGTGCCAGGTTGTAATGATGAGCCCACATACCCTTGTAGGCGGCATACAGGAATGTCTGTGGGTCGCGCCAGGTCCTGGGCAGACCATCGAGGGCCCCTTCCTGCTGCATGCAGGACGCACTGCAGCCCTGCCTGATCAGGTCCAGCAGGCGGTTGTAGACTTCCTGCATGAGGTCACGCTCGGCCAGCAGATCGGCCTGTGACATGACCGGGCCATAGGCAGGTACGATACGGGTATCGGCATCGGTAATGTCCAGCAGGAAATCCAGGGAGTTGACGCGCCCGCCCAGCCAGCCGCCACCATACCAGTCCAGTGCAGGATCCTTCAGTGGGGAAACGGCATCACCGGCTGCCAGCACATTGGCGTCGCGGAAGTAGACATAGATATCGCCATCAGTGTGGGGCTGTACCAGCCAGCCGTATTCGATAGTTTCCCCGCCGCTTTCCAGGACGCCCTTGTCATGAAAAATCTGCGTGGGCCAGGCAGCCTGCGGAAGCGTGTCGTGATAGCGGTTTTCATGGGGCAGGTAGTAACGGGTAGCCAGGCGCTGGCGGGTTTTCTGGTGCGCGATGATCCTCGCACCCTGGCTGCCGAACACGGCATTGTTGCCGACCTGGTCGGCATGCCAGTGCGTATTGAAGAGCGTGCTCACCGGTGTCTCACCCAGCGCCGACACCAGTTCCGTAGTGGCCGCTGCCGGTCCACTGTCGACCAGTACCAGGCCAGCGGTCGTTGTCATGGCCAGTTGGTTGGCACCGCCCGCCTGAACCAGCATGAGATTGCTGCCAAGCTGCGCCAGCAGTCCGGCCGGCAGCATGGACAAGGCCATGCCGCCAAGCGAATATTTCAGCAGTGTTCTGCGATCAGTCACACTTTCCCCTTGTCCCTTGCCTTTTTTACTTGGACTACCTGGACGGCGGCGACACCGTCCTACACGCCGGCGATGATGCCGGTACTGTCGGCAAAACTGTCCATTTCGATACCGAGCTTGTTCAGCAGGGTCAGGTGCAGGTTTGCCAGCGGTGTGCGCTCAGGCAGCTTCAGGAACTGGCCACCCTGCTTCAGCGAGCCGTTGCCACCACCCACCAGCAGGTTGGGCACCGGGTAGTTGTCGTGGCGGTCACTGTTGCTCATGTTGGAGCCGTACATGAAGATGGCTCGGTCGAGCAGGCTGCCGTCCCCGTCCGGAGTCGCGGCCATCTTGTCCAGGAAGGCACTGAAGCGTTCCATGTGCCAGGTCTGGATGCGCACCAGTTTGTAGAGACGATCCCGGTCATCGGCGTGATGGGATACGGGATGGAAGGCATCGGGTACACCAATATGGTTGTAGGTGCGATTGGTGCCTTCGGACACCATCATGTAGGAAATCACGCGGGTGAGATCAGCCTGGTAGGCGATGGCGATCAGGTCGAACATGAGTTCCACCTGTTCGGCAAAATTGTCCAGCTCACCCATGGGAGCCGCTGGCAGGTCGACCGCTGACAGATCCTGCTGGCCGGCCCGTTGCACACGGCGTTCGATTTCACGCACGGTATCCAGGTAGCCTTCCAGGATGACCTTGTCCTCGGCACCCAGTTCCTTCTGCAGATCACGGGTACTCTCCCTCACCATGTCGAGCAGGCTCGCCTGCTGGCTGAGAATGGCGGTGCGCTCTTCTGGCGTATCGCCCTCCCCGAACAGCTGGATGAACAGCTTGCGTGGATTGAACTCCATCGGCAGAGGTGAGGTGGCGTTGGCGAATGAGAGCGTGGAGGAGTAATAACAACCGGCGCTGCCGCAGGCGGCACCCTGGATGGTGGTTTCGGAAGACACCTGCAATGACGGCAAGGCAGTTTCCTGGCCCAGGTGGTTGACGATTTCCTGGTCCAGTGTCCTGGCCATGCTGGCACCGGCGACGCTGTCGTCCGGGCGCACACCACTGAGCCAGGTGGCCGGGTTCAGAGTATGCACGGATCCCTTGCAGGCTTCGTTGAGCAGGTTGCTGAAGATATTGAGCCGCTCCTTGTAGGGCTCCAGCGGCTTCATGATCTGGTTGAGCTTGAGGTCAGCGCCGGAGGCACCGGTCGGATGCCAGTGATCCATCTCCGCGCCGAACGCGGTGTTGTGCATGATGGCACCGTGAGGCATGTAGAAAAAGCCCACCCGGGTACTGCCGGCAGCAGCAGTCTGCGCCAGCGGCATGGCAGCAGGCACCATGGCGCTGAGGAACGGCAGGGCAATGGACGCCCCGGTTCCCTTCAGCAGGGCACGGCGTGAAAGATGTTTACGGCTAATGAACATGGGCTCACCTCGTTGGATTGTTGGCACTGGCCGCAGCGGCCACCGCCAGTGTGTCTGATTCCCCGGCATGGGGTCTTGCCTGCAGGCGGAACGTGTCGCTGCTGACAATGCCCATGACGATGCCACGCAGGCGATAATCGTCCGCGGCAGCCTGCTCGACGATAGCACGGACCTGGGGCATGTCGAAATATTCCAGCTCCCGTGACAGCGCGTACATCAGCAGCTTTTCGGTAAAGGTCTGGACGAACTGTTCAGGTACGCGGGTCAGTGCTCTGCGCAGATCCACCGGCCCTTCAATGGGCAGGCCACCAGGCATGATCGTGCGGGCGTTGATCGGGGCGTTGGCCTGCACATCCACATCACGCCAGCTACCGGTCACGGTGAAGTTCTCCAGCGCCAGGCCGATGGGATCGATGACGCCATGGCACTGGTTGCAGCTGGGGTTTTCCCGGTGCTTTTCCAGACGCTCACGCAAGGTGGTGGGCTTTTGTCCGTCCTTCTGCGAAAGATCCACTTCCACGTTGGGCGGCGGCGGTGGTGACGGTGTTCCCATGAGTTTTTCCAGGACCCAGTCCCCGCGCAACACCGGTGACGTACGGTCGCCATAGGAAGTACGCAACAGGACGGCACTCTTGCCGAGAATGCCCCAGCGGCGTTCATCGGTCAGTTCGACCCGGCGAAACTGGGCGCCGAACACATCGTTGATCCCGTAATGCCTGGCCAGGTTTTCATTCAGGAAGGTATGATCCGCGGTCATCAGCGCCGTGACCGGCTGCTGTCCCAGCAGGATGCTGCCCACAAAACGCCGGGCTTCTTCGCCAAAGTCCTCGCGCAAGGCATCCGAGTAGCCCGGAAACTGTCCCGGCGTCGGATCGACATCTTCCAGGTCGTCCAGGTTAAGCCACTTGATGGCAAAATTCTCTACCAGCGCATTTGCCCGCGGGTCAGCCAGCATGCGGTCAACCTGGCGGGCAAGCTCATCCGGATTGCTTAGTGTCCCGGCAGCCGCCTGGGCCAGGAGTTCCTCGTCCGGCAACTGGCTCCAGAGAAAATAGGACAGCCGTGACGCCAGTTCGTAATCGTCCAGGGCAAAGTACGCCTTGTCCTCGTCGCCGGCATCCGGTGTTACACCCCGATAGAGAAAATAGGGGCTGGCCAGCACTGCGGCCACGACCTGCTCGATACCACGATCAAAACCATCCTGTGCCATGCCGCTTTCAAAAAACGGCATCAGCAACTGGAAGTCCTTCTCCCGCAGTGGACGCCGGAAGGCGCGACTGGCCAGGTGCTCGGTGATCCGGCGGCCACAGCTTAGTGCATCGTCATCGGATGGCGGGGTACAGATGAAAATCTTTTCCCGGCTAGGCGTCATGGAAATGCCGCGATTGTTGAAGGGGCCGCTGACTTCCACGCCGCTGCCCATGCGCGGAACCCGCTCCATGCCGCCGGAATTCGACCACCACAGCGACTGGGCACGGGAACGTTCTATAAAGGTGACGATGACCTCGTGGTTGCCCGCCTTCACATCCACGGGGATGTTGGCAAACCGTCCGGCTATGAGATTGCTGCCTGCCGGTCCCTGCCGGTCCACCAGCTCCAGGTCCGCCGTCCCGCCGATATCGCCGCGAAAGACTTCCCGGCCATCGACCAGCATGACCAGGGTATGACGGGTCTCCAGGGCGCTGCGACCGGTGACGCCCTGCAGGGTGAAGCGATATTCGCCATCAGCAGGAAAATCATGCCTGAAAGCCATGCCGCCGCGGGTACCGGGCGGCATGCCGTCCAGATGATCGCTCTGGTCGGCACCGGAGGGGGCATAGAAACTGACGGCAGGCGCGGCAGCGGCATCGCCCACGGCCAGGGCAGCAGCTTCACGCGCCGCCCGAATGTACTGGCTCAGGAAGGCCGGCGATACGCTAAGAGCTTCGGCGATATTATCAAAACCGTCGACCTCGATTTCCGTGGGCAGGTACTGGTCGGCATCGATGTCGACACCCACCAGTTCCTTGATGGAACGGGCATACTCGTTACGGTTCATGCGCTGGACCGGCACATGCCCGGCGCGCGGGATACCGGCATTGTTATCAAGCCCGTTTTCCAGCCAGCTGACAAAGGCATCGATGCTTTCCTGTGGCGGCTGCTCGCTGCCCGGCGGCGGCATCAGGCGACCACGCAGCTTGCGAATGGCCTGCTCAAAGACTGCCGGTTCTTCGATCACACTGGCCGGGGTCATCAGATCGAAGGCGACCTCACCGGCCCAGTCCTCAAAATTGTGGCAGTCCATACAGTACTGCTCGAGCATGCCCCACTGGGGATGACTGTTCTCTGACGCTTCCTGTGCCAGGCAGTTAGTACCAGCCACGCACAGCAGAAGCGTAATCCAAGATCGGGTTTTCATAGGGTGCAACGTCACGATGTTGATCAATTTCTTATGCGGTGATTATCACACAGATAAGACGCAAGAATATGGAACCTTCTTTGCAAATTTCTTCCATAATCACAGCGCCTGTACCCGGCTGCCGCTATCCGCGCCCTGCCAGGGCCGGCTGAATTGCTTTCCGCAGCCGAATTGCATTTAATGCTCCAGACACCGTGCCGGCGACAATAAAAAAAGGGGGAGCAAGCATGGGTTTCTTACGTATCAGAACGTTATTGTTCACACTTGGCGCCGTGATCTTCGTGGCGCTGCCTGTAGCTGACAATAAGGCTGCCGATGCACTGCCCGCCGCACCCGCGTTCGCAGCAGACGACCTGGTGGCTGACCCTGAACGCAACTGGATCAGCAACGGCGGCAACGCCTACAATCAGCGCTATTCCCCCCTCAGGCAGATCAACCGCAACAATGTCGCCGGCCTGCAGGCCAAGTGGCGCACGCACCTGCGCGGTTCCGGTACCGCCGCCCGCAACTCCGCCCAGGGCCAGTCCATCGTCTATGAGGGTGTGCTTTACATCATCACCGGCGACAACGACGTTTTTGCCCTCGATGTTGAAAGCGGCCGAATTCTCTGGGAGTACCAGGCCAACCTGGATCCGGACCGGGTCAAGGTCTGCTGCGGCTGGACTAACCGCGGTGTCGCCATGGGTGACGGCAAGGTCTTCTTTGGCCGTCTCGATGCACAGCTGGTTGCCCTCGACCAGCAGACCGGCGACGTGCTGTGGTCGATCCAGGACGCCGATCCGGAAAAGGGCTACAGCCTGACAGCGGCCCCGCTCTACTATGACGGCATGGTAATCATCGGCTACGTGGGGGGTGACCTGGGCATACGCGGTCGCATCAGCGCCTACGATGCCAGTACCGGTGAAACACTGTGGAATTTCTACACCATTCCCGGCCCCGGTGAATTCGGCCATGACACCTGGCCGGCCAACAGTGATGCCTGGATGTATGGCGGTGCCCCGGTCTGGAATGCGCCAGCCCTGGATCCTGAGCTGGACATGATCTATTTCACCACCGGCAATGCCTACCCCACCTTCAACGGTGACGCACGTCCCGGTGACAACCTCTTCACTGCCTCCATCGTGGCACTGGATGCGCACACCGGCGAATACCGCTGGCATTTCCAGGAGATCCACCACGATATCTGGGACTATGACTCCCCCAATCCGGTGATTCTGTTCGATGCCGAAATTGATGGTGTCATGCGCCGCGGCCTGGCCCAGATTCCGAAAACCGGCTATCTCTATATTCTTGACCGCATCACCGGCGAACCCATCTTCGAAGTCAATGAAGTCCCGGTACCCCAGGAGCCAGGACGTGCCACATCTCCCACACAGCCGATCCCTGCCGGCGAACCCATCCTTCCCCATACTATTGATATCGCCCCGGAAGGCTGGCCGCTGGTCAATGAGGGTCGCACTTTCACCCCCCTGCCCATGGCCGGCCGGGTGATTTACCGGCCGCTGTCCCATGTCAACTGGAACCCGAGTGCCTATGACCCCCAGTCCCATCTGATGTATATCTGCGCTACCGACCAGATCGGGGCCCTGGTGGCCAATCCCCGCAACAGTGCACCGGACTATGTCACTGTCGAGCACACCGATACCTTTGGCAGTACCGGCATTCCGCGCCGCGGCATCTATACCGCCGTGGACCTGACCAGCCGTGAGATCGCCTGGCAGCAGCAGTGGCCCGACCGCTGCTTCAGTGGCTCGACCGTGACTGCCGGCGGCCTGGTTTTCATTGGCCGCAATGACGGGCGCCTGACTGCCATGAACAGCAGCACGGGGGAACTGCTATGGGAATTCCAGACAGAAACCGGGATCCACCAGTCCGTCACTGTATTCGAGTACAATGGCACACAGTATGTGGCGGCCTTTGCGGGCGGCACGATCTATGCCCCGAACAGCCCCGGTGACAGTCTCTGGCTGTTTTCCCTGGACGGTACCATGGGACCGGTTGTGGCCGGGGAAGCGGCGCAGGATGCCGACGGCATGTCCGCGGCAGCACTGCTTGCCAGTCTGCCGGAACAACCCGCGAGTACTGCGGCAGGACGTACGCTTTACACCCAAAGTTGCGCCCCCTGTCACGGCGAAACCGGGGAAGGCGGTGAAGGCGGGGGTGCCCCGCTGACCGGCGGCCTGGGACTCGGCGACCTGTTGTCAGTGGTATTCAATGGTCGCAACAACATGCCGGCTTTCGGGAGCAGCCTGACAGCCGGACAACTGAAAGATCTGGGCAGCTACATCACGGAAGACTTGGTGCCCCGCTAGACAATCCGACCTGCCACAAACCTGATTGGCGGAAATGCCGCCGGAACAGCCATGTGCAAAAAATTGCAAATTTTAGGTCAACAATCTTCGGAGTAACCTCGACACTACCATGACAAATACCCCTGTAATCATTGCCGGCGGCGGAATCGGCGGCCTCAGCTTTGCCCTCACCCTGCATGACATCGGCGTCCCCTGCCTGGTGCTGGAATCCGTAACCGACCTGAAACCACTGGGCGTTGGTATCAACATCCAGCCCAATGCCGTGCGTGAACTGTATGAACTGGGCTTCGGTGCCGAGGCACTCGACCGCTTTGGCATCCAGACCCGGGAATGGGCCCTGGTCGGGCTCAATGGCCGGGAGGTCTACGCCGAACCGCGCGGCACCCTGGCCGGATACAAATGGCCGCAGTATTGCGTTCATCGCGGTGAACTGCAGATGATGCTGTATCACGCCGCCATCGAGCGTATGGGTAAGGATGCCATTCAGACCGGCGTGCGGGTGATCGGATACCGCAACCACGACAACGGGGTGACCGTACAGACGGAGTCCCGCAACGGGGAGAAGCAGGACATCGAAGGCGCGCTGCTGGTCGCTGCCGACGGCCTGCATTCAGCCGTCAGGGCGCAGATGTATCCTGACCAGCCTCCCATCCAGTGGGGCGGCGCCATCATGTGGCGTGGCGTGACCCGGGCTAAACCCATCCGCACCGGCGCCTCCTTCGTCGGCTTCGGTACCCATCACCATCGCGTGGTGTTCTATCCCATCTCACAGCCGGACCCTGACACAGGGCTTGCCGATATCAACTGGATTGCCGAAATCACGGTGGACAATGCCGGCGGCTGGCAGCATGGCGACTGGAACAAGAAGGTCAGGCATGAGGATTTCATTCATCACTTCGAAGGCTGGCAGCAGGACTGGATTGATGTGCCCGCCATGTTGCGCGGTGCAGAGGATGTCTTCGAATATCCCATGATCGACCGGGAACCGATTCCCACCTGGCAGGACCAGCATGTGGCACTGATCGGTGATGCCGCCCATGTCATGTACCCCACCGGTTCCAACGGTGCCAGCCAGGCCATCATGGATGCACGTTACCTGGGAGCTGCCATCCTCCAGCACGGGGTCAATGCCCGGGCGCTGCAGGCGTTTGACGAGCAGTTCTGCAAACCCATCGGCGAAGTCGTCCTGCGTAACCGCGGTGCCGGCCCGTTTGGCCTGCTTAACCTGCTGGATGACCGCTGTGGTGGCGTGTTCGAGGATATCGACAGCGTCATTCCGGAAGCCGAACGCAATGAGTTCATGCAGGTCTACAAGAATGCGGCCGGCCTGGCCATCGAGAAACTCAATTCGGCACCGGCCATCATCCCCGAACACGCCAGGATAGCGGTCTAGCTGGCACCCTCAGGGATGGCCTGACTGCTTAGCCCTTGTGCAGGCTGCCCCTGGCGTAGTGCAGGATCTGCCCCTTGAATGATGCATCGAGATAATCGGCAGGCGCCGGCCGACGCTGGTGATGTGAAAAGCCCAGTCCCACCATGGTCTTGCTGAAGCGGGCATGCTGGCGCCGGTCCGGATCGACCAGGATGACTTCACTGTCCGCCTTGGCATGCCGGTCAATAAACCCCGACAACAGCCCCACATGATTCTGTTCATACAGGATGTCACTGCCTACCAGAAGATCGAATTTACCCATACCGCTGTCCAGGTCTTTCCAGTCAGCCCGATAAAACGGGATATCTGGCGCCTCGTTAAGAGCCGTGTTGTAGTTCAGGAAGGCCTCGACTTCGGGGTGGTAATCCGTGGCAGTAATATCGGCATGGCGTTGGTTCAGCACCATGCTGGGCAGGGCAATGCCGCAACCGATTTCCAGGATACGCTTGCCCGCAATGGTGTGTTCTACCATAAGGTGAGCCAGTATCTGTGAGGATGCCCATACCACCCCGAACAGCGACCAGCTGGCGGAGTTGATGTGCAGGCGTTCTGCTACTCCGTCGTCATCCTGGAACTGCTGGTTATCGCGCAGGGTGCGCAGGTGAATGTCATGACTGCCGAAATCGTGGCTGTGGAAACGGAAACGCAGGTCTGGCATGGCCTAGCCTGGTGGATGGGGGAAGCCGATCAGGGTACGCGGATTGACCGCAAAGGGAAAGCCGATTCCCGTTAGCGCAGCTGGCTGTCCTTGCTGCCACGGCGATTGATGCCGGCATGGGGGGCTGTTGCATCACGGGCGGACTGGCACGCCACGCACAAACGCACGCCCGGCACGGCCTGGCGCCGGGCTTCCGGAATGGCGGCATCGCAGGCTTCGCAATGCGTCAGGCCGGGGCCCGAAGCCAGCTTGCTGCGCGCCAGCCTGACGGCGTCATCGACGCTCGCATCAATCTGATCCTGTACTGCTCCGTCCCGGGACCATCCGCCAGCCATCACGTTGTCTCCTCTACCGAAAAAGGCATTTTAACGGCAAGCCGTTGCCGACAACCATACCGTCTCAGGGCGCGCCAGGGCGACCGATTTAATCCAGTATCACAAAACAACACCCGGCAATTCGGCAAGACCTTCCGTCACAGGCACCTGTTCCGGAAGGGGAACAGGTGTCCAGAGGGTTTCGGCTACCAGGCATCCCTGCGCCGCAGGCAGCAGTGCGTGCAGAGAAATGATGCTTTTCAGTATGGCAGGTCCCGGTGGGTTGCAGAAAAAAAATCGGACTTGCAAAAGAAAACCGGGATGACCGCATTCAAGATCACCCCGGTTCCCGGGACTGAGTATGGCGAGGGCATGTTGCCCTGCGAATTATGAGTCCAGATCGAAACGATCCAACGTCATGACCTTTGTCCAGGCTGCGATGAAGTCATCGACAAACTGCTGCTGCATGTCTTCCTGGGCATACAGCTCGGCGACTACGCGCAATTCGGAGTTGGAGCCGAAGATCAGGTCAACCGGTGTACCGGTCCAGACGACCGCACCAGTGTCACGATCACGGGCTTCGTAAATGCCTGCCATATCCGACTGGGTCCAGTTGACAGACATGTCGACCAGGTTGACGAAGAAGTCATTGCTCAGCATGCCGGGGTTGTCGGTAAAGACACCGTGACTGGAGCCGTCGGCATTGGCACCCAGTACCCGCATACCACCGACCAGCAGTGTCATTTCCGGCACGGTCAGGTTCAGCATGTCGGCCTTGTCGACCAGGGCTACGGCAGGCGACAGGTGGCTATCACTGCTGAAGTAGTTGCGGAAGCCGTCAGCCTTCGGCTCGAGTACCGCAAAGGATTCGACATCAGTCAGCTCCTGCGTGGTATCGGCACGACCTGCCACGAACGGTACCTCAACGTCATAACCGGCATCAGCAGCCGCTTTCTCGATGGCCGCGGCACCACCCAGCACGATCAGGTCAGCCAGGGAAATCTGGCGACGGCTGCGGTCGTTGAATTCGCTGCGGATGCCTTCCAACACGCCCAACACCTCACTGAGTTCAGCCGGATTGTTGGCGTCCCAGTCCTTCATCGGCGCCAGAGCGATACGGGCACCGTTGGCACCACCGCGCATGTCTGTGCCGCGGAAGCTGGAAGCGGACGCCCAGGCAGTCCTGACCAGCTGCGGCACGCTGAGGCCGGAATCCAGGATCTCACTTTTAAGACGCGCAATGTCGCGGTCATTGACCAGCGCATAATCCACTTCAGGAATCGGGTCCTGCCAGAGGAATTCCTCGCCCGGGACATCGCTGCCCAGGTAACGGGAAGTCGGGCCGAGGTCACGGTGAGTCAGCTTGAACCAGGCCTTGGCAAAGGCATCCTCAAACTCGGCCGGGTTGTTCAGCCAGCGTGTGGTGATTTCACGGAAGGCCGGATCCTCTTTCAGGGCCAGGTCAGTGGTGAACATGATCGGGGCGTGACGGACGCCTTCGCGATGCGCATCAGGGACGAGGTTGGCGCCTTCACCGTTGGCCGGAATCCACTGGGTGGCCCCGGACGGGCTCTTGGTCTGTACCCATTCGTAGCCGTACAGGTTCTGCAGGTAGTTGTGGGTCCACTGCGCCGGGCTCACGGTCCAGGCACCTTCCAGGCCACTGGTCACGGTATCGGCACCTTTACCCGTGCCACAGCTGCTGTTCCAGCCCATGCCCTGGGCTTCCAGCGGCGCAGCTTCCGGTTCCGGACCGACACAGTCGGCGGCCGGGCGGGCACCGTGGGCCTTGCCGAAGGTATGACCACCGGCAATCAGCGCCAGGGTTTCCTCGTCGGACATGGCCATGTTGCCAAAGGTCTGGCGGATGCGCTGGGCAGAGGCCAGCGGATCGGGATTGCCGCCCGGGCCTTCCGGATTGACGTAGATCAGGCCCATCTGGGTGGCACCCAGCGGACGCTGCAGGGCACCGTCACTGCCGTGGCGGTTGGAGGCCAGCCATTCGGCTTCCGGGCCCCAGTTAACGATTTCCGGCTCCCACTCATCGACACGACCACCGGCAAAACCGAGGGTGTCAAAACCCATGTCTTCCATGGCCACGGTACCAGCCAGGATCATCAGGTCGGCCCAGGAAATGTTGTTGCCGTATTTCTGCTTCACCGGCCACAGCAGGCGCCGGGCCTTGTCGAGGTTGGCGTTATCGGGCCAGCTGTTCAGCGGCGCAAAACGCTGCATGCCGCCATCGGCACCACCGCGGCCATCGCTTATGCGATAGGTACCGGCACTGTGCCAGGCCATGCGAATGAAGAAGGGACCATAGTGACCATAGTCGGCCGGCCACCAGTCCTGTGAAGTGGTCATGACCTCGACCAGGTCGGCCTTGACCACGTCCAGGTCCAGGCTGGAGAACGCCTCGGCGTAGTCAAAGTCCTGACCGAGCGGGTTGGATTCGGGGGAATGCTGGCGCAAGGGCTCAAGATCGAGCGCGTTGGGCCACCAGTACTCATTGTCCGGCGCACCCTGCTGGGCCTGTGCCGGCAGCGCTGACACGGCAGCAGAAACGCCGATTGCCAGAGCAGTCATGGATGGAATGATACGTTTTAGCATGTGGGGGACTCCTGATTGAAGACACCTTGGTGAATGTACCGTGCATGGTATGGACTGCTCTTCAAAAGGAAAAATCGATTGTAGCTATCAGATCGATAGATAAAACTTCTGGCTCCCGAACCCGGATTGTCACGGCCAGCCTGCTGCAGAAAACGCAAAAATCAGTGATATCAGTAAGTTAGAAAATGACCCCGGAATAAATCTTGCCGTTTTAACCGGGACATTCGAAACAGAAGTGCCCCCGGAGGTGAGTGAATGCAGGAAGTCACTGAAATCACGACGCTTATCCAGGACTGGCTGTTGCCGGTGGCCATCACGCTGGTGGCCCTGAGTGCCTTGTTGTTGGTCAAAAGCCTCCTGCTGGTGCGCGCCAACCGCAAGGCCCCACACCAGGGCTTCCAGGTTTTCCTCAAGACGCTGGGCCTGCCCCTCACCCTGTGCATCCTGGTCGTCACCCTGTTCCTGTTCAGCACCCTGGTGCACAACTTCGGTCTGGACAGCGAGGGCTTGCAGGCCACCAACACGAACGTTGCAAGACTGCTGCTGATTGCCGCTCTGGTGCTGTTTGTTGACCGTCTCACGGTCGGTCTGCTGGCCAGTTATTCGACCCGCTCCGAACTGCTGCGCAACAGTCACAGCGTGGCGCGCGGCATGGTGCATATCCTGGTGTTTGGAATTGGCC
>Ga0181594_10000803_pt1 | contig 29480 bp, 19 predicted proteins | sample 071ome_18_FD_145603 | JGI IMG/M metagenome (GOLD analysis project Ga0181594, IMG submission 145603) | Coastal salt marsh microbial communities from the Groves Creek Marsh, Skidaway Island, Georgia - 071413BT metaG (spades assembly) | ecosystem: Environmental > Aquatic > Marine > Intertidal zone... | reverse complement strand
GGTGCCGTTGTCGATGCGGTACTCGTAGGTGGTGATTGGTGAGCCGTTGGTCGCTGGTGCGGACCAGGTGAGTGAGAGTTCTTGATCGCCGTGGGTGATCGACAGTGACCCCGGCGCATCCGGAACGCCCTGTGGTGTTGCGGTTGCGCTGGTTGACCAGTTGCTGTCGCCTTCGATGTTGGTGGCGCGGAGTTGTACCTCGTATTCGGTTCCGTTGGTCAGTGAGGGGATGTTGGTTGGGCTGGTGACGTTGTTGATTTCGGTCCAGTTGGTGGTTTCGGTTGCGCGGTGGCGGAGGTCGTAGCGGGTGATGGTTGCGCCACCGTCGCTTGGTGCGGTCCAGGTGACGGTGATTTGTCCGGTGCCGGCGGTGGCGGTGGGTGCTGGCGGGTCGGGGATGGTTTTGGGGGTTCCGGTTGCGTTGGACCATGCGCTGGGTCCGATCGCGTTCACGGCTCGTACATCGATGCTGTATTCGGTGCCGTTGATGAGGCCGGTGATTGTTTCGTTGAGATTGGATCCGGCGTCTTCGATGGTGCCGTTGTCGATGCGGTACTCGTAGGTGGTGATTGGTGAGCCGTTGGTCGCTGGTGCGGACCAGGTGAGTGAGAGTTCTTGATCGCCGTGGGTGATCGACAGTGACCCCGGCGCATCCGGAACGTCGGCGGCTGTCGCCGAGACGGTGTCGCTGAAGGTGCCGTCTCCGACCCCGTTGACGGCCCGAACCCGGAAGTCGTAGCTGGTGCCAGCCGAGAGGCCGGCGGTAATACTGGCGGTTGTTGTGGCCGACGTGGTCGCCGTTGCGCCCGTCCAGTCGGGTGTGGACGTTGCTTTGTACTCGATGTCGTAGCTGGTGATCGTTGACCCGTTGGCGGCGGGTGCGTTCCACGAGAGATCGACTTGGAGCGGCCCATTCTCGGCGTCAGCGGTAACGACGCCGACCTGATCTGGGGGTGATGGCGCCGTCGCGCTCAGGGCGCTTGACGGCGAACCGGAACCGGCAGCGTTGGTTGCCCGCACGCGCACCGAGACCTGGTCACCGGGGTTGACGGCGGTGATGTCGGCGGTGGTCCCGGTGGTCGTGGTGGAGTTGATGTAGGTGCCGGCGCTCCCGATGTCCCATTCCACGACGTATCCCGTGATCGGCGCGCCGCCGGTGTCGGCGGGTGCCGTCCATGTCGCCCGGACCCCGCCGGTTTCGAGTGCCGCCACCGATGACATGCTCGGTGCGGCAGGCGTGGACACGACGGTCGTGTCTGGGGTGAGTGTTCCCCCAGGTAGAAGGTCAAGATTGTCGACGGTGCGGTTGTCGAATCCGGTTCCGAACAACTCGATGCGGTAGTGGTGTAGGCGAGGTGATGCCAGCGCCGTCTTCGACGGCCGGACCGTGAAGGTCACGGATCGGTCGACACCAACGGTCTGTTCTTGACCGATCATTTGTGTGCCGGCGGCATCGGTATCGAGCCACAACTGTGCCTTCAGCGCAGTGAAATCAGCAGTGGCGTTCGGCGAGATGGTGAGGGTGATGGTGCCATCGTTCGGGACCAGTTCGACATTCCGAATGGTCGGGTCCTCCTGGTCGTTGACAACAACTCTGACGTCTTGGGTCTCATAGCCAGACTTCGAGAATTGAAGATCAGTAGCGCCGTTCTTCACCTCGACCACGTAGTAGTAGCCGCTTGCGGCCTCGCTCGTAACGCCCGTGCCGGTCGGACTGATTCGGGCGATGTCGACCGACGCGACCGGTCCGATGTCGACCCCGTTGGCGCCGACCCCCCGGATCGTTCCCTCGATCGATCCGGTGTTGCGGGGCGCCGTCATCACGATCGGTCCACTCAAGCCGCCAGCGGGGATGGCCACCACGGTGCTCACCGAGTTGTGTCCAACGGCGGATACTTCGACGGTCCATGTCCGTGGCTGGATCGGACCCACCGTCAGCGGTGATGAACTTGCGAGGTGCACTTCGCCGAGCACTTCCGGTTCGTCAGCTTGCCGCAGATTGACCGTTGCGTCGATCAGGGCGCCCAACTCATTGCGCACTTCGATATCCACACTGACGTCGGCCGTCTGGAAGATCACGTCGCCGATGTTGTTGGTGGTCTCCACTGCCGTGGTGAACGTCAGCGTTGCGGGCTGGGCCGGAGCAGCGTTGTAGCCAATCAGATCGAACGTGAGGTCATAGCTGCCGTCAGGTGCTGCGATCGAGAAGATGCCATCGGCGTCAGTCTCATCGGTGAACGTGGCGCTCCCACCGGTCTCGGTGGCGGTGACCGTGATCCCCGCGAGGATGCTGTCACTGGGCAACACACTTCCGGCTCGACCGAGGAGGCGCCCCTCGATGGTCCCGAGCGTCTCGAGATCGAGCAAGCCCAGCGTCTCGTCCTCACCCGGATCGAGTTCGAAGGGTGCTGAGGTTTCAGGACGGAACCCGTCCTCGGACACGGTCACGGTGTACTGGCCGGCAGGCAAGAGGCTGAAGGACGCGGTACCCGCCACCGCCGGGCTGCCGGTCCCGCAGTTCTCGCCGTTGCCGTCGCAAAGTTGGACGGTGGCAGTTGCTGGCGAGACCGGAACTAACACCGAGGCGAGCTCGGTGGCCGTGATGGTAGGCACGTCGGTCTGCCCGCCAGGCACCGTCTGGATGCCACTTTGCACTGCAGGTAGTCCGTCGAAGTTGGCGTCATCGCCGGCGATGCGGCCGATGTCCACACTCCAGGTTCCTTGGTCGTCGACCGTGAGCACGTAGGAGCCATCGGGCTGCAGCGGTGTCGGCCCGACAACAACCCCTCCGGGTCCGGTGGCGGTTACCTCAAACGAGTCGAGGGTGCTGCCGGCATCGGTCGTGGTGAGGAGCAAGCGCCCTTCGAGTTCGGAGGATTCAGCGACGAGGGTCAGATCACCGGTCACGCCAACGCCAGGTGTGACATCAACATTGACGGTGCCGGTAGCGAAGTTGTCAGCGACGACCGTGTACGCAGCTTCACCGAACCGGTGTTCAGGGGCGGTCCACGTGCCGGTGACATCGGTCGTGTCCGCAACATCGACCCGCCGCGGGGTCGGATCGTCTGGCGGTGTTGCTGGCACATAGCTGGTGATGACGTTGGCGGTGACTGTTGCCCCGGAAATCGGGACGTCAGCACCATCTCGCCGATACGAGATCACGCCGGTCGCGAGTTCGCCCGTCCCTCCGATTGCGTCGGTGAGGGCGACCGTGACCTCGCGGTTCTCGGCGACGGCGACCCCGCCGACGACAAACCCGCTCAGCGAATCTCGCCCCGGAGCGGTGACATCGATCGTGTAGGTGCCGGCAACCAGTCGCGTCGAGTCGGGTCCTGGTGTCGGAACGCTCTCCTCGGCGAACTCGGCAATACCGGTCGCAGCATCGACCGCCTTCGAAACAACGCCGGTGGTGCCGTCCGCTGGGGGGTTGAGCGTGACTGTTGCATCGGTGATCGCCCCGAACGTCCCCGTGCCGGTTGGTTCGACCACATTGATCAGCAGCCGCGGCCGGAGGTTCAGCTCGAAGTCCACGGTGATCGGAACCGGGAGCCCCTCGGGAATGGTGCGGGTCTCGGTCGCTGGGAGGTAGCCAGGCGCCCGGGCAAGGAGTGTGTACTCGCCCGGCGGGAAGAAATCGGGCTCGTTGAATGACCCGGTTGAATCGGGAACCAACACTGCAGGGACACCGATCGACGTCCCGGTGACGGTCAGGGTTGCGTTGGGGACGGCGACTCCAGGTGCTGCGGCCTGTTTCACCGATCCGTTGAAGGCGCCGTTCGTGAAGAGGGTGGGGCTGAACGAGACCGTTTCGTTGAGGGTGAAGGTCGCGAAGTCTTCTTGGTCCTGATGCTGTTTCTTGTTTGTGGCTGCATCGACTGCGGGGATGATCCGCACGAGGTAACTGCCGAAGTTGATCCCGTTGATCTCGTAGCGGCCATCAGCGTTGGTGATGGCCTGGAGGGCCGGCTGGTGGCTGGGGAGCTCGACCGTTGCCCCGACCACCGGTTGGTTCTTGTTGTCTCGGAGCACGCCGGTGAGGGTTGCGTTGGCTTCGACCACCTCGTCGGGACTGAACACGAGGACTGGATCGGTGACGGTGCTCGCCGCTCCGGCCGTGACCGTGATGTTGGCAAAGGCATCAGCATGGTTGAAGCGCGAAAAAGCGATCTGGTACTCGCCAGGCGGCACACCGGTGACCTGCCACCGGCCTTCGGAGGCTTCTGTTGTCGTTCGGAAGGACAGGGCATCCGATGAGATCGTGACGCTCACGTCGCCGAGCACTGCGCTTTGATCGCTGGATACGGACCCTCCCACCGTGCCGTAGGCGGCGACGAGGTCGATCACGAGATCGTCGACGGAACCGTTCACCGTGATCGAGCGGGTCTGGCCCAGCCAGCCGTCCGCAGCGATTTCCAGCTTGTACTCGAGCCCCACCGGGAGACGCGGAAGCGTGAAGGCGCCGGGGGAGCCGGTGGTGAGGGTGGTAGTGGTGACCGAGACATCCCCTGAGCTCGCGGTGACGGTGACGCCGCCGTAGCCGTCACCATCGGCCCGAACCACACCGGTGATGCTCCCCACTCCGGTCACCAGTTGTGTGGAGAGTGACGTCTGTGTCTCGCCCGGGCTGAGTTCGACCGAGAACACTTCGGTTCCGAAGCCGCGCTGCTCGATGGTGACGATGTAGCGGGCGGGTGTAGCCAGCCCTTCGATCGTCCACCGCCCGAGGGTTTCGGTATCGGTACTCGTGGTCGCGGTGTACACGAGTTCGCCGTCGGTGACTCGCACCAGTGCGCCGCCGGTCGGGCCGCTCGGGCTGGTTGCGATACCGCTCAGGATGCCGTCCCCCGGATCGAGTTCGATCTCGAGCGGGGCGAGCTCAACGCCTCGCTCGGGGGAGATCACGAACGACTGGGTGGTGTATCCGAGTCGTCGGAACGACACCTCATAGTGGAGCCCGGCGATCAGATCGGTGTGGGTCCAACGCCCGTTGGCCGCCGTCGTCACCGTGATTGGCGCGTTGGTGTCGTCAAGGCTCTGGGCGTGGGTTTGGGCGAGGGCGAAAATCTTCCGGTTCGCTCTGGCTTTCGCCCGCTCGCTGAGTGCCGACGTCTCCTCGGTGCCATCGAGTGAGATCCGACGCAGGGTCACCTCGACACCGCTGTTTTCGTCCTCCTCGGCGCCCGCCAGCACGACGGTGCCTTCTAGGGTGAGTCGGCTGCTGGGGCCCTCGTTGTCGCTGTTGCCGTCGCCGTCGCTGCTGTCATCCTCGTCTGATGTGCCCCCATCGCTGCCCCCGGTGGCGGCATCGGCGGTATCGGTGTCGGCAGCGTCGCTGGTGCTGTCGACCGAATCGGCGCTGGACGTCTCGTCACTGTCGAACACGCGGAGCAAGCCGAAAAAGGCACCAATAGCAATGCCGATCAGCAGCGTCGCCACCGAGATGGCCTTGCTCGTTGACCCAAAGACCGGGCGGTGTTCGAACGACCCTTCGGTGCGGACAGGCAGGTGGGCCCCGCTTCCAATGACCGACAGCGGGCGCCGGTTGTAGCCAAGCCAGCGTGGTCGGCTGCGAACCCGGACCTTGGCAACGCGCTCCTCGCCGGCCGGAACGTCGACCGCGGCTGGTCGGAAGCGGAGCCGTAGCGCTTCCGCATCTCCGCTCAGGTCGAGATGGACGGGTTCCGCAGACCGGTTGCTAATGATGACACGGCTGCGTGCTCGGAAGCGGCCTCGCAGCGACGCCGGCGTCAGAGAAAGGCTGAGCCCCTCGTGGGAGGCCACGGTCAGCACCAGCGAGTCGTCGATGGTGGTTTCCCCGGTGGACTGGTCGGTGACCCGGATGGCAAGGCGATGGTTTCCCCGGGAGGCCGACGCCGGCACGGTGAAGACCAGGGTGGTGCGCCATGTCTCACCGGGTTGGAGTGGCGCATCGGGCTGGACCGGTTCGATCCATCCGGTCGGCGCGCCGAGGACCTCGAGTCGGGCTCGGGTTGGGCGGTCGCCGTTGTTCACCACGTCCACGCGCACCGGTGTCGGCGCGGCTGGCGCCGCCCGAAACTCGGGGTTGTGCACGAGGATGGCGATCACGATCAGGCGTACTTCCGCGTCGATCAGCCGCACTGTCGCAGCTCGACCTTGGTTCCAGGGGCAATCTACTGCCGCCCGGCGATCGGGGCCCGACCAGCCGAGAGAAGCCGGCTATCCCTCGACTTCGATATCGATACCGGTCAACGCCGTTCCCGGCACGGTGTTCACGATCTGAGAGGCAATCAGGGTGGTGCTGTCGGGGCCGAGCACGACCGCCACTACATAGGTCTGCGGCGCAGCGAGCCCGGTGAACGAGTAGAGGCCGTCGTTCCCTGTGGTCACTTCTGCGAGCGGCGTCGTGTCGAAGTCCTCTACTCGGAAGATCCGAACGATCGAGCCAGCCTCGGCGACACCATTTCTGGTGATCTGCCCCGAGATACTGGCCTGGGCCGCAAGATCGACGTCCAGGCTTGTGGTCGTACCGCCGGTGATGGTTACGAGAAGGGCGGTCGTGGTCGAGCCGGATCGGGTGAAGGTGGCGGTGTACACGCCGGGAGGAATTCGGTCGATGCGGTAGCTGCCGAGGGCATCGGCCGCATCGGCGCTGTACGCCGTGAAGACGGCGTCGCCATTCGTCAGCGACACTTCAACACCGCCGATCTGATCGCCGGCTTCGTTCGCAACGACGCCAGCAATCGCGCCCGTGTTGGCGGCGAGGGTTGCGTTGATGCCGGTGACGGTGGCATCGGTCCCCGTCGCCACGAGCTCGACTGCTTGGGTCTGGCTAGAGAACCCGGGAGCGGAGATCGTGACGGCGTACGAGCCCGGGGCAGGAAGCCCGCTGATCAGGTAGCTCCCTTCGACGCCGGTACTCGCAGATCGGCTGACCCGTTGGAGACCGTTGCCGGTGACGGTGATCGTGGCGGAGCCGACAGGGGTGCCGTCCATCGACGTGATCAGGCCTGCGATCGAACCCAGCCGCGACGACAGGCGCACCTGGAGATCGCTGACCTCGGTTCGGTCTTCGTCGAGGATGATCGAGAGGGTCTCGGTGCTGAATCCGGGTCGAGACACCGTCAGGGTGTAGGCACCGGGGGTGGGGAGGTCGCGCACGGCGAATTCGCCGACGTTGCCTTCGGTCGTGAGCGTGAAGCTGCGCCGTTCGGTCGTGCCATCAGAGATGTCGATCGTGACATTACCGAGTGGACCCGCTGGCCCTTCGACCACGCCGGATACCACGCCGTTTCCCTCGGTCAGCACGATTTCGATGCCGCGGACCGTCTGGCCGGGCCTGACCTGCACAGACCTGGTTGTGGCGGTGAAGCCCGGCTTTTCGATGATCAACTCGTACAGGCCCGGACTCGGAAGATCGCTCATCGTGAAGGAGCCATCAGCAGCAACCTCGAGCCGGGCCACTTCGGCCGGCACGTCAGCGTCGATCGAATCGGCCGAACGGACGAGGACCGCCACCGCTCCGGAGGGGTCGGCGGCGAGTACCCGACCGTTGATCGCGGCAGGTTGACCAGTCAGCACGAAGTCTTTGTCGCTGAGGGTGTCAGCGAGCTCGACGACCAAATCCTCTGCGTTGGCATGCGTCGTCGAGTCAGGGAACCAGATGGGGGCGAAACCAGCGCCGGTCGCTTTCGCCCGGTAGCTGCCGGCGTTGAGGCCACCGATCCGGTAGGAGCCGTCGGAGCCGGTCGAGACGGCGGCGAGCGGAGTCTCGGCGTCGGTCGTGCTGAAGAGTTCGATGGTCACGCCCGACAGCGGTCCGCCACCATCGGATTGCACGACTCCTTCGACGCTGGCCGGGTTGGTCGACAGTGTCGGGGCGTCGGGATCGGCGTCGTCTTCGATGGCGGCTGCGATCAGGTCCTCGTCGACGGCACTCGAGTCGGCCACCGATTGCAGGCCGGAGCGAATAACCACACCGAAGACGGTCACGGCAGCGAGGAGGCCAGCCAGCGACACCATCCATCGGCTGATTCGGGGCCGTTGTAGGAACATGGCCCGGCCTTCAGGGCCCTCGTTGACCCCGTCGGCTCGGAAGGAGATCGAACGCGGGGCGGGAACCCCGAACCAGGGGCGCCCTCCGGAAGCCTGTGCCCGGACCGTGCGGGTCTCTCCAGGCTCCAAGCGCATGATCGTGGGGTCGAAGGTGTACTCCATCGCCTCCTCGTCGTCGCTGCCATGGAGCGCAGAGACGACGGGTGCGTTGCCGGCATTCTCGACGACGAGGGCGAACACGCCTCGGTTTCCGCCATTGACGGTCGGCGGATCGATGCGAAGCCGGAGTTCTTCGACGGTCGAAACGACCAGGTCCACGTGAACGATCTGTGTGTCCTCGACCCCTGCGGTCGACTGGATCTTCAGGCCGAACCGTCGGTGTCCGGCAGGGAACCGGTTGGGGAGGGTGAACGTGACCGAGACGGTGCTCGATTCTCCCGGAAAGACCGCGGCGTGATCCCCGGTGATGTGAACCCAGTCGTCGTCGGCTCCAAGGACGACGATCTCATACCCTGCGATCACCTCCTGATCGTTGTAGATCGTGATCGGGACGGTGCCGGCTCCGCCCGGAGCGACCTCCAAGGTTGAACTCTCCAGGTGAAGTCTCACGACTGATCACCGGTCGAGCAGGGAGTGGTGTTTGCGTCGAAGGTGGCGTCAGTAACCGTGCTCACCCCTGCGCTGACCTCGACGAGCACGACATGGCTCGACGCAGTGTCGGCCTCGCAGAACCGGAGCGTGTAGCTACCCGGCTCAACCTGCGGGAACAGATAGTTGCCGGCTGGCTCCGTCACACTCGTGGTGGTGCGGATGTTTTGCCCGTCGGTGAGGACAACCTCGACACCGGAGCGGGTGGCACCACCGAAGGTCACCGTGCCGGTGATCTGGCCGGTCGATGCGGTCATCACCGCGTCGATACCGGTTGCGCTCTCCCGGTCACCAAGCGATACGGCAACCGTCTCCTCGGTGAACCCGTCGAGCGAGAAGGTGACGGCATAATCGCCGGGAGTGGGCAGGCCCTGCAGCGCCCAAGCGCCGATCTCACCAGCGGTCAACGATTGCACAATCTGGTCGGTGTCGGCCCCGACGACGGAGATCGTCACGCCGCCGAGTGGACCGTCCGGACCGGACACCGTGCCCGTCAGGGACCCGGTGCCGCTCTGCATGTCCTGATCTGCGTTGGTGATTGCCGCACCCGGTTCGAGTTCGAGGGCGATCGCTTCCTGGCTGAATCCCTCCACGGTGAACGTGATGAGGTAGGTGTCGGGGGAGGGCAGGTCGGCGAACTGGTACACACCGATGTCGGCACCGGCGGTGGGGGTGGTCGTGGAGAACACCTCGTCCGCTGCGTAGAGCTCCACGGTCACGCCACCGAGCGGGACACCGCCGGCGGAGACACGGCCACGTATCGAACCGACGCCAGCCGAGAGTTCCCGGGTGTTGAGGATGATGTCACCGCCGCCCTCGAGATCGGCGATCAGTGTCTGCGACTCGTAGCCCTCAGCCCGGAGAGTCAGTCGGTAGCTCGCCGGGGTGAAAAGCTCGGTGATCGTGTAGCTCCCCGTCGGGCTGATCGTGGCGTCGATGTCGAGCAATTCGCCGGGTGCATCGTCGACCCAGGTCTCAACATCGATCGAAAACTCGGGCGGTTCTGCGTCGTCGGTTGTCTCAGCAAGGATCTGACCTCGGATCGTTCCGGGTTGGCCCATCGCCTCGATGGGCTCCTCGGAAGCAGCGGTTTCGCCGGGTGCCGCTGACACCGGATCCGGCAGCGTCATCGCTGGGAAGCCGTCTCCCTCGACTCGAACGAAATAGTCGCCCGGCACCACGGGAAGGACATAGTTGCCAGCTTCGTCGGTGGCCACCGACGCCACGATCGTTTCCGTCCCGTCAGGGTTTGTGCGGACCGCCGAGACGGTGAGTCGGGGGATGCCATCACCCTCGGCGTTCTCGATCGTGCCGGTGAGTGTGGAGGTGATCGCCGCCAAGTCGAGCTCCGGTGGGGCCCCGGTGAAGAAGTCGGTTCGCAGGGTTTTCGCTGAGGCGTCCTCGGCGAGCACCTCCCGGATTCCCCAGGTGAACACCAAGGCCCAGAGCGCGACGACGGCGGTCAAGATCGCAACAGTGCCAATGCCTGCCGGGATTCGAGGTTTTTGGGTGAACGTGAAGGTCTTGCTCGAGACATCACCCCCGGTTTCCGCCGTGACCTCGACGAGTCGGACCGCAGAGCGGCCAAAGAACGGACGGGGGCCTCGGAGGTCGACGAGTGCGAAATCGTTCTCGCCTCCCCGCAGCCGAAGGGCGGAAGGTTCCGTGCGGATGCGCAGGGCGCGCTCCGTGTCCACCGCCTTGAGGTGGATGTGAGCCTCGGTGTTCCCTCGATTCTCGACATCGACTCGAATCGCGGTCCGTGACCCAGCCTTCGCGGCGCGGGGCGACAGTTCCATGTTGACGTCGGTCAGTGCCTCGACCGAGAGGACAACCTGCTCCGACTTCAGGTGAGCGCCGTCGACGGTGCTGGTCAGACGCACCTGGATCGTTGCGTCCCCGCAAGGGAACGTTCGAGGGAGATCGAGGTGGATCTTCACCTGCTCGGTGGCACCCGGGAAGACCGAGACAACCGATACGGGAATCTCGACCATCGACTCGTCCAACTCGTCGATGGTTGCTCGGATCCCGTCGACGACCTCGCGCGCGTTCGTGACCGGCACCGAAATGGTGTTCCGGAGGCCGGGTCGAACCCGCCACGTCGCGCTTTCGGTTATGGTCATGGGTCGGTCAGTCGATGACGACGCCTCCGGCGTCAGGGACGGTCACCCGGCGGACCGGATCCGTGTGGATGATGAGTTCGTCTCCGGGTTCGGCGCGAAGGGCGAAGCGGCCGACCGCATTGATGGTCGTGGTGGCGGTTGGCGCTTGCACGACGGTTCCCGGTGCACCTTCGAACGTTGCGAGCCCGGCGACTCGGCGGGTGTGGGCGGTTGCGCCGCTCTCGGGGGCTCGAACGGCAGTCGTAAGGCTTTCCACTGGCGGTCCAGCATCGACTGGGGCCTCGCCGGGGACGTACGTTCGCAGCACGACCTGGATACCGGGTTTGAGCTGGCCGTCGAGGGCATTCCAGAGGTCAGCGTCCTGGGAGCCGCCCGTTCCGCTCAGGGCGAGCTCGGCGGCGGGGAGGCCGTCGAGTTCAGTGGGATAGTGCTCAGTCGAAAGCGCCCGGTTCGCTGCGATGGCGGTGAGGGTGGCGCCGAGGAGTTGCTTCTCATCCTCGTGGCTCGCTGACCAGGCGGTGATCAGATAGCGAAGGTCGATCGGAACCGGTGCGTGCGCGTACACGGTTCGCCCTTCGACTCTCGTGGCCCGTTGGCCGGCCAGGTCGCGTTCGGTGTCGCGAGTGATGCTCCAGAGGAAGACGTTGAGGGTGGGGCGGTTGAGCGAACCGCCCCACTCCCGATCGGGTGGATCGAATGCGATGTCGACGTCGCGGGCGTCGAGCCCAACCGCTGTGCGGAGGAAACTCTCGAGCGAAGAGTCGATGTGTTGCAGCATTTCCGGGGTCCCCAAAAGGTCCAGACCCCGCGCCGCTTGGTCGCCTCCCAGGATAGCAATGCACGAACGCAACGGTGTTGGATGGTCCACGGCTCGGAGGGCACCGGATGCCAGCCTGTTCCTGATGCGCCATGCTGCCTGCGTTGCAGTGCTCTCCGGTCTCCTCGCAGCCGCATGCGGGACATCGTCGGTCGGGGTCGCCCCGGCCGACGTGACGACGTCGACCACCGTGGTGGTTTCGCCGTCGAGTTCGACCTCGGTTTCTCCGACGACGTCCACCACCTCGACCACCACGACGTCGAGCACCACGACCATTCCTGACGTTCCTCCGGAACTCGTGTTCGACGACCGCGGTGTGCCGGTGAACGGTCAAGCCAGCGGCGTTCTGATCACCGACACGGGCTGGGTCGTCCCTGTCCTGAGCGGCCTCGCCGGTGGCCGTCATCGGGTCTGGACGCCCTGCGGCCGGAGTCAAGACATTTCGGGCGGGCAGTTCGTCGCCTCGGTCGACTTCGTGCTCGATCCAGGCCATGGAGGTTCCGAGCCCGGTGCGGTCGGGTCTCGAGGCCTTCGGGAAGCCGATCTCAACCTCGACGTGACGCTGAAGCTGCGCGACGCGCTCATCGAAGCCGAGTACACGGTGATGATGACCCGGCAGTCCGATGTGCGAGTGCCGATCGTGACTCGAGCGGAGATCGCGCAGGCGCTCGACCCAGTCGCCTTCATCTCCGTGCATTTCAACGCAGGAACGGATGCACCGAGCGCAACCCCTGGGACCGAGATGTACCACCAGATCGAGAGCGCTGCGTCGAAGCGTCTCGCCGGGCTCATCTATGAGGAGACGGTCGCAACGCTCGACCAGTTCGACATCGGCTGGGTTGCGCTGGAGGACGCTGGCACCCTGTTCCGCCCCAACCGGGAAGGCGGCGACTACTACGGGGTCTTGCGCCGCCCCGCGCCAGTCGTGAGCGTGCTTGCCGAGTACGCCTATCTGTCCAACCCCGCCGAGGAACAGCTGGTTGCCGACCCGGCGGTCCAGCAAGAGCTCGCCGATGCGACCGTCACGGCGATCGAGCGGTACCTGAACACCGACGATCCCGGTTCTGGGTTCGTCGACGACCCGATCTTCCGTGGGTACGGTCCGTCTGGCGCCGGTCGAACCGACAACTGCACGGATCCCCCGCTCGAATGAGGCACGTCTTTTGGCTCGTCTTCCTTCCTGCCCTTGCTGTGGGCTGTGGCACAGGATCCGTTTCGGTCGACGTGGTCGAGCCAACGGTGACGCTCTTTGCCGACGATGACGCCTCGGCACGTGTCGAGTCGACCACGACGGTCGTCCCCGCAGCAATCCTTGCTGCGCTCGACCCAACTGAGCTGCCAGCCCCTCGGAGCGAAGCCCCCGGGGTCGTGATCCTCGAGGGCATCGCTGCGCCGGTCACGGCGTCGAGCGTCGACGGCTGGGCGGTCACCACTCCCTGCGGCTCGGACCGTGACGGAGCCGCTCCGGCCCCGATCAGCGCCCTCGTTGCGCTCGATCCTGCCGGCGATGCCCGCACGGTCCCCGGGTCGCTCGCCTTGACTCGCAACGAAGCGATCGCCGAAGCGACACGATCCCGGCTCGTCGCCGCCGGGATCGAGACGCTGGTGACCCGCACCGCCGGAGCCGATCTCGCTGCGAGCTATCGCCGTGAGGCGGCGGCGGCCTCAGGCGCGCTGGTGGTGGTGTCGATCGCGACCGTCGAAGGGGGTGCCGCAACGGGCACCGTTCCGGCGCTGGAGGTGGTCCATCCCGCAGCGGACGAGTCCGGCCGGCGCCTTGCCGGGCTGGTTCATGCTGCGGTTGCGCCCGTTGTCGGCGAACTGTCGGTCCCGTGGCCCGCCGATGTCGAACCAGGGGTTCGGGCGGTCCTCAATCAGCGGGGCGACGACTACTTCGCGATGTTGCGCGAACCGATGGATGCAGCGCGGGTGGTGCTTCACCTCCCCGTATCGTTGGACGCTGCGTCCGCAGTGGCGAACCAGCAGAACCGTCGTCTGATCGCCGATGCGCTTGCTGAGGCGATCGCCGAGCACCTTGTCAGCGACCGCGAAGGGTCGGGCTTCGTCGCCCCACCCGAGGTGGTTCGGAACGCGCCAATCAGCGATGCGTCGGCGGCCTGCGTCGATCCATTGGCCGTCATGGCCGAGCTGGCGGACGACTGATGACGACAGGAATCTGAACGACCGGCGCAACTCTCTCAGGCTGGAGGCAGCGCCTGGTAGCTTCCGACAGGTGAGCGAACTGCGTCGTGCGTTGTTGTCGGTCTACGACAAGTCTGGGATCGTCGACCTCGCCCGAGGGCTGGTGGAGTTGGGGTGGGAGGTGATCTCCAGCGGCGGGACGGCTCGGGCCATCGCCGACGCTGGCATCCCGGTCACCGATGTGGCCGACCACACCGGTTCACCGATCATGCTCGGTCATCGAGTCGTCACATTGCACCCCAAGGTCCACGGCGGCATCCTCGCCGACCGCAACGACCCCGAACACCAGGCCGACATGGCTGCCCACGACATCGATCCGATCGATCTCGTCGTCGGCAATCTCTACCCGTTCGGCTCGAGTGTGGCTGATTTCCAGCACGGCGCCGGTCGACCCGAAGAGCTGATCGATATCGGTGGCCCGGCCATGGTTCGCGCCGCCGCGAAGAACCATGCCCAGGTCGGGGTGGTGGTCGACCCCTCGAGCTATGAGCATGTCCTGGCTGAACTCCGAGCCGCAGGCTTCCTCAGCGGCGCGACCCGCCGGGCGCTCGCACGTGACGCCTTCGCCCACACCGCCGCCTACGACGCCGCGATCGTCACCTGGTTCGACGAGACGGCTGACGACCCCGAGACGCTGCCGCCGACGATCCATCTCGCCCTCGAACGCGCTGACGTTCTGCGTTATGGCGAGAACCCCCACCAGCAGGGGGCCCGGTACCGGCGAGCCGACCAGCCAGGAATCTGGGACGCCGTCGAACAGCACAGCGGGGTCGCGCTCAGCTATCTCAACTTCTTCGACGCCGATGCCGCCTGGCGACTTGCTCACGATCTCGGCGAGCAGCCCGCAGTTGCGATCATGAAACACGCCAACCCGTGTGGTGCCGCCATCGCCGCCGACCTTGCCACGGCGTACCGGCGGGCGTTCGAGTGTGATCCACGGTCCGCGTTCGGTGGCATCGTCGCCACCAACCGCAGGGTCGACCTCGCCACGGTTGAGGCCATGGTTGATGCAGCACAGGCGGATGTCGTTTTGGCGCCTGGCTACGAGGACGGGGTCATCGAGCAACTCATCGCCAAACGCAAGAACACCCGGGTCCTCACGGTCGCAGCGCCTGGCCCGGCCCCCGCCCTCGCAGTCCGGCAGATGGCCGACGGGTTCCTGGTGCAGGAGAACCACCGTTTCGACGCGCCGCCTGACGACTGGACTGTCGTGACCGACCGGCAGCCGTCGCCGCAGGAACTCGCCGATGCGTCGTTCGCTTGGCGGGTCTGTGGCCATGTGAACTCCAATGCGATCGTCCTCGCCAAAGATGGCGTCGCCTGGGGGATCGGTGCCGGCCAGCAGAACCGGGTGGAGTCCGGCGAGATCGCAGCATCAAAGGCCGCTGGCCGCGCCGAGGGTGGGGCGTGCGCAAGCGATGCTTTTTACCCATTCCCTGACGGCATTCATGCTGCTGCCGATGCTGGCGCGGCGATCATTGTCCAGCCAGGGGGTTCGGTCGGGGACGAGCAGACCATCGCGGCGGCGAACGAGCGCGGGGTCGCCATGGTCTTCACCGGCGAGCGACAGTTCCTCCACTGAGCCGGTGCCCTGAAGTGAGTCATGGATGAGTGAACGTCAAGCGAAGTCCGTCGAATGGACGATGAAGGTCCAGGCCAGCCGGGCCGGAGGGGTGTTCTACCGGGTGGTCCGAGGTTTGCTCCGAGTCACCCTGCTGCGATGGCTTCGAGTGAAGGCCGAGGGCACCGAGCATCTCGACACCCCCGGGCCGGTCATCCTCGCGCCGGTGCACCGGAGCAACCTTGATTCGGTTCTCGTCGCCTGCACGGCGCAGCGGCGACTCCGAGCCCTCGGCAAGGAATCTCTGTTCACCCACCCCGTCTTCGCTTGGGTGACCGCTGCGCTCGGCGCGATTCCTGTTCGGCGGGGTGAAGCCGACCGTCACGCGATGAAGGCGGCGCAGGAAATCATTGCCGATGGCGCGATGATGATTGTCTTTCCGGAAGGGACCCGGCAGGCCGGCGACCACGTGCTGGGGGTCTTCGACGGCACGACCTACCTGGCCCAGAAGACGGGTGCCCCGATCATCCCCATCGGGATCGGAGGAACGGAGGCGGCGATGGCGAGCGGCTCAAGGGGCATCCGGCGTGTGCGATGTTCGGTTGTGGTTGGGGAACCCATCCCAGCGCCCGAGGGACGGCTGAGCCAGCCGCAGCGCCGAGCGTTCAGTGAGGACGTGAGCGCCGAACTCCAGAAGGTGTTCGATCGTGCCATCTCGTTGGCGGGCGACTGACCACCCGCCGATTCCCTCTCGAAATCGGTCCTCGAGCGGGCTCGAAACACCCTCGTCCAGCTACGATCCGGTCCATGGCTGAGAAGATCACGATGCAGGACAACGGCACGCTTGATGTGCCCGACAACCCGATCATTCCGTTCATCGAGGGTGACGGCACCGGGGTCGACATTTGGCCCGCCGCCAAGCTCGTGCTCGACGCTGCGGCTGCCAAATACGGCAAGACGATCGAGTGGATGGAAGTCCTCGCCGGCGAGAAAGCCTTCAACGAGACCGGCGACTGGCTGCCGCAGGACACGATCGACAAGTTCGAGGAGTACCTGATCGGAATCAAGGGCCCGCTCACCACCCCGATTGGTGGCGGGTTCCGCAGCCTCAATGTTGCGATTCGTCAGATCATGGATCTCTATGTGTGCCTGCGGCCGGTTCGCTGGTTCACCGGTGTGCCGTCACCGGTCAAGGAGCCTCAGCTCGTCGACATGGTGATCTTCCGAGAGAACACCGAAGACATCTATGCCGGTATGGAAGTCGAGGCCGGCACCCCCGAGGCGAAGCGAATGATCGAACTGCTTCACGACGCCTACGGGTGGGAGATCCGCGAAGACTCCGGCATCGGTATCAAGCCCGTCTCCAAGACCGGTTCGCAGCGTCTCCAGCGGGCCGCGCTTGAGTACGCCGTGCGCCGCAACCGCAAGCGGGTCCACTGGGTGCACAAGGGCAACATCATGAAGTTCACCGAGGGCGCGTTCCAGAAGTGGGGCTACGACCTCGTTCGTGAAGAGTTCTCCGACGTCGCCGTCGGATGGGACGACTGTGGCGGCGATCCGGGCGACAAGATCCTCGTGCAGGACGCCATCGCCGACATCGCACTTCAGCAGGTGCTGACCCGTCCCGCCGAGTTCGACGTCATCGCCACGATGAACCTCAACGGCGACTACCTGTCCGACGCTCTCGCTGCTCAGGTGGGCGGCATCGGTATCGCCCCCGGCGCCAACATCAACTACGTCACCGGCCACGGTGTGTTCGAGGCCACGCACGGCACCGCCCCGAAATACGCCGGCCAGGACAAGGTCAACCCCTCCTCGGTGCTGCTGTCGGGCGTCATGATGTTCGAGCACCTGGGATGGCAGGAGGCCGCAGACGACATCATCGCTGCCGTGGAGTCGACCATCGGCGACAAGGTTGTCACGTACGACTTCGCTCGACTGATGGACGGCGCGACCGAGGTCAAGTGCTCGGAGTTTGCGTCGGCGATCGTCGACCGCCTTTGACCCACCTCAGGAGCGCTCCTCAGCGCCGACCCTGACGAAACGAGGAGGACGGGCCCCGACGGGGTCCGTTCTCCGTTTTTGGGTGTCCTCGACTCAGGTGAAGGTGATCAGGAGATCACAGTGGTCAGCGTTGTCGTGCATGCACGATGTCTGCTCGATACGGATCGATTCACCCAGGTGGGCGGCAACGCCGAGCGTGAAGCCTTCCGCCAGCCAGCACAGCCGACGTTCGGAGTCATATCGCAACGTCAGCGTGTCGCTGGGCCCCTCACCGATCTCGAAGTCGGGCGGGGTAGCGCCGGGGTAGAGCTTGCGAACCTCGGGGTGGATCATGTGGTTCAGGGCCGGCAGAAAAGCTCGAAGGTCAGCACCGGCGAAGAAGTCAGGAAACGCGCTGACAAGGAACGGGACCGCATTGATTCCAACCCAGCGCAGCCGGTCGGGGATGGTGTCGCCGGTCGCTTCGGGAAGAGCGCCGATAATCGCGACAAGGTCTGCATCGGGGTAGTTGCCGAGCGAGGTGAAGGCACCGTGGACCTCTGCCCGATCAAGGGTTTCGTCCCACGCATCGGGTCCAAGTACCCGCTCGACGGAGTCCTGCACGGCATTGAAGATGACACCTTTCATGGTGGCCGAATCGTACGGCGACGAACGCAAGCCTGAAACCAGGGCGGGATGCGGGGCGCACCGCCGCTACGGTGCCGGAGATGCACGAGGCAGTACCCGACGAACACATGTGGAGGCGGGGAACCCGCCTGATCATGCGCTCGCTTCGGGCTTACCCGTGGCTCCATGCGGCGTCCATGATCGGCGCCGTCGGCTTCGTAGCCGCCGCGATCGGGGGTGCGTGGGTCTTGCGGGCGGCAACCGACGATCTCGTCGTTCCTGCCTTTGAGGATGGATCGGTCGAGCGGGCCGACATCTGGGCCGTCATGTTCCTGATCTTTGTCGTATCGGTCGGTCGTGGTGTGGGCGTCATGGTGCGACGGTGGTACCTGTCACTGGCGGAGAACAGCACGCAGCGGGACTGGCGCCGGGCGCTCGTGCACCACTACCTCGACGTGCCACTGCGCTTCCACCGCGAGCGGCCGACCGGCGAGCTCCTCGCCCACGCCGATATCGACCTCACCACCGCGACCATGGTGCTGAAACCGCTGGCATTCTCGCTGAGCGCCCTCGTGCTCGTTGCCGTCGCCGTCGTGACCCTCTTCATCATCCACCCGCTGATCGCGCTGCTCGGCGTTGTGCTGTTCCCGCTGCTGCTGGCGTTGAGCCAGATCTACACCTCTCGTGTCGAGGCGCCTTCAGCCCGAGCCCAGCAGGCCGTTGGCGATGTGGCCTCGGTGGCCCACGAGAGCTTCGAGGGGGCCCTCGTCGTAAAGACCCTCGGCCGCGAACGGGCCGAGGTCGAGCGAATGCGCGCTGCGTCGGCCCGGTTGCGTGAAGAACGTCTGATCGTCGGCCGGGTTCGCGCCTTCTTCGAACCGACGATCGATGGCCTCCCCAATGTCGGCATCGTCGTGCTGCTTCTGGTGGGGAGCTGGCTGGTGTCGGAGGGATCCGCAACGCCGGGTGACCTGGTGCTCGCCGCCGTGGTGTTCGGTCTGCTTTCGACCCCGCTTCGGGTTTTCGGATTTTTCCTGCAGGAGATGCCCCGCTCGGTGGTCGCGCTCGATCGAGTCGATCGCGTGATGGCACAACCCATCGAGGATCGAGCGGGATCCTCGCTGATGCCTGACGGGCCCATGGATGTTCGAACCCGTGGGCTCGAAGTCCGCTACGGCGAGCACCACGTCCTGCGGGGCATCGACCTCCACGTGGAGGCGGGCACAACCGCAGCGCTCGTGGGCGCGACCGGCTCTGGCAAATCGACCCTCCTCGAATCGATTGCGGGTTTGCTCGACCCGAGCGCCGGCACGGTCGAACTTGGCGGTGCTGATCTCGGCGATGTTGCTGTGGCCGACTGGACCGACGCCGTGGCGATCGCTTTCCAGGAGTCCTTCCTCTTCACCGATTCGATCGTCGAGAACATTGCGCTCGGCGAACGTCCCCACGAAGTCGACCGGACCCTCGCGATCGCGCAGGCCGATGGCTTCGTTGCCCACCTCGTCGATGGCCCAGCGACGGTGGTGGGGGAACGGGGCACCACCCTCTCCGGAGGTCAGCGCCAGCGAGTGGCGCTCGCTCGCGCCCTTGCGCGCCGTCCACGGGTGCTCTTGCTCGATGATGCCACCAGCGCGGTCGACCCTGTGGTTGAGGCGGAGATCCTCGAGAGCCTTGGCGAGGCCCTCGACATGACCGTGCTCGTCGTTGCTCACCGCATCTCGACGATCCTGCTGGCCGACACCGTGGTGTACGTCGACGATGGCCGGGTCGTCGCAACCGGGACGCACGACGAACTCCTCAAGCGAGACGATTATCGCTCGCTGGTGACGGCCTATGAGCAGGGGGATGCATGAGCGAACCGCTCGATCTCCCAGCCCTCGACGACGCGGCGAGCCTGCTCGACGACGAGCAACCGTCGATCGGTGCGCTCGATGTGATGAAGCGGGGCCTGCGAGTCTCGCCTGAGCTTCGAGCTGGTCTCGGTATCACGGTTGTGATGGCGCTCACCGCTGCGATTGGGCGGCTCGTCGTTCCGATCCTGGTGCAGCTCATCCTCGACAACGGTGTCCTCGGCGACGAGGGCTACCGAGCCGGCTATGTCTGGACCGCCAGCCTGCTCGCGCTTGCAGTTGTCCTGGTCGTGGCGGCTGCGAGTCGGGTCGCGCTGATGCGGCTGGTCGACATGGCCGAGACCGTGCTCATGAACCTCCGCGTTCGGGTGTTCGGGCACATCCATCGACTGAGCCTCGCCGATCACACCGAGAGTCGGCGAGGCGTTCTGGTTGCCCGCGTGACCTCCGATGTCGAAGCGCTCGCCCGCTTCACCCAGTGGGGGTTGATCAGCTGGATTATCGACACGGCGATCATCGCCGGAACCCTTGCCGTGATGGCTTGGTACAGCTGGCAGCTGACCGTGCTGGTGATCGTCATCCACCTGCCACTGATCCCGTTCCTCCGATGGGTACAGCGACGGCAGTTCATCTCGTATGGCAAGGTCCGCAGCCGTGTTGCCGAGACGCTCGGTCAGGTGTCCGAGGCGGTCACGGGTGCACAGGTGATCCGTGCGTACGGCTACAGCGAACCGGTCCGGGAGCGTCTCGACGACGCGATCGATCGCCAGTTCGCGCAGCAGCAGCGCAGCCAGGTCTGGTTCGCAGGGATGCTGCCGGTGGTCGACGTTGTTTCCTCCATCGCCCTGGCGGTGTCAGTCGGTGCGGGTGTGTGGTGGCGTGACGATCTAGGCCTCGATGTCGGCGAACTCGTGGCGTTTGTCTTCCTCGTCAACTTGATGCTGCAGCCGATCGCCCAGTTGGGTGAGGTGCTCGATCAGACCCAGACGGCCCTCGCCGGATGGTGGAAGGTCCTTCGGGTGCTGGACGTGCCCGTCGAGGTCGCCGAGCCCGACCACGGTGTTGCCCTGCCGGACGGCCCGCTTTCGGTCGAACTCGAAGGGGTCGGCTTCTCGTACCGAACCGGGCCACCGGTACTGCGCAACGTCGAGGTGACCATTCCCCCGGAGACCGTTGTCGCCATCGTCGGTGAAACCGGTTCGGGCAAGACCACGACAGCCCGACTCCTCACACGGCTGGCCGACCCGACCGAGGGTGTCGTCCGGGTCGGGGGTGTCGATCTCCGGACCGTCGACGAGACCGCCCGCCGGGCCTCGATCCGCATGGTTCCCCAGGACGGCTTTCTGTTCGACGTCTCGATCCGGGAGAACATCCGGTTCGGTCGTGAGGGAGCGACCGACGCCGACGTCGATCGTGCGGTTGAGGCGCTCGGTCTGCAGCCCTGGATCGATGGTCTGCCCGATGGGCTCGACACCGTCGTCGGGGAGCGCGGCGGTCGGCTTTCGGTCGGCGAGCGTCAGCTCGTGGCGCTCGCCCGTGCGCAGGTTGGTGACCCTGGTCTCCTCCTGCTCGACGAGGCGACCTCGGCGGTCGACCCGGAGACGGAAGAGGCGTTGGCGGCGGCACTCGATCGCTTGGCGGAGGGGCGCACCATGATCTCGATCGCGCATCGTCTCTCCACCGCAGAGCGGGCCGATCTCGTGATCGTGTTCGACCGTGGTGAGGTGGCCCAGATCGGCCCGCATGAGGCCCTGGTCGAGGTGCCAGGGATCTACCGGACGCTGTATGAGTCGTGGGTGGGCAACACCCGGTCGGGGACGTCAGCGGGCTGAGCGCGGAGGAGCCGCGTCGCAGCGATCACGAGCACGACGGCGATCACAACGACCAACGGATTGGCGCCGATCGGGTAACGGGCGAGGTGGATCCAGGTCGCCAGCCAGACGAGGCCAACGCTGCCGGGAGAGAGGAGGCGGCGGTCGGTGAGCACGGTGACGGTGAAGAGCAGGAAGCTGGTGTCGTAGTAGATCGCATGGGGTCCAAGGAGCGGGAGCGCAGCTGCGGTCAACGCCATACGGCCGCCGAGGTCGAGGCGGCGGGACCACCAGGCCCACATCAGACCCCCGATGATCCCTGCAGAGATGGCGCCACCGACCGCAACGGCAGCGGTTGACTCGCCGAGGACGGCGACCAGCACGCCGGTCGGCGCGATTTCGTTGACGGCATTGATCTCGGCGTCGGCCTCCAGCAGCGGCCGGACCCCGTCGTACCAAAAGCCGATCCAGCCTGCGCCGGCGGTGGCGGCGTTGGCGAGCCACACGCCTGCAGCGCCGATCGCCGCAGACCCGACGGTGCGCCAGCGGCGGTCAAGGAACGCGAGCCCGAGGAGTGGGATGGCGTACTGGGGGCGGAACAACAGCAGCGCAAGTGCAAGGCCCGCGAGCGCATCCCGGTCGTGGTGCCAGGCCCGCCACGCAGCAGCCACCAACAGAAGCGAGAGCGCGGTGTTTTGACCGCCGGCCAGCCCGACGAAGACGGGGTAGGCGGTGGCGGAGACGACAATGGTGGCGCTGAACCAGCGAGCGACGAAGGGAACCATCGGCCGGATCAGCGCAAGCGCACCGATGAAGGCTCCCACCATGGCGGCAGTGTGGAGGGCGTAGGCGACTCGGTACGGCAACTCGCTGAGCGGCGCGTAGATGGCAGCCACGTGCGGTGGATACGGATACATGATGAAGCCGCCCTCGGAGCCGAGGAGGCCGATCTGCGCAGCAGCCTGCGCAGCCGGTTCGTAGAGATCGTCGGTCTGGCCAGCCATCACAATCGACCCGGCACCGAAGAAGGCCGGGAAGTCTCCGCCGAGCCGACCACTCATCGCCGTCGACCCGTTTCCGGATGCGATAACGATGACAAACGCAGCCGCGAGCGCAGCAAGGAGGAAGCGCGGGTAGACCCGGAGCCGTCGGTCCCAGGCCCGGTTGAGAGACGTTGGAGCCACCACCACACCCAATCGGTCGGATCAGGTCCACAGATGAGTTCGGTGCCGTTCGGATCGTTTGGGTCGGGTCCGTTTACCGCAGCAGATTGTTGTCCTCGCTGAGCCGTTCCTCCGACCCCGCAGGCGCCGCTCGGCCGCTGGTAGCGTTTGTCCGGTTCACCCCTTCGCTTGGAGATGTTTCACATGAATGCCCCTGTTCGCGTCGCTGTCACCGGTGCTGCCGGTCAGATCGGCTACAGCCTGCTTTTCCGAATCGCCAGTGGATCCATGCTGGGCCCCGATCAGCCGGTGATCCTGCAGCTGCTGGAGATCCCGCCGGCGATGGGCGCCCTCGAGGGTGTTGCGATGGAACTCGACGACGGGGCCTTCCCCCTGCTCGCAGGGATGACGATGAGCGACGATGCGAACGTTGCCTTCGACGGCGCCAACATCGCAATGCTGGTCGGCTCCCGACCCCGCTCGAAGGGCATGGAGCGCAAGGATCTGCTCGAGGCCAATGGTGCGATCTTCACCGCCCAAGGCAAGGCGATCAACGACAACGCCGCTGATGACATCAAGGTCCTCGTGGTCGGCAACCCGGCGAACACCAACTCGCTCATCGCGATGAACAACGCCCCCGACGTACCGGATGCCCGCTTCACCGCAATGACTCGTCTCGACCACAACCGAGCCAAGGCCCAACTCGCCCAGAAGCTCAATGTCACGGTGAACGACATCACCAACATGACGATCTGGGGCAACCACTCGGCGACCCAGTACCCCGATCTCTTCCACTGCAATGTCAACGGTGAGAATGCAGCCGCCAAGGTCGACGATCAGGCCTGGCTCGAAGACACCTTCATCCCGACCGTGCAGCAGCGTGGGGCAGCGATCATTGAGGCGCGCGGGCTGAGTTCCGCCGCATCGGCTGCCTCGGCCGCCGTCGACCATGTTCATGACTGGGTGCTCGGTACCCCGGCCGGCGACTGGGTCTCGATGGCCATCCCCTCCGATGGCAGCTATGGCGTCCCCGAAGGTCTGATGTCGTCGTTCCCCGTCACCTGTTCGGGTGGTGACTATTCGATCGTTCAGGGGCTTGAGATCGACGAGTTCTCCCAGGGCCGCATCGACGCAACGGTTGCCGAACTGGCTGAAGAGCGCGACACCGTGGCGGGGCTTGGCCTGATCTGAGTCGGTGCCGGAGCTGCCGGAGATCACGGCGCATGCCGAGCGCCTCGCCGCGACGCACTCCGGCGCGGTGCTGCATGCGTTTCGGCCGCTCCATCTGACCGCACTCAAAACGTTCGATCCCGACCCGCGCACGACGCACGGGTCGGGATTGACCCGCGTCGGCCATCGAGGCAAATACCTGACCTTGACGTTCGAGGGCGACCGCACCTATGTCGTTCATCTCATGCAGGCCGGGCGACTCCGGCCCGACGCGAAACGAGCCAACAAGCCGCGAGGTGGGATGGCCCGGTGGGAGTTCGAGGATGGCGACGCTCTGCTGCTCACCGAAGCAGGAACCGAGCGCAAGGCGGGCGTGTGGCTGATCGATGGCGAACTCGAGAGGTCTGATCCGCTGGTCGGTCTCGGGCCGGATGCCAACCAGGTCAGTCGCAACGAGTTGGCCGAGATTCTCCAGCGGGACACGGCACGGATCCACGGGTTGCTCCGCCGTCAGGAATACGTCGCTGGGATCGGCCGGCTCCTTGCCAACGAGATCCTGCATTGCGCCCAGATCTCCCCCTTCTCGTTGAGCACCGCACTTGACGACCCACAGATCGACCGACTCCATGCGGCGATGCAGTCGGTCATCGGGTCGTCGATTGAGCACGAGCGGTCGCTCGGCGACATCGGCAAGTCCGCCGACCGACCCAACAATGTGCATCACCGAGTCGGCCTCGCCTGTCGTGCGTGCGAGGACGAGATCCGATCGGTCGAGTACCGCCGTTACACCGTGGCGTACTGCCCGACCTGCCAGACCGACGGCAAGGTTCTGGCTGACAACACCACCAGCAAGTTCGTGAAGTGACGGGTCGTGGCGATCAGGCGAGCCCGATGCCGAGTTCCGTGAGGGCCTCACGGTGGGTCAACAGCGCTTGGACGTCGCCACCGATCTGCAGGCGTCCGTCGAGGAACGCTCGCTGAGCAGAAATCTCCCCGCGCTGGATCCCGGCGGCGGTCTCGCGGTCGGTGACGATCCGCACATCAGCGTCCTGTGAACCGGGGCGAACGATCACGACCGAGCCTTCGGCGATCTGGACCTGCCAGCGACCCTCGGGGGCACCCTCGATGCGCTGCTCAATCGTGAGGACGAGGTCGGGGGGCGGTTGGGCCGCTGCCGCTCGCGCCGTCAGGTCGACAAACCAGGTTTCGCTGAGGAACTCGGCCACGACGTCAGGGTACGCGGTGACCCGTCGACCCGGTCGCCAGCGTGGCTGAACTCCTCGCCGGGGCGTACCCTCCAGCCGTGGACAGCCTGCCGACCCCCGCGTCCGTGCGCCACCGACTCTTCGCCCGGGCGATGGACGCAATCACCTTGACCTGGCTCCTGGGATTCGTGCTGGTCGAAATCGACCAACGATTGCTCGGCGGGGACCCGTTCGGTCGCCAGCCGCTGCAGATCGACATCACTGAGGGCCGCTCCCTCGTGTTCGTCATCGTCACGATCGCGGCCTATGAGGTCATCCCGACGGTGTGGCGAGGAGCGACACTCGGAAAAGCGCTGCTGGGTCTCCGAATCCAGACCATCGAACCGCAGGCATCGATGCCCTGGATTCGCACGAGTGCTCGAGCGCTCGTGCTCTACGGCGCTCCCGTCGTTTTCGGTGCGTATGGCGGGTTCGTGTTGCTGGTGCTGATCATCAGCTTTGTTCTTCCGGCGAACGGCCGCGGGCTCCACGATCGAGTCGCTGGCTCCATCGTCATCGCGCTCCCGCGGGAGGCATCGGCGTGATCGACACCGACGGAGCTGACCCGGGCCATCCCCATCCTGGCCTCGACGACACGATCGACATCGAATGGGTGGACCGTCGCCAGGCGCTGGCCGGACTCCTCCGCGTCTCGGTGCGACCGAGCGCAGGCGCGACCTGGTTTCTTGCGGTTGTGCATCAGCAGGGGGCGGCACCGGTCGTGGTGTTGGACTGGGAGTTGCCGTTGGTCTCGAATGCGTTTGAGTTCCGGGCCCCCGGTATCTGGGCGGATCTGGTGTGCGAGACACCGATTGAGCAGTGGACGGTCGGGCTCGAGGCTTTTGGCGTCGCCGTCGACCCTGATGAGGTCCTCACCCCCAGCGTGTTTGGTGATCGCACGCCCGTCGGGCTCGATCTCGATGTGGAGGCGGCCACCGCCCCTGACGATGACGATGACGGCTTCGGGCACGAGATCACCGCACGTGGTGAGGTCCTGCTTGGTACCGACGCCTGGGAGATCGACGCCGTTGGGGTGCGCCGCCGCCGGTGGGACGGTCGATGGCCCCGCCTGGGTCCGCTCACACCGGGGTTCGACCCGCAGACTCGTATCGCCGTTCACTGGCCGGGGCAGCCATCTCCCGAGGTGCGGGGCTGGATCATGAGCACCCGACCCGGTTGGGTCGAACTGCCCTAGGTCGTCGCCACAGCTGCGATGAGCGGAACGGTCAACTCTCGAACCGTTTCCCGATCCTGGCGATCGCCATGACCAAGAGGAAGCCGACGATCCCGAGTGCGACCGGGCCGAGGATCTCGTCGCCCGCCGGCCATTCGAGCCCGGTTCCGTCGATCACCTCATCGTTGTTTTCACTGATCACGCCGACACCATTGGGCCAGGGCCAGAGCACCCGCAGCGAGCCGAGCATCAAGCCGACCATCGCCGCCATCACGGTGTCGCCGTGGTTGTCGAGCAACCAGCCGAGGAACGTTGAGAACAGTGCCAACCCGACGACGGCACCGGCCCCGACGAGGGCAAGGTCGCCGAATGCCCGGTCATCGACCGCTCCGATGACGGCGGCGTACATGCCGATCATCAAAAGGATGAATGAGCCGGAGATGCCGGGAAGGATCATGGCGCAGATCGCCAGCGCACCGGCGCCGACGAACACCCCGGGGCTCGGGTCGATGATCGGACCTGACTGGAACCCGAGCACGAAGAAGACCGCGATAGCGACGAGCAGCACGATCCCGAGGTGGGTTCCTGTTCGCTCTCGGATGAGATCCCACCCGATCAGTACCGACCCGGCGACGAGACCGAAGAACAGGCCTGCCATCTCTTCGGGGTTGGCTTCGAGCTGGGTTTCCAGCACCGAGGCGAGACCGCCCACCGCAAGGAGAATGCCGATGGCCAGCGGAACCAAGAACACGTAGTCAAAGCCGGTGATGCGATTCCAGAAGCCGCGAAGGTCGCCCTTCGCCAGCGCCCCAAGCGCTCGAGCGCCATCTCGAACCTGCTCGATGAGCTTCTCGTAGATGCCGACGATCAAGGCGATCGTGCCACCGGAGACACCGGGGACGACATCTGCCGCTCCCATCAGGAAACCACGGACAAGCTGAGCACCGATCTTGGGGATCACAGGGGCCAACGGTACCGTTCGGTTTCATGGTCAACGCAGCACGAGACGTCGACCGCGGCGATGTCGTTCGGGTCGGTGACGTCGACCTTTGGGTTGATGTCGCCGGTGAAGGTGAGCTGGCCCTGCTGCTGGCCGGACCTGATTCACCCGGGTTCCGTTGGGACCCTGGTTTTGTCGATGGTCTGGTCGACGCCGGCTTCCAAGTTGTCCGGTTTGATCATCGTGATTGCGGCCGGTCGAAGCGGTTCGGGCCCGACGCGGGCTACCTGCTCGAGGATCTCGCCGCGGACACGGTCGGCCTGCTCGACGTCCTCGGCCATGAACAGGCTCACGTCGTGGGCCGCTCGATGGGCGGCATGATCGGTCAGGTGCTTGCACTCGAGCATCCCGAACGAATCCAGACCCTGACCCTCATCGGCTCGTCGCCAGGAGCGGGTGACGAGCGGCTCTCTGGCCCCGATGACGACTTTGTCGAGAAGATGACTCGCCGGCTGTTCGTTGGCCCTCCAGCCGACGAGCTGGGTCGGATCGAGTGGCTGGTCGAACTCGGTGAGTTGCTCGCGGGTGATGCTCACCCGTTCGATCGGCGCGACGCTGCGCTCCTTGCTCGGGCTGAACTCCTCACCGGGTGGGAACCCGAATCCGGCCATGGTGCTGCGATTCATGGCTCGCCGAGCCGACTCGATCGGCTTCGCGAGATCGTGCACCCGACGCTCGTGGTTCACGGAACCGCAGATCCGGTGTATCCGATCGACCATGGCATCGCGCTCGCCTCCGGGATCGCCGGCGCCGTGATGGTGGAGGTCCCCGGCCTCGGTCACGAGGCACCCGCACCGATGCTCGCCTCGCTCCTCCCCGTCGTGATCCATCACTTGGAGGGTGAGCGCTAGCCCTAACGCAAGCGCCCGATCTCGGACCTGTCGATCAGACCATCGCTTCGATCAGCATCGGCCCCGGAGTGGCGACGCTCTCGGCCAGCGCCTCGTTGAACTCGACCGTGGTGGTCGCGCGTCGGGCGGGAACCCCCATGCCAGCGGCGAGCGACACCCAGTCGAGGGCCGGGTTCGTGAGATCGAGCATGCTCATCGCCTTCGGCCCTGGATCGTGCGCGCCGACGCGGTCGAACTCGTACTGCAGGATTGCGTACTTCCCGTTGTTGAACAGCACCGTCGTGACATCGAGCCCCTCGCGGGCATGCGTCCACAACGACTGCAGGGTGTACATCCCCGCCCCGTCGGCCTGCATGGCGAAGACCCGCCGATCCGGGCACGCAATGGCGGCTCCGGTAGCGGCCGGCAGGCCGTAGCCGATCGATCCCCCAGTGAGTGCGAGCAGCGAGAACGGGGGAGTACCTCGGAGCGCCCCCTGGTAGCCGCCGCCGGAGGTCCCGGCCTCGTTGACCACGATCGCATGCTCCGGCATGAGGTGCGCCAACGCCCGCCCAACCGAGGCGGGATCGAGCGGCCCGGCCTCAGGAAGCGAGGGGCGGTCAAGCTCGAGCACGCGTGGGCCGACCTCGCTCGCGCCGGTCATGTCGACGAGGGCGGCGAGCGCAGCATCGATGTCGTCGGTGATGTCACAAACCTGGTGAACGATGGCGCCGTCAGGCGTGAGTTCGTTCGGTTTGTCGGGATACGCGAAGAACGTGATCGGAGGGGTTCCCCCGATCACGATGAGGTGTTCGGTGCCGTCGAGTTGCTGAGCCGCCAGCTCACCAAAGTACTGCAGCCGCGCCATGGGGGAGCGGCCGGCGCCGCTTTCTTGGCGAGGCGCCCACGTCGAGGCGAACACTCGGGTCCCGGTGGCTTCGGTGAGCTGGCTGGCTAGCGCAGCCCGCTCGGCAGTGATCTCGCCACCGAGATACAGCGTGCACCTTGCGCCGCTTGCGATCGCTTCTGCGGCTGACGCAAGCGAGGCCTGATCGGGGGCGCCCGGTGACGGAATTCGTGCCGGATCAGCGGCAGCGGTGACCGTGGTCGGATTCCAAGCCGTGTCGGCCGGCAGGATCAAGCTGGCGATCTGTCCGGGAGCATGCAGCGACGCCTCAACCGCCTCAGCGCCGAGCGCAGCAACTTCATCGGCGGTCTGCGCGCTCCGAACCCAATGCGACAT
>Ga0181594_10000794_pt1 | contig 29573 bp, 23 predicted proteins | sample 071ome_18_FD_145603 | JGI IMG/M metagenome (GOLD analysis project Ga0181594, IMG submission 145603) | Coastal salt marsh microbial communities from the Groves Creek Marsh, Skidaway Island, Georgia - 071413BT metaG (spades assembly) | ecosystem: Environmental > Aquatic > Marine > Intertidal zone... | reverse complement strand
CGCCGCGTGCGCCCAGCAACCTGCCGCTGCTGGTCTTCGTCGTCGCCGGCCTGTTCGGCGGCTTCGCCCTCGGCTGCGCGCTGGCGGTGGTCACCGAACTGGCCGACACCTCGATTCGCCGGCGGGCCGCACTCGAACGGCTGCTCGACACCCGGGTGGTGGCGCGCATCCCGCCGCTGTCGGACGCCGACGGCGACACCCCGGCGCCAGGCATCGTCCTGCCGAATCCACTGCCCGCCAACTGATGGAGGTTCACGTGCCAAAGGTCATCGTCCAGGTCGTCCAGCACCTGCGCCCCGGGGGCATCGAGGCCATGGCCCTCGAGCTGCAGCGCCATGCCGCGACCGGCCTCGCCGTCCATGTCGCGAGCCTGGAGGGCGAGCACGACACGGCCCTCGCCGCCTGGCCCCGGCTCGGCCCGCTCGCCTCGCGCCTGCACTTCCTTGGCAAGCGGCCCGGCATCGACATGGCGTTGGCATGGCGTCTGCGCGGCCTGCTGCGCCGGCTCGCGGCCGATGCCGTGCACACCCACCACGTCGGACCGCTGCTCTATGGCGGACTGGCGGCACGCCTGGCCGGCATCCGTAGCCTGGTGCACACCGAGCACGACGCCTGGCACCTCACCGATCCTCGCCGCAGACGGCTGCAGGCCGGGCTGGTCGGCCTGCTGCGCCCCTGCCTGGTCGCCGACGCGGCGCTGGTGCGCGACTCGGCCGAGGCCGCGCTTCCGGGCCGGCGCTACGCCGTGATCGGCAATGGCATCGACACGCACAGGTTCACACCCGGCGATCGCGACGAGGCGCGTCGCGCCCTCGGCCTGCCGCGCGACGTGCGCCTGGTCGGCTGCGCGGCGCGCCTCGAGTCGGTCAAGGGCCACACCCACCTGCTGCAGGCAATGGCCCGGCTGCCCGCCAACGTGCATCTGGCGCTGGCCGGCGAGGGCTCGCTCGCCGGCACCCTGGTCGAAGAAGCGCGGTCGCTGGGCCTCGGTGCACGCGTCCACTTCCTCGGCAACATCGAGGCGATGCCGGACTTCTACCGTGCGCTCGACCTGTTCTGCCTGCCCTCGTTGCGCGAAGGCCTGCCGCTGGCCCCGCTGGAGGCGCAGGCGTGCGGCGTGCCGTGCGTGCTGACCGACGTCGGCGGCAACCGCGAGGCGCTCTGGTCGCACGACGGCACGCTGGTGCCCGCGGGCGACCACGCCACACTGGCGCGCGCACTGGCAAGGCGCCTGGAGCACGCCGGCAGCGACGACCCACGGGCCTTCGTCGTACGCCAGGCCGACGTGCGCACCATGACGCGCGCCTACGAAGCCCTCTACGCGAGCTGACCGATGCAGACCACGACGCTGATCACCCTCCTGACCCTCGCCTGCCTCGTGCTGGTGGTCTACCACCACGTCGGCTACCCGTGGCTGCTGGCGCGCTGGCCGAGGCGCTCCCCGTCCGCCCACGGCGTGCTGGCCCGGCGCGGTTACGTCGCGCGCCTCGGCGACCGCACGCTGCCCGCCGTGACCGTCATCGTTCCGGCGCACGACGAGGAGACGCTGATCGCCGAGAAGGTGCGCAACCTCGCCGCGCTCGACTACCCACCCTCCCGTTTGAAGGTGGTAATCGCCTGCGACGGCTGCCACGACGCGACCGCCGCGCGCGCCCGGGCCGCCCATGCCGAGCCGGAGTGCCAACACCTCGACCTGGAGGTCCTGGAATTCGCTGTCAACCGCGGCAAGGTCGCGGTGCTGAACGAAACGATCGCTTCGGCGCGCGGCGAGCTGATCGCGCTGAGCGACGTCTCTGCGCTGGTCTCGATCGACGCCCTGCTGCGCGCGGCGTCCGCGTTCGCCGATCCGCAAATGGGCGTGGTCGCCGGTGGCTACCGGCTGCTGGCCCCGGGCAGCGCGGGCGAATCCGCCTACTGGAACTACCAGCTGCGCATCAAGCGCGGCGAGGCGGCGCTCGGCGCACCGCTCGGCACCCACGGTGCCTTCTACCTGTTCCGCCGCCGCCTGTTCACGCCGCTCGCTCCCGACACCATCAACGACGACTTCCTGCTGCCGATGAGCATCGTCGCCGACGGCTACCGCGCCATCTACGACACCGAGATCATGGCGCTCGAGCTGGAACGCGCCGACCCGGTGCTCGACCGTTGTCGCCGCCGCCGGATCGCGGCCGGCAACCTGCAGCAGGCGTGGCGCCTGCGGCGCCTGCTCCATCCCCGCCACCGTGGCATCGCGTTCGCGTTCGCCTCGGGCAAGGCGCTGCGGGCCGTGATGCCGTTCCTGCTGCTCGCGACGCTGGCCGGCAGCCTGTGGCTCGCCCCGCAGTCGTTGCCGTTCGCGCTGCTCGCCACCGCCCAGGTGCTGGTCTATGCCGTGGCGCTGTGGCGCCAACTCAACCCACGCGCCCGGGTCCCGGGCGTCGTGAACACGCTTCATTACCTGGTCGGCGGTCACGTCGCGGGACTGGTCGGCGGGGTGCGCTACCTCGTTGGCCTGGACCGCGGCCACTGGCGCCGCGCGACCCTCACCGAGGAGACCTCCCGATGAACCCGAACACCACCTACGCACACTGGGCGGTCGCCGCCGGGAAACGCGGCTTCGATATCGCCGGCGCCCTGCTCGGCCTGCTTGCCGGAAGCGTCCTGTTTCCACTGATCGCGCTCGCGATCAAGCTCGACTCGCCCGGTCCGGTGCTGTTCCGGCAGCTGCGCATCGGGCGCTCGCTGCCCGACCGTGTCGAGCTGTTCTGGATGATCAAGTTCCGCACCATGCGCCAGGACGCCGAGAAGGTGACCGGTGCGGTCTGGGCGCAGAAGGAGGACCCGCGCATCACCCGGGTCGGTCGCTTCATGCGCAAGACGCGCCTCGACGAGCTGCCGCAGCTGTGGAACGTGCTGCGCGGCGACATGTCGCTGATCGGTCCACGACCGGAACGCCCCGGCTTCTACCAGAAACTCGAGCGCGCGATCCCCTACTTTGCCGAACGCACCTACGGCCTGCGCCCGGGCATCACCGGGCTGGCCCAGGTGTGCCAGGGCTACGACCGCGACATCGAGGACGTGCGATCGAAGGTCTCGTACGACCACGCCTACGCCATCGCACTGAGCCGACCCGGTGCCTGGATGGCGATGGACGGCGAGATCCTGTGGCGCACCGCCGGGGTCATGGTGGGCATGCGCGGACAGTGACGGCGTCCTGCGTCGCAATTTGCAAGCCAAGACGGCGCCACCGCGAGGTGGCGCCGTTCTCGTTTGGCGAGTCTCTTATAAAGCTCTGATTTAACTTATAATTGCACGCGTTACGGGCATGGCGCGACATGGCCCGGCATTTGCTCCTCTCCAGGTACGCAACCATCACTTGCGGAGGAAACGAGATGAGCAAGCTGAAACAGACCCACCAGACCCTGATGATCCAGGGCCCCTTCGATGCCCTGGCCGCGGAGAAACTGCGCCCGGAGTTCGACCGCCTGGCAACGCACGGCAGCGGGGACCTGACCCTCGACCTCTCCGGGGTCGACTTCATCGACTCCTCGGGCATCGGCGCGATCGTGTTCCTCTACAAGCGCATGCTCGGCCAGAAGCGGCGTCTCGAGGTGAGTGGCCTCGAAGGCCAGCCGCGCGACCTGATCCGCTTCCTGCGCATCGATCGCACCATCCCGGTGGTCGAGCGCGCCCCTGCCGAACTGGCCCACGCCGCCAACGGAGCCTGAGGCCATGTTCCGTCGCCCCGCAGCCACGCTGATCGCCCTGCTGGCGCTCTGTGCTGCCAGCCTGTTCACGGGCCGGGCCGCACTCGCCGCCAGCGATGTGCCGCTGCGTGTCGGCGACATGGTCAAGGTGGTCCTGCCAGGCGAGGCCGCGTTCGACGCGGCGCTGCAGATCGACCGAGACGGGCGCATCACGCTCCCCGAGGCCGGCGTGGTGCGTATCGCGGGGCTGGTACCCGAGGACGCGCTGGAAGTGGTGCGCGCGACGCTCGCGCCGGTCTATCGCGACCTGGAGCGTCTCGACCTTGTGGTGCAGGACCGGCGCCTGATCGTGACCGTGCTCGGTTACGTCAAGAGCCCGGGCCAGGTCGACCTGCCACTCGATTCGAGCATCCAGGTCGCGCTGAACGCCGCCGGTGGACTCGCACCCGGCGCCCAGCTCGACAAGATGCAGCTGCGCCGCGGCGGCGAGCTGCAGACCTTCGACTACAAACGCTACCTGGACACCGGGGATCCGGCCAGCGTGCCGGTGCTGCAGCCGCTCGACCAGCTGTTCGTGCCGGCCTCCCCGCTGACCGGCAACGTGCAGATCGAGTTCGATGCCGCGACGCTCACCTCGTCGGGCGATGCCGGCGACGACGCCGAGGCGGTCACGGTCTTCGGCGAGGTGCACCGTCCCGGCACCTTTTCTCTGAAGGAGGGTGCGACGGTCATCGACATGCTGATGCGAGCCGGAGGGGTGACCCGCTACGCCGGCATCGAGCAGATCCGCGTGATCTCCGGGGGACGGCCGGTGCCGTTCAACATGCGCGAGTACCTCGACACCGGCAACGATGGCCTGATGCCCGGGCTGCGCAACGGCGACACCGTCTTCGTGCCGCAGGGCACCGAGGCGGTCAGCTCGGGGGCGCGCACGGTGTTCGTGATGGGCGAGGTGTTCAAGCCCGGCGCCTACGAGATCGAGCCGGGGGTCAGCTTCCTCGACGTGCTGGCCAATGCCGGTGGCCCGACCCGCTTTGCCGAGACCCGCCATATCCGCATCCTGCGCGCCGACGGCAGGTCGACCCCGTTCGACCTCCAGGCCTTCAGCGAAAACGGTGCCGGGTCGCTGCCGGGCATCGAACCCGGGGATGCGGTGCTGGTGCCCGAGAAGGCCGACATGAACGAGAAGTCGTGGCTCAAGGTGGCGTCGAGCCGCGCGGTGCGCATCATCGGCGCGGTCGAGAGACCCGGACGCTACGAGTGGTCCGACGAGATGAACCTGCTCGACCTGCTCGCACACGCCGGCGGACCGCGTGCGCAGGCCGACACCGCACACCTGCAGATCCTGACCGCGCGCGACGGCAGCAGCATGCGCACCATCGAGTTCGACCTGAAGCGCTACCTGACGAAGGGTGACGTCGCCGGGCCGCTGCCACGCGTGAGCGCGGGCGACACCATCGTGCTGCCCGAGCTGCCGCAGGACGTCAACGACGCCCGTTCGCAGTGGACGCGCCTGGCCTCGGACCGCGCCATCTACATCATCGGCCAGGTCGGCGCGCCGGGCCGCTACGCCTTCGAGGAGGGCTTCAGCTTCGTCGACGTGCTGACCGCCGCCGAGGGGCCGACCCGCGATGCCGACCTGCGCACGGTGCGCGTGACCCGGCGCGAGAACGGCAACACGCATGTCTTCCAGGTCAACCTGTCGAGCTACCTCGAAACCGGCGATCGCAGCCTGCTGCCGGAAGTGCACAGCGGTGACGTGATCTACATCCCCGATCTCAAGCGCGACTGGCTCGAGATCAGCAAGGAGTCGACGGTGCGCGTGCTGGGCGCGGTCGGGGCGCCGGGGCGCTACCGCTACGACGAGAGCATGACCATCCTCGACCTGCTGGCCGAGGCCGGTGGGCCGACCACGTCGGCGCTGCAGGACCGCATCCTGGTCGTGACCCGCACCAACGACGATCAGAAGGCGGCCAAGTTCGACCTCGAGGCCTTCGCCTCGAGCGGCGACCCGACGCTGCTGCCGCTTCTGCGGCGCGGCGACACCGTCTACGTCCCCGGTCGCGAGCAGAGCGCCTGGTTCGAGGTCATGGACGGGGTGCGCGACGTCGTCGCGATCCTGTCGATGGTCAAGCTCGCCACCGACCTGTGAGTCCCGTGATGAAACCCAACACCCTGCCAATCCACTACGCCGAACTCGAGGCGGTGTTCGCCCGCACGCTCGGCAACGGCACTCGCGCACTGGCCGTCGCCTCGGCAGTCGGTGGCGAGGGTGCCACGACGCTCGCACGCGCGCTCGCGGAGCGTGCCGCCGCGAGCGGCAAACGGACGCTGCTGGTCGACCTCAACCTCGAGCATCCGTCGCTGCACAGGCACTACGCGCTCGGCCGCAGTGACTGGTCGCCCGACGCCAACCCGGACGGGCAGGCGATCCTGCCAACCGATGTCGAGGGACTCTGCGTGCTGCCGGCGCCGACCCAGGTCAGCGAACACTGGGGTTTCCGGGACCCGGCCACGCTGCGCGCCACGCTGGAGCGCTGGCTCGTGCAGTTCGACCGGGTGGTTGTCGACACCTCGCCGCTGACGCGACGCAACCGGCGCAACGTGCCGGCAGACACGGTCTGCGGGGCGTGTCGGACCACCCTGCTGGTGGTGCTCGCGGCGCGCACGCCGGAGAGCCAGCTGGTCGAGGCACGCCATATGCTCGATGCTGCCGGCGCCGAAATCGCCGGGGCCGTGCTCAACGACCGCCACCTGCCGGGGCTGGCCAGCGAGCTGATGCGCGAGACGCGCCGACTCGACCACCTGATGCCACGCACCATGGCCTGGCTGCGGCAGCGCATCGCGGGTTCCGCGTTGCTCAACCAGCCGATCTGAGCCGGTCCTACCCGGCCCTCTCGAACAGCACCAGGGTCGCATCGTCCGCAGGCTCGGGGCCGATCCGGTCACGCCAGGCCGCCCAGGCCGCGTCAGCGGCCGCATCGATATCCACGCCACCTTGTGCAATCAGCGTACGGGCCAGGCGCGCGGTGAGTTCCGCTTCGGCGTCGGCATCGCCGCGCAACTCGACCAGGCCGTCGGTGTAGAGCGCCAGGCGCTCACCGCGCTCCAGCATCAAGCTCTGCTCGACATACCCCGCGTCGCCCGCGAGACCGGGCAACGGCCCGCTCAGGTCGAGCGGCTCGGATGCCGAGGCCGTGATCCGCCATGGCGGTGGGTGGCCCGCCGCGGCCAACGCCACGCGGCCGTTGCCGTCGAGCCCGGCAACGATCAGCGTGGCGAGCGTTTCGGCCAGCAGCGCGCCCTCGCAGAAGGCCCGCGAAACCGCGTCCAGCAACTTCGCAGGCGTCCACTGTTCACCGGGTGTCGCGAGCAGGCCATGCAGGTAACCGGCCAGCGCATGGGCGTGAAGTTTCGCATCGGTGCCATGCCCCATCAGGTCGGCGAGCACGACGAGGTGACCGTGCGGCGTCGATGCGCTCAACAGCAGGTCGCCTCCCCCGTGCCCGGCAGCCGTGCTGCGCACACTGCAGCGGTACGCGCCGAGCTGCCCGGGAAGGGTCGGCTGCAACCGCGAGGTGATCGACGCCCCGTACTGCTCGTCCAGCCGGCTGCGCAGCTGGCGCGAGCGCTCGAGCACGCGGCGGGTCACGCTGCGCAGGCGCTCGGCGCTGACCGGCTTGACCAGGTAGTCGTCGACCGCGAGCCCGGCCACGTCAGCCTCCGCCTCGGACTGCCCGGTCAGGAACAGGAACGGCAGGGTGTCGGTGCCCGTATGCGCGGCCAGCTTGCGGCGCAGACCGACGCCATCGAGGCCGGGCATGCGGATGTCGGAGATCACCAGGTCGACGGACTGCGTGGCAAGCACCTCGAGCGCGGCCTCCGCGGACTCGCACGTCACCACCTCGTATGCGTCGTCGAGGTAGTGCCCCAGCACGCGCAGCGTCGGGGCGTCGTCGTCCACCAGCAGCACCCTCGGCCGCGGCACCGGCGCCGGGCCGACATCGAGCGCCAGCAGGTTGCGGCCCTCCACGCCAGGAACGTAATGCGCTTCCGGAAACTGCGCCGCCACCAGGGCCAGACCGCGACCGCTCTCGGCCAGGGGATCGACGGGCTCGGCGTGCCAGCAAGCCGCGAAGTCGTCAAACGGCGCGCCGTCGTCGCGCAACTCGAGTCGCAGCCCGTTCCCCTCGCACACCAGCAGCACCTCGACCTCGGTGGCGGGGGGGCGAGCATGCTGCCCGGGGTTGACCACCAGCTCCGCGACCGCCAGCAGCAGGGCGTCGCGCTTGCGCGGCTCGATCTCCAGACTCTCGAGCAACGGCTGCAGCGCGGCGCGTGCGGCACGCGCGCCCACGGCATCGGCGCCAACCGTTTGCCTGAACAACTCCTGGCGTGGAACCGTCGTGTTCATGCATGCGTCTCCAGGTCGCGGGCAGATTGCCACGATCCAAGCCGCTCCACTAAGCTGGCCTCACACACGATGCCATCGACACCAAGATGAACAGCACCACGCCGACGATCCTTCTGGTCGAGGACGACCAGAGCATGGCCCGCGCCTACCTCGCCTACCTCGCCGACGAACCCTACGACGTGACCCATGTCGCCACCGGTGCCGAGGCCCTCGCGGAACTGGAGCGCCAGGCACCCGACATCATGCTGCTCGACCTGCGGCTGCCGGACATGGAGGGTTTCGAGGTGCTGCAGTGGGCACAGGAACAGGAACTCCCGACCGCCTCGGTGGTGATCACCGGGCACGGTTCGATCAATGCCGCGGTCGAGTCGATGCGCCTCGGCGCAGGTGACTTCCTGGTCAAGCCGTTCAGCAAGGACCGTCTCGCGATCACCCTGAAGAACCTGCAGGAGCGCCAGGCGCTGTCGCAGATGGTGCAGACCTACCGCGACGAAATCGACCGGCACAGCTACTGCGGTTTCGTCGGCTCGTCGCTGGCCATGCAGAAGGTCTACACGATCATCGACAGCGCCGCGGCGACCAAGGCGACGGTCTTCATCACCGGCGAGAGCGGCACCGGCAAGGAGGTGTGCGCCGAGGCGATCCACCGTCAGAGCCCGCGTGCGAAGGGTCCGTTCATCGCGGTCAACTGTGGAGCGATCCCGAAGGACCTGATGGAGAGCGAACTGTTCGGGCACGTCAAGGGCGCCTTCTCCGGCGCGGTGCGCGACCGCGACGGCGCGGCGCGCATGGCCGACGGGGGCACGCTGTTCCTCGACGAGATCTGCGAGATGGAACTGGCGCTGCAGCCCAAGCTGCTGCGTTTCCTGCAGACCGGCACTTTCCAGCGCGTCGGCAGCAGCCAGACCGAGCCGGTCGACGTGCGCATCATCTGCGCCACGAACCGCGACCCGCAGGCCGAGGTTGACGCCGGACGCTTTCGCGAGGACCTCTACTACCGGCTGCACGTGCTGCCGGTCGCGCTGCCGCCGCTGCGTGAACGTCACGAGGACACCGTGGAGATCGCGCGTCACTTCCTGCAGCGCTACTCCAGCGAGGAGGGCAAAACGTTCGCGCGCTTCGCGCCCGAGGTCGAGGAGGTCCTGACGGCCTACGACTGGCCCGGCAACGTGCGCCAACTGCAGAACGTGGTGCGCAACATCGTCGTGCTCAACCAGGGCGACACGGTCACCCCGGCGATGCTGCCGGCACCGCTCGACGAGCCTTCCGCGCTGAACACCGTCACGGCCGCGGCCTCGGCCAAGACCGCACCGGCCGCACCGCCGCTGTCGATCGGTGACGACGCCGCGGATTCGCTCGAGGAGGCGATCCGTCCGCTCGCCGAGCTCGAGCGCGAGGCGATCGAACGCGCGGTTGCGCTCTGCGACAACAACGTCCCGCGCGCGGCGCACTACCTCGGCATCAGCGCCGCGACCATCTACCGCAAGAAATCGGCCTGGCAGGCCCGCGACCGCGAAGCCGGCCGCTGACCGGACGCTCACCCGGGCACATCCGTGGCCTGGACCGCGTGCCTCTCGAGGGCATCGAAGGCCTCCCCCGCCGAGTCGACCAGTGCCACGGCCAGTTCACGGCCCTGCACCTCGTCACACTCACGCAGCGCCTCTTCGCACCGTCGCGCGAGACGGTGCATCGCCGGCAGGCCGTAGGTGGCCGAGCTGCTGCCCAGCGCGTGCACCTCGTGATCGATGGCGGCCATGTCACCTTCATCGAGTGCCGAGGCGATGCGCTCCACGCGCCCGCGTGCGTCGTCGATGAACAGCCCGACCAGCTCGGAGACGAGGTCCGGATCGGTGTCACGGCCGAGCTGGGCCAGGGTTTCGGCATCGACCAGATCGACCGCGTCCGCCTCGAGCGCCGCGGAGGACCCGTCTGGCGCCTCGCCTGAGGGGGATTCCTCTTCGTCACTGTCAGATGCGGCCAACCTGGACCCGGCTGTGCCTTGGCTCCAGCGCGCGACCACGTCGAGCAGCGCTTCGGTATCGACCGGTTTCTGCAGGTAGTCGTCCATGCCCGCGGCGAGGAAAGACTCCCGATCTCCGGTCATCGCGTGGGCCGTCATGGCGATGATCGGGATGCGGCACAGCGGCTCCGGCAAGGCCCGTATCCGTCGGGTTGCCTCGAGCCCGTCGACCACGGGCATCGAGATGTCCATCAGCACGAGGTCGTAGGGGAAACCGGACACGGCAGTCAACGCTTCGCCCCCGTCGGATACCGCATCGACCGTATGTCCGGCCCGTTGGAGGAGTTCCTTGGCCAGCTTGCGGTTGGCCGCGACATCCTCGGCGAGCAGGATGCGTGCACTGTGCTCCACGCGGGCGGTGCGCGCGGCCCTGCTTTCGCCAGCATCCTCGGTGGGCAACTCGCACGCTTCGAGCTCGACATCGAACCAGAAACGACTGCCCTGTCCCTCGCGACTGCTGTAGCCCATCTCGCCGCCCATCATCTCGACGAGCCGCCGGCTGATTGCAAGACCGAGCCCGGCACCGCCGTATCTGCGCGCGTAGGTGGCGTCCAGCGTCGTGAACTCACTGAACAGGTCGTCCTGGCGCGCTTCCGGAATGCCGATACCGGTGTCGGCCACGCTGAAGTTGAGCCGGTGGTGATCGCCATCGACGGGCGTGACGACGAGTTCCAGCCTGACCTCTCCCTGCTCAGTGAACTTGATGGCGTTGCCCGCCAGGTTCAGCAGCACCTGGCGTAGGCGCCCTGCATCGCCGAGAAAGCCGGCCTGTCCTGCTTCATCGACGGACACTTCGAAATGCAGCCCTTTCTCGTCCGCACGCTGTTTCAGCAATGCGCTGACCTGGTCAAGCAGGCGGTTGCTGTCGAACGGTTCGCACTCCAACTCGAACTTGCCAGCATCCATCTTGGAGAAGTCGAGGATGTCGCCGATCAGCTCGAGCAGACCCTCACCGGCCTCGCGCGCCGTATGCACGTAGTCGCGCTGGCGTGGTGCGAGATCGGCATCCTGAAGCAACCCGAGCATGCCGAGCACCGCGTTCAGCGGCGTGCGCATTTCGTGGCTCATGGTCGCAAGAAAGCCGGCCTTGGCCTGATTGGCTGCCTCGGCCTTGGCGATTGCATCGCGCAGTTCCGTCTCGGTTTGCTTGATCAGACTGATGTCCGTGGCGTGAGAGACGTAGTGTGTGATGTCGCCCGCGTCGTCACGCACCGCGGTAATCGAGTACCAGAGGGGATAGATCTCGCCACTCTTGCGACGATTCCAGATCTCTCCCTCCCAGTGTCCTTCGTCATTTAGCGAATTCCAGAGTTCGGCATAGAACGCCTCATCGTGTCGGCCTGATTTCTGAAACCCGGCATTGAGACCGATCGCTTCCTGGGCACTGAATCCGCTGACCTCGGTAAACGCCTTGTTGACCCGCATGATGGTGGCCTGCGCATCGGTCACCATCATCGCCTCTTTGCTATCGAAGGTGATGGCTGCCAGGCGCTGTTCCTCTTCCAGGCGGCGTCGTTCGATGATGTTCCGAAACACCACCACGGCGCCTTCGACTCGACGGTTCATCAGGATCGGTGTGCTGGTGTACTCGACGGGGAACGGTTTGCGGTTCCAGCGCCAGAACGTGGCGTCCACCACCCGCCGCATGCGACCTTTCTCGATCGCATCCAGCAGAGCCGCATCCTCCTCGGTGGCCTGAATCTCTTGTGGGCGGCCAAGGTGGATCAGTTCGAGCACGGACAAGCCAAGCGCGTCGTCTCGTGTGCAACCGATGAGCTGAAGTGCCATGTCGTTGATGAACTCGACGCTGCCGTTCGGATCGAGGCCGATGATGCCTTCGCCTGCTGAGTTCAGGACGAGTTCACTACGCGTCTTGAGATGTTCCAGGGACGCGCTGGTCCGGACCAATCGGGCATGCGATTCGGAGCTCTCGATCAACGCCCCGCCCAGATCGTTGACTGCCGTGCTGAGCAGGGAGAGTTCCCTAGAGGTCGAGCGAGGAAGGTGCCCATCGAGATCACCGTTGGCGATCTCGTTGACCCGTCGAGTGATGATTGCAAGCGGTCTGATCGTCAGCTTGTGAAACAGCAAGAACACCAGCAACGCCATCAGTGACAGGCCGCTGGAAAACAGCAGCATGGACTTGGTGACATGGCCACGAACGTGGTGTCGCAGTCGGTTGTCGTCCCATTTCACCTCGAGGCTGCCAAACTGTTCGCCAGCGTAGGTGATGGAGACCTGCATCGCTGTGGTCTCTGCATCCAGAGATGCATCGCGTTGCCATTGCACCAGCTCTTCACCGTGCTCGTTGACGAGGCCAACGGACACGATGTTCTCCTCCAGGTCGGTCATCTGGGCCAGGCTGCTTTCTAGGACCGGGACGTCCTCCGTGATCAACGCCTCCAGCAGGGCGGTCCTGATCAGGCCCATCTTGACCTGTCGATCTTCGCTGGCTTGAAGGATCAGATCGTCATGCATCCAGCGGCTGATCATGAGATTCGCAACCACCAGGACGATGGCCAGGGCGAAGACAAGGATCAGGGTGATCTGTTTCCAGAGCTCCCACCCCGCGAAACGGCTAGGGATGCCTTCCTTCTGGGGGTTGGGTGTGTCGTCTGCAGATGCCATGGTTTCACCAGAGCCTGCGCAGCGCAGGCATTATCGTGAATTCAAGCAAAAAACAGGCCTGATCGGCACCGTTGCACTGCCCTCTGGCACGGCGGCCACACCACGCATTTTTTTGCAGCGCGAGTCGCAATATGCGACGTCCCACGATATTGCCAGGCGTCGCGAGTACCCCTGATTGCCGCACCGTTGCCGTCATCATGCGCAAGCATAGCGTTTCTGTGCTGCACGGCTCGTAACGAACGTGTCACGGGTGCACTGGCATGCCGCTTGCGTGAGTTGGAACAGAGAACCATCGCGCGCGAGTTCGCCATGCCGTTGATGCAAACGCCAGGCGGACCTGATGCGAGCGCAGAAATACACGCTGGAGGCCCTATGCGATCCATGCTTATCGCCCTCATCCTGCTCCACGCGACAGGCGTCGGCGCTCAGGACTGGCCTCAGGCCTGCTACAACGAGACGTCGATGTGGGTCACCAACGCCTGCAAGACCTACATCGAAGAGGTCTATGTGCCCGAGCAGGAGGCCCTGGCCGCGGCCCCCGCGCCCGTCCTCGGCTCCGGTGCGGGAGCGCTGCTCATGGCTGGCGGCGTGGTTCTCGTGGTTCTGTGGCGGCGGCACAGGAGCGGACGTGGCTGAGATCGGCCGCAATGGGCTGATCTTCGCGGTGGCCCTCCTGGGTGCCGCGAACGCCACGCTGCGCCCGGTGATCGCCTCGATCGAGGAGCTGGGCTGGCTGGAGTCTGCAGGGCTTGCCTTTGGCGTGAACCCCGCCGTCTGGGTGGCGCTCATCCTGGCCCTGGTCGGCCTGCATGCACGGGGTCACGTCCCGCTGACGGGTCGCGACCTGGCCCTGGCCGGCACCGCACTGCTGGGGCTCACGATCCCCAGCGCGACCATCAGCTGGTTGGTCGTGGCCGCCTACGCCCTCGCACTCGTGTTCGACACACGGCTCGACCCAACCCAGCGCACAGCAGCGCTGATCCTCGCGGTCACGGCCCTGCGCGCGCCCCTGATCTCCGCAGCCATGAACCTGCTCAACGAACCGCTGCTTGCCTTCGATGCAGTGCTTGCGGCGTCGGCTCTGGCGCCTTTCATGGAGGGCGTGTACGCGGAGGGCAACCTGTTACTCGGCCCCGACGGTGCGCGCCTGGTGATCCTGACGAGCTGCTCGTCTCTGGCGAACCTCTCCTACGCGCTGCTCTTCTGGTTCGCGGTCAGCCGCACACTCATGCCCCGGATGGAGCGTCGTGCCTGGCTTGCCGGTGCCGTCATCGCCTGCGCGCTGGTCATCCAGAACGTGGCCAGGCTCGCGCTGATGGCCACCTCGGATGCAGGCTACGAAATCATCCACGGCCCCTCCGGAAGGCTTTTTTTCGAACTCCTGATGCTGTTCATGGTGACCGGCATCACGCTGCTTGGAGTCAGAGATGCCCTCGCGAAACACCCTCGCGATCGCGCTGCTGCTGCTGCTCGGTTCGCTTAGCCTGGCTGGCAAGCTGATGGCATCGGGAAATTACGGCCAGCCAGCCGGGGCCTCCCTGGCGTCACAAGCCGACACCCTGCTGCGTGGCGAGGATCTCATGCGCATCACGACCCGCCCGATGATCGACGGTGAGGCGTACAGACTCGCCATCTATCGCCAGCGCGAACCGGAACACTGCACCGGCCTGCTCTACCTGATGCCGATGTCTACGAATGCCGAGGCGAGCAGCCTGCTCAGCCGGGCGAGTTCCCCGCGGGTGGTCGATCACTTCTTCGTGCTGGGCGGGGAGCTTTCGGAACAGTTCCCGGCCTGGCGTTTCTGGATGCTCAACACGTCAGCACAGTTGCGGCGGGTGATCGGGCACCCGGCGCCAGCACCCGTCGTGCATGGCGTGGCCACGACCGACGCCTGCCTTAAGGCGCGTCGTATGAACTGGTCGAAACTGCGTGTCTGACCTCGAGCAGCACGGCATGACGATCCGCGTCGAGGTCGCGGCATGCGTCCGCTGATCGGCAATCAAACGCCACTTCTAGGCACGCGCCGTGGCCAGGTGCTGGTCGCCACCGGCACGTGCCTGGCGATCGCCTTCGCCTGGCACGCCTTCCAGCACCCGCTGGTGGTGCTCGCCGCCGGGCTCGCCCCGTTCGCGCTGCTGGGCGTGCTACGCATGCCCTTCCCGGTGGTGCTGGCGTTCGTGGTGTTCTCGTTCTTCCGTATCCACGAGGTGATCCAGCCGCTCTACCCGCTGCGCATCCCGCAGCTGTTGGCCCTGGGCGCACTCGGCTCGCTCGCGTGGGGCCTCTGGCACCGCCAGATTCGCGTCTACTGGCGCCCCGAGCTGACGGTGTTCGCCGTGTTCTTCGCGCTGGTGACGCTGGGCGTGCTGCTGGCCACGAACCGCCCCTCGGCGATCGAGGCGTGGACCGGGACCTATTCGAAGATCGGCATCATGGTGCTGGCCATCGCCTGGCTCGCCACGTCGCGCGAGGCGTTCCGCCTGACCGTGCGTGTCGTGCTCGCATGCGGGCTGCTGCTCGCCATGGTCACGCTCTACAACAAGGCCAACGGCATCGGACTGGTCGAGGGTACGCGCGCGACGATCGCACGCAACCTCGGCTCGATGCTGGGCGATCCGAACGATCTCGCGCTGACGCTGCTCTTCCCGGCCAGTTTCGCCCTCGCGGTGCTGTTGAGCCGGGGCAGCCACTGGTTCTGGCGACTGATGGGCGCGCTCTGCTTCGTGGCCGTCGTCGCCGCGATCATCGCCACCCAGAGTCGCGGCGGCCTGCTCGGCATCGCGGCGGTGACCGGGATCTTCGCCTACCGGCGCGTACGCTCGAAACTGCTGCTGGCGCTGGCCGGAGCCGCCGTGCTCGCCGCGCTGTTCACGGTTGCCGGGATCAGCGACCGCGCGTCGGGTGGTGCGCACGAGCAAGGCGTCGACGAATCGGCCATGGGACGCATCTACGCCTGGGGCGCGGCGTACCGCATGGCGCTCGACAACCCGGTCTCCGGCGTCGGCCTGAACAATTTCCTCGGCAACTACTGGGCCTACAGCGCCCATTGGGACGGTCGCAACCACGCCGTGCACAGCACCTGGTTCGGCGTGCTCGCCGAAACCGGCTTCATCGGTCTCGCGGTGTTCGTGGTGATGGTCACCGTCACGCTGATCCTGGTCAGGCGCAGCGCCATGCTGCTCGCCCCGGGCCAACCGGGGCATGTCCACGACGCCAACCTGGTCGCCCTGGGCGTCGAGGCGGGCCTGGTCGGGTTCATCGTCTCCGGAACGTTCCTGACCATGGGCTTCCTGTGGCCGTTCTACATCCTGCTTGCGCTGGCCGTTGCGGTCGGCGAGTTCGCGCGGCGCCAGACCGCGCGCCCGTCGCAGGGCGTTTCGCAGAATGCGATTCGTCGCGAAATCGATGGCCCGCAGCGCGGCCCGACGCAGCCTCGCGTCCCCGCATAAAAAACTATAAATCAGTGAGTTAAACCCTCTGCGCTCGAAACGAGCCGGGGCATGGGCTCCAGGCATCGATGTTGCGTTACTCCATGGCAATGCACCATCAGGAGCCGATCCGATGCCCCATCGCAATCCGATTTCACAAGACAACCCGCGCACCCAGAGGACGGTGGTCGTCACCGACGCGGGCACGCTCGGGGCGATCGCCTGCATCCGCTCCCTCGGACGGGTCGGCTACCGGGTCATCGCCTGCGCCGACGACCCCGATGCCCTGGGCCTGCGCTCGCGCTATGCCGCACAAGGGCTGGTCCACCCCCCCTACACCGACGCCAGCAACTTCCTCGCCTGGCTCGAGCGCATGGTGTTGGAGCACGACCCCGACCTGGTGATCCCGTCCGAGGGTTTCCTGCACGCGGTACGACCCCAGCTCGCGAACTACGCGCACCTGCTCACCGGGGCCGACCGGCCAGAGACTCTCTACCGGGCACTCAGCAAATATGACGTGCTGCAGAGCTTCCTCGCCAGCGATGACGATGCGTTGCAGGCGCACCTGTCCGAGACGCTGCTCGACGATGGCAGCGAACCTCTCGCCACCGTGGTGACGCGCGCCGAACGGCTTGGCTTCCCCCTGTATCTGAAAGTGGATGCACAGCATGCCCGCGGCGTCTCCCCTGGACGGGTGGTGCCGGTCACCGACGCCGCGATGCTCGAGAGCGAACTGCGCCACCTGCGCGCAAGCCATCGATCGGTCACGCTGCAGGCGCACGCGCCGGGGGTTGGCGTGGCCGCATTCGCGCTGCTCGACCGCGGTGAATTGCGCGCGAGCTTCATGCATCGCCGACTGCACGAGGTGCCGCATACGGGCGGCGTATCCGCCTACCGCTGCAGCTGGTCCCACCCCGCCATCCACGCCGATGCCCTGCGCCGCCTGCGCCACCTGGAACACCAGGGCGCGGCGATGGTCGAGTACCGCTGGGACCCGGAAACCGACCGCTTCTGGTTCATCGAGATCAACGCCCGCTTCTGGGGCTCGCTGCATCTTGCGCTCGCTGCGGGCGTCGACTTCCCGCGCCTGCTCGCCGACCAGAAGCTCGGCCTGGGCCGCCCCCGCGCGCTGCCGGGATGGCGACTGGTACGCATGCGCCAGACGGTGCCGCTCGCGTCCGCCTGGCTGATCGGCAGCCTGCGCGACCCGGCGCTGCCTTGGACGCTGAAACTGCGCAGGCTCGCGGAGTTCGTGCTGGTCGGTCTCGACCCGCGCGTACAGAGCGATTACACGTTCCCGGGCGACCGTGCGCTCTACTGGCGCGCACTGGGTCGTCATCTCGGGCTCCTCGCAACGCGCGCTCTGCCACGCCTTCAACAAGGAGCCCAGACGTGGCCGCAAAAACCCTGATCCTGCGCGGCGCACGCGCACTCGGTCTGTTCGCGATCGCGCGCAGGCTGACCGCGCGCTCGCTACGAATCCTCTGCTTTCATGCCTTTGAGGTGGCCGACGAAGGTGTGTTGTGGCCCGGCGTGTTCATCGATCCGGCCCTGTTCCGGTGCCGCATGGAACTGCTACGCCGCAACGGCTACCGCGTCGTGCCGCTCGGTGAAGGCGTGGAGCGCTTGAGCTCGGGTGGCGCCGACGAGCCCACGGTGGCCATCACGCTCGACGACGGGTTTGCCAGCGTGGCGAGCCACGGCGCGCCGATCCTGGCGGAGTACGGCTATCCCGCCACGCTCTACGTGACCTCCTACCACTGCGAGACGCAGACGCCGGTGTTTCGTGTCACCCTGCAGTACCTCTGCTCAAAAAGCACGCTGGAGACGATCGAGGTCGGCGACCTCCTCGACGGCATCCCCGAGATCCTTTCCGTGCGCGACAGGGACGCGGTACGACACTTCTATCTCGCCGCCGAGACGCAACTCGATGAAGCAGGTCGCAACCGGCTGCTCGCAACCGTTGCCTCGCGCCTGGACGTCGATCTCAAACCGCTGCTCACCGACCGGCGATTCCACAACCTCGATGCAACGACCCTGCGCGGCCTGTACGCCCAGGGCATCGACATCCAGTTGCACACCCATCGCCACCGTCTCCCGCTGTCGCCCGAGCAGGCCGGAGACGAGATCGTGCGCAACCGGGCCTGGCTCGCCGAGGCGCTCGGCCCGGAGCACCCCAACACTCCGCTGGTCCACTTCTGCTACCCGAGCGGCGAATGGGACGAGGGGCACTTCCCGACGCTGGCGTCTCACGGCATCCGTTCGGCGACCACCCTCGAGCCGGGTCTGAGCCGGCCGTACAGCGAACCGCTCGCACTGCGCCGCATCACCGACAACGGGCGCATGGACGACGTGGTGTTCGAGGCCGAGCTCTGCGGCCTGATGGATGGCGTGCGCGCGCTGCGCCGCATCGCAGGGCGCGCCAAGCGGGCACTGCAGCGGATACGCAACCAGCTCAACGCGACCTGGCGCCATCGTCGTGCCGGTCGCCAGACTCCCGCCTGCGGTGACGTGCAGCGGGTGCTGTTCGTCTGCCAGGGCAACATCTGCCGCAGCGCCTTCGCGGAACACGCCCTGCGCCAGCGCTGCGGCGACGCGTTGCTGATCGAGTCTTGCGGCCTCGACGTGCGCGAATCACGCCCCTCGCCCGGGCGGGCCGTGCAGGCGGCCGATGCGCTCGGCATCGATCTTTCGGCGCACCGATCGCTTCCGGTGGATGCGGCGATGATCGCCCGGGCCGACCTGGTGCTCGCGATGGAGGTCCGGCAGCTCGAAGCGCTGCGTGCCGCCTACCCCGAGCACGCGACCAGGTTCGCGCTGTTGCGTGACCTCGCACCGCTGCCGCATGGACTTTTCGCCGAGATCGACGACCCCTACGGCGACGACCTGTCCGCCTACATGCGCTGCTTCCGACTGATCGAGCGCAGCCTCGCGCCGCTGCAACCCCGCATCGGAGAGGCCCATGCCTACTGACAACCTGCTGCTGGTCGGCAATTTCGCGCCGGGGACGGGCTACGCATGGACCATGATCGAGGGCTGCTTCACCGCGCTAGGCGCCGATTGCCGGCGTCGAGGCGGCCAGGCACGGGTCTGCTTCCCGGGGCTCGATACAGTGCCGGCGGGATACGCCGAGCACGGCATCGAGGTCGACGCCTTCGACTTCGCCAAGGCCACCCCGCTGGCGCTCTGGCGCTACCTGCGCGCGCACGACATCGGCACCGTCTACCTGATCGACTGGCCGGCAAGCTCGCTGCGCTACGCCGTGCTGCGGCTCGCGGGCGTCACGCGCGTGATCGAGCATGACCACACCGCCGGCACGGTGAGCCGTCTCGATCCACTGCGCCGCGCACTGCGCTTCGTCGCCAACCGGGTGCGCTGGTGTTCCGCCGACCGCGTGATCGCGGTCTCCGATTACGTCCGTGAGGTTCTCGAAAGGGTGCACGTGGTGCCTGCCGCGAAACTGGTCACCATCCACAACGGCATCCCGCTCTCCAAGCGGATGACCGAGACGGTCGACCTGCACGAGACCTACGGAATCCCCCGCGAACGGCAGGTGGTCTTCTGCGCCGCACGCGCCAACCGGTACAAGGGCATCGAGGTGCTGATCGATGCCGCCGCCCGCCTGGTGCACGAACGGGGCCGGCGCGACCTGCACTTCCTCTACGTCGGCGACGGCCCCGATCTCGCGGCGTTTCGCACACGGGTGACGCAGCTCGACCTCGACGACCACTTCAGCCTGCCAGGCAAGGTGCCGTCCATCGAGCCGCTGCTGCCGGGGGTGGCCGTGAGCGTCGCCCCGTCGCTGGTGCGCGAGGGTTTCGGCATGGTCGTGATCGAGGCGATGGCCGCCGGCAAACCGGTCATCGCGAGCCGTATCGGGGGCATGGCCGAACTGCTCGAGGACGGCGAGGACGGCTTCTACGTCGAGCCGGCCGATGTCGACGGACTCGCCGAACAAATCGGCCGGGTCGTCTCCGATCCCAAGCTGCGTGCCAGGGTCGGGGCACGTGCACGGCGCAGCGTGCTCGAGCGCTTCACCACGGAACGGCAGCATGCGCGGCTGGTCGCCGCGTTCGCCGGGAGCTGACCTTGCTCGCACAGACCGCCAGCCACTCGGCCATCTACGCCCTCGGCGTGTTGCTCAACCGCGCTGCGGGCTTCCTGATGTTGCCGCTCTACACCCGCTACCTGACGCCGGCGGACTACGGCGCGGTGGAGATGCTGTTCATGACCACCGAGGTGTTCGCGATGATCGCGAGCGCCGGCCTCTACAGCGCGGTGTTCCGTTTTCACGCGAGCGCTCCAACCGAGGAGGCGCGACGCACGGTGGTCGCCACCTCCACGCTGCTGTTCATCGGTTTCTACGCCGTTGCCGCGCTGATCGGCGCAGCCTGCGCGGGCCCGCTCGCGACGGCGCTGCTGCCGGGTGTCGAGTACGGCGACACCCTGTTCAGGCTCATCTTCCTGAGCTTCTTCCTGCAGTCGTTCATCGAGATCCCGTCGCTCTACCTGCGCGTGCTCGGCTTGCCGTGGCGATTCGTCGCCACCGGGGCCGCCAAGCTGGCACTGCAGCTGGTGTTGAACGTGCTGTTCCTGGTCATTCTCGACCTGCGCGTGCTCGGCGTCCTCTACAGCACGCTGCTTTCGTCGCTCGCTGTCGGCCTGGTGCTGCTGCCGTGGTCGCTGCGTCGCACCGGCATGCGCTGGGATCACGTCCAGGCACGGCTGCTGCTCATCTTCGGCGTCCCCCTGATCCTTGCCAGCCTCGGCAACTTCGCGCTGACCTTTGGCGAACGCTACTTCCTGACCACCTTCGCAGGACTGCACGAGACCGGCATCTACGCGCTCGGCTACAAGCTCGGCATGGTGCTGTGGGTGTTCGCCGTGATGCCGCTGTTCACCAGCTGGGAGGCCCAGCGCTTCGAGGTGGCAAAGCGCCCCGACGCCGCGGCCATCGAGGCCCGCACGTTCCTCTGGTTCAGCCTCGGCGTGATCGGCTGCGCTCTCGGCCTGGCGCTGTTCGCGCGCGACTTCTTCCGTGTCATGTCCGCGCCGATCTTCTGGGAAGCCCATCGCATCGTCCCGCTGATCGTGCTGGCCTACCTGCTGCAGGCCTGGACCCACTTCGGCAATTTCGGCCTGCTGCACTCCGGCCGCACCCGGCAGCTGGCCACGGCGACCGCGCTGGCCGCGCTGGCGATGGCACTCGCCTGCCTCTGGCTGGTCCCGCGTCATGGCGCGATGGGCGCGGCGCTCGCGACACTGCTCGCCTACGCACTGCGCTTCGTGCTGGTGTGGTTCGCCGCGCGCCGCCAGTACCCCATGAGCCTGCCCTGGATGCGCGTCAACCTGTCCCTGCTGCTCGCGATCGGCACATGGCTGGTGGCCGCGAGCCTGCGCCCGGACAACCTGATCGAGAGTCTCCTTCTGAACACCCTCCTGCTGCTCGGTTTCTCGTGCGCCGTGGCATTCTCACCGCTGCTCGGGACCACCGAGCGACGCGCCCTGCGAGGCCTCATCGAGCGCCAGGTGCAACGCGTCCAGCCGGCACGCGGCATGACCGCTCGCCCTCTCTCACCTTCCTGAAACGAACAGACCTGACCACGGTCCACCAGCGATGTGATCGAGATCACACAGATTCACACGGCGCATGGGATGCGGCAGTCATGCAGCGTGTCGAGTTCGCGGCAAAGCAACACTGCGCGTGAACGCGGCGGTCAGGTCAGCGCTTGGACCAGGCGGACCTGGCGCGAGTCGAGGATGGCGGCCCGATTGCGATCGTGGACCTGCATGCCGTCGAGCTTGCGATCGATCCAGCGCGAGGCCGGAAGCCCGGCGAAGTCGAGGACCTGCGCGACCGTTTCGCGTGGCCGCACGATGAAATCCTCGTAGGCGAGTGTCAGCATCGGCACGTCACAGGCCGCCGCCTCTTCGCGGGTGGTCCTGAGGATCTTGCCGAGCTGGAACGCGGTCGACGCAACGGGATCCTCGCGCAGGGATTCGTACTCGGCGAGCTCGGCGTCGCTGTAGGCCCCGGTCCACCACAGGCGGTGCATGCCGAGCTGGGCCCAGAACGGCACCTTGAGCAACGACTGCACCGTGGCGACGGGATCGCGCACCACGTTGACGAAGCGCGCATCCGGGAACAGCGCCGAAAGGTAGCCGATGCGGCCCGGGCCGGTGAACTTCATGCCCAGGCGCGGCTTGCCCTGCCAGGCGAGCATGCGTTGCAGGGTGCGACGCACCCGATCGCGCACCTTGGGCGACGGCCTCTCGTGCAGCAGGAACCCGCGCGCGAAATCGACGTCGGGCCCGGTCAGTTCCGCCCAAAACGGGTAGGCCTCGGCCGGACGCGGTAGCAGGGTGTTGAGCTGGCGGGTCCGGTTGAGCTGGCTCTTCTCGCCGACCAGCCGCCAGAGGTCGTTGTCCAACAGACGCTGGATGAGGTTGACCCATGGGCTGTTCGGCCGGTACTCGAGGTAGTTCGACGGCCAGCCGAGCTGCTCGTGCGCGAGCACGGCCTCGGAGATCACCGTCGAACCGGAGCGTCCTGGCCCGATGAAGATCAGCGGGCGCTCGAGCCTGTCATGCGCGGACATCGTGATCCTCCCGCCCGCTGTTACACCGCGCGCAGCAGGCCGATGGCACGATCACGCGCCACGGCAAGACCGTTGAACATCGCCAGCGACCACGGCCGCGCGCGGCGCTTGGCCACAGCTCGTTTGTAGCCAAGCCGATCCATCAGCGGACCGGCGATGTACTCGATGGTGTTGAGTTCGCGGCGGCCCAGCTCATCGACCCAGCCACCGCTGCGTCCCGAACGATAGAACCCCTCGGGCTCCTTTCTGAGCGCCCAGGGTGAGCGCACCTGCGCATCGCCACCACGCAGGTTCTCGATACTGCAGGCCGTGAGCGCAGCGTCGCAGAATCCGGCATCGACCGGCAGGCCGAGCCATGCGAACAGCTTGCCCAGTTCGGTCGACCCGCGTTCCAGCAGGTCCTCGTAGCGGATCTCGCGGTAACGCTCGGTCTTCTGTGCAATGTCGAGGCCGCACTGGACGTTGTGCGCCCAGGTGCTGGCGGCACCGTGGGTGCGGCTCGGTGCCCAGGAGCGGCCCCAGCCACGTCCCGCGCTGCGCATCGAGATGGCCACGTCGCGCGGGTCACGGATGACGTGAACGAACCACGCCTCGGGCAACACGCGCAGGATCAGATCGTGGTCACGGACGTGGTCGGGGGATTTCTCGATCACCACCTCGGCCTGCGGCTCGCTCGCGGCGATGCCGTCGAGCGCATGCAGCGCGAACTGGCGGCAGAAGCCGTAGAGCGCCTGCTCATCGACGACGTTGTGGATACCTACATCACGAACCAGGTCGGCATCGCGCCCGCCCCGGTAGGCGCGCTCGAGCGGACCGAGGTAGTTGTGAAACAGGTGGGTCTCCTGATGCGTCGCCACGGACGGGTGCTGCGCGAGCAGCAGCTGCAGCCAGGTGGTGCCACTGCGTGGGCTGCCGACGACGAAGACATAACGTCGCTTCTGGCTGGACGGGCAGGCCTGCGGGATCGGATCTGCGGTCATCTGGAGTTCTCCTGGTCTCGCACGCCCGGGCGTGCGCTTGATGGGTCTGGTATGGATGAGCAAGTTGGGTGCCAGCTCCATGCGCGGTCAGAGCACCCGGAACCGGCACACAACGCGAGCGACGACGCAATGCGCTTCGCAAATTGCGAATCAGCCCATGCCAACCCTGGGGATGACGCCTCCCGACACGAATTCCCGGCTGGCATGCCTTGTGCGTAATCAGGTGCATGCATGCGCTACGACGACTCGCCATCCCCTTCACGCTGCTGCTGACCGCTGTCGGCGGACTCGCCTTGCCGGTGCAGGCGCGCGGACCGCTGCACGTCGAACGGTTCGATCCGCCACGCTCCCTCGCGGCGGGAAGCGAGTTGCGCATCTCCGGCCAGCACGACGGTCCAGAGCCGGTCACGCTGGTGGTGCGCATCGATGACGTCGACTCGAGCAACTACGCAACCCGGGCCAGCCCCGAGCGCCGGATCCCGCCGGGTCCGTTCACACTGCGCGTGCCGCTGACCGGGCTGAAAACGCCGATTGGGCGCATCCTCAACAGCGCGGCTCTCGAGCGAATCATCGTGTTCAGCGTGCCGGAGTCTTCCGACCTGCGCGTCGAGCGCGCGGAGATCGTGCCACCACCCCGGCTGCCCGCAGGCGCGATCGGCTGGGACCTGGGTCCTGACAATGGCCTGCTCTATCCCGGCTTCCGCCTGCTGGGCCCCGGCGACACTGCACTCCAGGGCGCCCAGGTCCATGCCGTGCGTCGCCCCGGATCGGACCCGCTGCTCAGCGACGGCCTGGTCGGCGTGCGCCGGCTGGTGCTGCCGATTCCTGCCGGAACGTGGCGGGTGACGCTCTGGACCGAGGACCCGGGTGAATGGGAAGCGATCCCGCATCCACTGCAGCGCCGGATCGTCCTCAACGGGAACGTCGTTCACGCCGCGCGCCACACACCCGAGGGCTGGATCGCCAGCCGTTACCTCGCCGGGCGCGCCAGCGAAGCGGTGCTGGACGGCGACCCCTGGCAACTGCACGGCGCCCGGCGTGGAGGACGCGTCAGCGCGGAGACCCGGGTCGATGACCGGGGCCTCGTGATCGAGCTCGGCGGCGACGGCTTCCGCGCCACCCACCTCGCCGCGGTGCTGGTCGAACCGTTCGGGTCGACGCAGGCACTGGAATCCGTCCTCGCGGACCGGCGCACGCGCTTCCTCGAGACCTGGCGCGCATCTGCAACGGAGCGGACGGAGACGGCGGGCACCGAGTTGCACCGCATCGCCTTCCGCCAGACCTTCGCGCCCGATTCACCTGCGGTTGCGGATCGCGAGCCTGCTGTCACCATGCCCGGCGGGCGCGTGCTGTTCGACCTCGTGGCCCATTCGACAGGACAGCAACGGGCCACGTGGGCGCTCGAACCACCCATCTCGAACGGCGTGACTCTAGAGACCAGCGTCCGGGTGGGGCACTGGCGCTACCGACGGGCCGGTGGCGCATCGACGCTTCTGGTGCCCGACGCGCAGCACCTGCGCGGCGACCTCGACCACGCGCGCCTCGATCCGCGTCTGCCCCGACGCCTGCTGGTCGAGGTCACGGTGCCTGGCGATGCCCCCGCGGGGCACTACGCGGGGTGGCTCGAAATGCACACCAAGGAGGGCAGCGTACGGCAGGCACTGAAGGTCGAGGTTCTCGACACCGCCCTGCCCGACCCCGGTGTGCCGGTGGGTGTCTACCACGCCGAGGCGCCGCACCTGACCTGGTTCCCCACCCTGGCTTCCAGCCGAACGGCCCAGGCGGCCTGCGACCTCAACCGGCTCAGGGCGCTGGGCCTGACCTCCCTTGCACCGCCCTTGGCCACGCCCACGGGCAACGGGAGAGAACGCTTCGTCGACGGCCTGGAGCAACTGCGACGCACCGGCTTCAGCGAACCGCTTCTCGATTACGCCTCGGTCAAGCGCCTGTCCGCGGCGCACGGGGTCGACGGCGCATCCGAAATGCTCGGTTTGACCCATGCCCTGCTCGCCTCTCGTGAACTTGTGGCTCCGCTATGGGCGATTGTCGACGAACCGGGGGTCGACCCCGGCGTCTTGAAACACCAGGCACGCCTCACCAGCGCGCTACGCGGCGCGGCCCCCACGGCTCGCCTGGCGGCTCAGCTCAACAACCCACGCCAGGCCGATCTCGTCCCACTCTACGACGTCGTCCTGACCAACCCCGGCTTCGGCGTCGATGCCGCCGACCTGGCCCGTATCAGGAAGCGTGGGGCTGAGCCGTGGTTCTACAACATGCCCGACCACCGTCTCGCGGCCGGCTTCTACCTGTGGCGCGTCGGTGCCAACGGCTACCTGCAGTGGCACGCGCGCATGCCGAGCGCGGACCCCTTCGACCCGACCGATGGCCGCGAGGACGACTACCAGTTCTTCTACCCGGAGGCGTCGATCTGCAGACCCGTGCAGGACATCGATGCCAGGCTGCTCGCCCTCGCCGAAGGCATCACCGACCTGCGCTGGCTGCGCTGGCTCGAGGCGCGTGCCGCTACGGAACCTCGAGCCGCGGCGCTGCTGAGCGAGCTGCGCGCGGCGGTGGCGCCCACCTGGGAAGAGGCGATGCGAGACACCGATCCCGATCGCCTGCGCCAAAGAATCACCGACCTGGCACGCAAATTGATTGCAACTCAAGCAATGCAAGCAAGGAGAGAACCATGAACGAGGAGATCACCAAGCGAGTCCAGGCCCTGTGGCAGGACCTGCACACCGCGCTCACGCTGCCACGCGTCTCGGTCAACCTGATGCATGACCGAAGCAGCGACAACGACCCGTTCTACGGACGCATCACCGCGGCCATCCACCGCGAATACACCCGGCGCCACCCGCGCTTTCCGCTGGTCCGTTTCCTCGAGTACGGCGTCGCGCTGTGCCGTCTGCCAGGCGACCACGAGAGCTGGTGGAAGGCACTCGAGGGCTCGGCGCGACGCAACGTGAAGAAGGCCCAGCGTCTCGGCTACGCCTTCGAGCGCATCGACTACAACGCCCACCTCGACGACATCACCGCCATCCATCGCTCGACGTCGGTTCGCCAGGGCGAGATGGACGAGGCGTTCCTGCAGAACGAAGCGCGGCCGGTCACCGACCCGCCGTCGCGCAACCGACTCCATGACTACCCCTACTTCGGCGTGCTCAAGGATGGCCAGGTCGTGGCCTATGCCGGCTGCATGGTCGCAGGCGAGATCATGATGATTCACGTCATCTACGGTCACGCGGATCATCATGCCAACGGGGTCGTGCCGCTGCTGATCAGTGGCGTCGCCGACCATGCACTGCGCGACCACCCCGAGGTGCGCTACCTCGCCTACGACAAGTGGTTCGGCGCGAGTCCGACGCTGCGTCGCTTCAAGCGCAAGTTCAACTTCATGCCGCACCGGGTCGAGTGGGTGCTGTCATGAACCGTTCCACACTGCCAAGCTAGGGTGACGCCCATGCAAGACCTGATCTATCGCCTGGATTCCGAACAGCCGTTCCCTGACAGCGACCCGCATTTCGTCTGGGTCGGGCAACCGATGCAGGTGGCGGCCCACTGGCGTGTACTGCAGCGGCGATTCGGGTGGCGCGGCCTCGCGCGCCTCGCCATGGTGTGTGCAACACCCAGCCGTGCCTTCTTCTTCATCGAGCGCGACGGGCTCCCGGTCAGCCATGGGCGGGTGCGGCTTGGCCAGTGCGATCACTACGAGATCGAACCTGATGCCGCCGTCCTGGGCGAGATCTGGAGCGACGGCGCCTATCGCGGCCAGGGCCTGGCGACGCGTGCCCTGCAAGGCGCGATCAACCACCTGATGGAACAGGGCTGCAGAACGCTCTACATCGATACCCAGCACGAGAATCTGCCGATGCGCCGGGCCATCGATCGCTGCGGTTTCAGGGAATATTTCGACCCAGCCGTTGGCGCCTGCTGAAGCGGTCGCTTCAGATCTCGGCGAGTGCTCGCTCCAAGGCTGCACGGCTGAGCGGCTTGATGGCGAAGCCGGTCATGCCGGCAGAGAGGCACTTCTCGCGATCACTCGCCATGGCATTGGCAGTCAGTGCAATGATCGGTACCGTGCTTGCCATGCCCTCGAGCCCACGGATCGCGCGTGTCGCCTCGAGACCGTCCATGACCGGCATGCGGACGTCCATGAGGATCACGTCGTAGGCGACGCTGCGTGCTGCCGCGACCGCGGCGTTGCCGTCGTCGGCCATGTCCACCTGGTGCCCCATCTTCTCCAGCATCATGCGCGCCACGACCTGGTTCGCCGGGTTGTCCTCGGCCACCAGGATGCGCAGTGAGGGGTGCTCGACGTCATCTGCAGCGCGCGTCACCTGGACGGCATCGTCCAGTTCGGTCGTGCTTTCGGCATCCCGCAACGGGACGATGAACCAGAACGTCGATCCCTCGCCGGGAACGCTCTCGACCCCAATGGACCCGTCGAGCAGTTCGATGAGCTGCCGACACAGGGCCAAGCCGAGTCCGGAACCTTCGATCTGCTCCTGGTGATCCTGCTCGAGCCGCGCATACTGCTCGAACAGCGTTGCCTGGTTCTCGAGCGGAATACCGGGTCCCGTGTCACTCACGCTGCAACGCACCCGTGAGATGCCGTCGTCACGAGACAGGCGCTCGATCTTCACGTTGACGCTTCCCTTCGCGGTGTACTTGATGGCGTTGCTGACCAGGTTGACGAGCACCTGTCGCAACCGACCCGGATCCCCGACAAAACTGAACTCCTCGTCATCAGGCAACACGCAGACCAGATCCAGGCCCTCGCGCTCGGCACGATGCCGTAAACCCTCGAGAACACGGGAAACGGCCTCGCGGAAATCGAAGACGACGTATTCCAGCCCCAACTTGCCCGCCTCGATACTGGAGAGATCGAGCAGATCATTGATCACCACGAGCAGGGCCTTGCTCGAATCGTGGATCGAGGCCAGCATCGCGCGCTGCTGGCTGTCGAGGGATGAATCGAGCAACAACTCGCTCATGCCCAGCACGACGTTCATCGGTGTGCGGATCTCGTGGCTGACCATGGCCAGGAAGTCCGACTTGACGCGACTGGCGCGCTGCGCATCGTTGAGCGCAAGACGCAACTCGGCGGTGCGATCCAGCACCCGCCTTTCGAGATCCATCAGCAGGTTTTCGAGACGAGCATTGGCCGAGTAGAGCTCTCTCGCTTTCTCCTCGAGCAGCTGCTCGGCATCCACGCGGGCACGGCGCTCCCGATTCAGCTGCCTTGCCAGGCGTTCCGCGTCCAGGTCGGTCACGCTCAGATGATCCGGATCGTGAAACACATGCCGTTGGCTTCATCGGCCAGCGGTGATTCATCGATCTCGAGCTGCACCCCGAAGTGCTGCGCACAGCCCTTGATCAAGCCGCGACAGAGCGTCGCAAACGGGCGGGTCGAGTGGTACTCCATGACCAGAAGCTCTGGTGTTTTTCGGTCGCAGACAAAGGTCGGCAGCTCGGCGACTGGATAGAGCTTGCGCACCTCGAAATGGATGTGTCCTTCCACGGTCTCAAGGAAATCGAGTGCATGGTCGATGCCCTCGAAGAAGACGGGATAACGCAAGACGAAACGCCCGAAGAGGTGCTGACCGAACAGCTCCACGAGCTCGTCGATATCGCGCCCGGTCTGTTTCGCAAGTTGCGACACCAGCAACACCATCTCGTTGTGGTGATACGTCCCGACCGAGGTGTACGCGCCCCCGCACTCGAGGCGTGATTCCACGCCGCCGATCATCTGGTCGAGGGTTTCGGCCCCGAAGGCTTGCTCGACCATGTCGGTGAATTCTGTGAAAACCACACC
>Ga0181594_10000791_pt1 | contig 29598 bp, 26 predicted proteins | sample 071ome_18_FD_145603 | JGI IMG/M metagenome (GOLD analysis project Ga0181594, IMG submission 145603) | Coastal salt marsh microbial communities from the Groves Creek Marsh, Skidaway Island, Georgia - 071413BT metaG (spades assembly) | ecosystem: Environmental > Aquatic > Marine > Intertidal zone... | reverse complement strand
CGATGAGCGACACCGGACTGTACGAGGCCAGTCGCAAGGATGAGCTGAACGCCCTGATTCAGAAACAAGGCACGATGAAAGCTGAACTGGAAGAAATTGAGCTGGAGTGGATGACATTGACCGAAGCGCTAGAGGCGGACTGATCCGCCTCGCACACTCATCGGCAACAAACGCCTTCAGGCCAATCGTATCAACGCTCAGCTACCGCCGGAGGAGTGATGGCGATCTCGGCCGGTGGAATAATGGCGACCTCTGCGCTGCCAGAAACAGACAAGCCATCATTGTCATCCGCGTAAAACGTCAGAGACGCGCGCTCATCGTTGTTTTCACTGAACGAAAAGCTCTGCTCTCCCAACCCAAAGAAATTCATGATCGAGCGCTCTGGATCTTCCGTCGTAACGATGGCATCGGGTACGGGAGGCACAGAGTCACTGGTCATATACACCACGCCTTCCGAATCGCCCGCCAGTAATATCGAGTGGAAATCATTGGCGGCGCGCTCTACGGCATAACACGTGAGCGTCTGGGTAGTGTCCCCGTCGGTGTCGGACCAGTTGCGCGTTATCGATCCCATTCCATCGGTGCGATCACTGACCCGGCGGTATCGCGCCGTGTAATCATAAGTTTCAGTAAATCCAGCCACCGGACTTAGCGGGACATAACGTGAGCCCGTTACCTCATACTTGTAGCGATTATCTCCATCCTGATACGCCACAAAAGCATCACTGGTCAGGGTTCCGTTTTTCGCTTCCAGCGAGAAGAATCCGCCCTCGCAGTCGGACACTTCGTATTCCTTAACCTCAGGGTCGGGTTGGCGAATCAGGAAGGTACGCAGGAGTGTGGTATCACCGCGTTCAGGTAACTCCGCATTCACGAAGTCAGAGCGCACGGTCGCATTTTCGGTAATCACGACCCACTGGCCAACAATACCGTCCTCATCCAGCGCAGCTGCCGCTTGCGTGTAAGGGCTTAACGTAAAGCGATCCACCCCGGTGAAAGGAAATGGGGTTGAGTCGGCGGATTCAGACCCACCACAGGCAGAAATCAGTAGGGGGAGCCCCAGAATGGCAACACGGTACATCACGACCAGTCCCTTAGTACTATTGATAGGAGCCTGATTATAGACAGGCGTTCACCCAAAGGCGAACGCCATCAACTCATTGCGGCTGACTAACCGTCCACGGCCGGCTCAGGTTGCGGCAGGAATCACCGCCATGGTCAGACGCGAGATGCAGCTGAGCTTACCTTCGTCATTGCTGATACGAATCTCCCAGACCTGAGACGTGCGCCCCCGATGCACGATGGTGGCTACCCCAGTCAGTGTGCCAGACCGCACGCCGCGCAGGTGGTTGGCGTTAATCTCCTGCCCAACAGCGTATTCTTTGCTGTTATCCAGACACAAATTAGCTGCCATGCTGCCAAGCGTTTCAGCAAACAACACATTGGCACCGCCATGCACCAGACCAATCGGCTGAAACGTTCGCTGATCGGCAGGCATGGTGCCTTTGACCCAGTCCTCGCCGACCTCGGTCACTTCAATGCCTAAATTGGAACAGGCCGTGTTCTGCATCGCCTGATTCATGGCGGGAATATTGGGTTCAGAAAACCAGAGGGTCATGGCAACTCCTTATACATCATTGGAAAATCCCACAGGTGGCGGTGTGTCAGTGCATATTTTATGAACGGACACCCTGCACGTTCACGACGCAGCAAACTGATCGGTCGCCCGCACCAGTCGATCGAGTATGCCCGGCTCAGAAACCGCATGGCCAGCCCCCTCAATGATATAGAGTGTTGCATCAGGCCAGGCCTTTGCCAGCTCCCAGGCGTAACGCAGCGGACAAGGCATGTCGTAGCGTCCGTGAACAATCACACCGGGGATGCCCGCTAAGCGCGACGCATCGCGCAGTAGTTGCCCATCCTCCAGCCAGCCTCGGTGAGTGAAAAAGTGGTTCTCGATACGGGCAAACGCCAACGCAAACTGATCGCCGCCAAACTCATCCACCAATTGCTGATCGTGTATCAAGGTAATGGTCGACGCTTCCCACTGACTCCAGGCACGGGCGCAGGCCTGTTTTTCCACGTCATCGTCGCCCGTCAGACGTCGGCGATACGCGGCCATCAGATCATGACGTTCATCCGCCGGAATCGGTGCAATAAACCGCTCCCATTGATCCGGGAACATCTCTGACACACCGTATTGGTAATACCAGTTCAGCTCGGCAGGTGTAAGGGTATAGACCCCTCGCACAATCAACTCACTGACGCGCTCCGGGTGACGCTCGCTGTAGGCCAGCGCCAGCGTCGATCCCCAGGAGCCGCCCAGCACTAGCCAGCGTTCGACGCCACACAACTGGCGCAAGCGTTCAATGTCATCCACCAGATCCCAGGTGGTGTTGTGATCCAGACAGGCATGAGGGCGCGACCGACCACAACCACGCTGATCAAATAGCAATACATCGTAGCGAGCGGGGTCAAACAAGCGCCGGTGCTCCGCGTTGCAGCCTCCGCCGGGGCCACCATGTAAAAAGACCGCGGGTTTGGCCCCCGGCGTACCCACCCGCTCCCAATACACTTGATGCCCATGTCCCACATCCAGCCAACCGCTGTCGTAAGGCTCAATGGCGGGGTAAAGCGTTCGATACGAATTCATAGGCTTCCTTAATGTGCGCGTTTGGCGACTAACAATGCCTGAACGGGTGAGTGACCAACGTCCGGTTTAATACGGTCTTAGTTTGGCAGATAAAGCCACCCTTTGGCACGTACTCACCTGCTTTTTGTAACCTCACATGCCAACCTCACCCACTGTGCTTTGCATCACAGTAAATCACCGCATACTCGCTAACGCCCGTGCGCTTGGGGTTAGCGATTCAGTCGCCAAAGTGGCGGGAAACGGTGATGACCACCACCCAACGATAACAATAAATACAGGTGCAACTATGACTCTTCCTAAGCGCTGGAAGCAGGGAATGCTGGCGTCCGTCATCAGCATCGGACTTGCCAACAGCTTGCCCGCTCATGCTGACGTCACTGGCCCGGGCACATTAAACGGTGACCTCTGGCAATCGACCGCTGAGTTTTTTCTCAGTTTTTCATTTGCGGCAGACGCCATTAATGAAGCCAACAACATCCGTCCGTTTCAGGTACCGCAGGCCAAGTCACACGGCCTGACCACCTTTCGCGATCAGTCCATCAGTTTTGATTTTCGCGCCAAGCATCTCGATGCCGATGGCAATGCTGACAACAACCTGAACTGGTCGGTCGTGGCCATGCCAATGCATGGCACCCTGACCGGCACACCGCCCAACATGACCTACACACCCGAGCCCGGGTACACCGGTTTTGACCGGGTCATTTTTAATGTCAGTGATAATGCCGACGGCAGCACCGAAGGCACCATCGACATTAAAGTTCAGGGCTCATATACCGCGTTTGAAAGTGGTCAGGTGCGTCCGCTAGCGATGAACTCGGATCACACCCGCCTGTACGCACTGAATACGCCAGATGGCAAGATGGAAGTCTTTGATGTATCCGGCGAATTACCTGAGCTGCTGCACAGTGTCCCGGTCGGTCTTGAGCCCGTCGCCATTGCCCTGCGCAACGACGGCGAAGCCTGGGTTGTGAACACCCTGTCAGACAACATCAGTGTCGTGAACCTGAGCGCTGAGATCCCGCACGTAACCCGTACGTTGTACACCGGTGACGAACCACAAGACATCGTGTTCGGCGGCCCGAATCACAACCGCGCGTTTGTTACTACGGCGCACCGTGGTCAGCACTCGCCGTCGGATCTGGATGCCATGACACCCGGCACTGACCGCGCAGATGTCTGGGTCTTTGATGCTGCTTCAGGATCTTCTGAGCCTGAGAAAGTAATTTCCCTGTTTGGTATGGCGCCACGCGCTCTGGCAGTAACGCCTGACGGCAGCAAGGTGTATGCGGCCATCTATAAATCCGGTAACCAGACCACGATTGCGGCGCATAACTACCGCCTGTTTGGTGCCACCAGTACCATTTCAGGAAAACCCGGCCCGACTACCGATGCCGGTGGCGTAGAAGCGCCGAACTCCGGGGTGATGGTGAAATACGACGGCGAAGACTGGCGCGATCAGTACGGCACCAACTGGAACCGTCAGATTTACTTCGACCTGCCCGACTACGACGTCTTCGAGATTGATGCCATGGCCGCCTCACCGAATTGGACTAAGCGTCATTCTGGGGTGGGTAACGCCCTGTTTAACATGACGGTGAACCCGGCCAACGGTAAGGTCTACGTCTCCAACATGGATGCCCGTAACGAGCTGAAGTTTGAAGGTCACGGCGATCGCAGTGACATCCAGACGTTACGCGGCCGCTTTATCAAAAATCAGATCACAGTGATTGATGGCAACGACGTCACGCCGCGCGAGCTGAACAACCACTTGGAAGATTCGCGCCCGGACGGCTCCGCCGACGACAACGCCCGTTCACTGGCCATGCCGCTTGAGATGGTCATGGACAACGCTGGCGAGACCCTTTACGTCGCGGCGTTCAGTTCTTCCAAGGTCGGTATTTTTAATGCCGCTAAGCTTGAGAACGGCAACTTCACCACCTCCGAAGCAAACCACATTGAAGTGTCCGGCGGTGGCCCTGCGGGCATCGCGCTCGATGAAGCGCGCAACCGCATGTACGTCCTGACGCGCTTTAACAACTCAGTGGCTGTGGTTGATCTGGCGGCACGCGAAGAAATCGCCAGCGTCGCCATGTACAACCCAGAACCAGACTTCATTACCGAAGGTCGCCCGTTCCTTTATGACGCGCGTTTCAGCTCTGGTCGCGGCGACTCCTCATGTGGTTCCTGCCACCTGTTTGGCGATATGGATGGCCTCGCCTGGGAACTGGGTAACCCAGACATTAACTGGACCGAGAACCCACGCGACTATGCCGATGAGTTTGTGAAAATGAACGCTCTGCGTGTCCATCATCCACTCAAAGGCCCCATGCTGACTCAGTCATTCCGTGGTATGGAATTCCAGGGCCCGCTGCACTGGCGTGGCGACCGTACTGGCGCCTATCGTGAAAACGGCGAGTCACTGGAAAAAGCGGCCTTCAAAGAATTCCGTGGCGCCTTCACTGAATTGCTTGGCCGTCATGCGCAGCCTACCGAAGACGAAATGAACAAGTTCGCCGATTTCGTATTGCAGTTGCGTTATCCGCCAAATCCGAACCGTAACCTGGACGACACACTGACACCGAAAGCGCAGGCGGGTGCGGACGTGTACTTCAATGAAAAGACCACCGGCTTTAAGTCGAAAGGCGATATTGCCAAGCAGACCTGTAACCACTGCCACGAAGTGGAAATGGACATCGAACGCTTTGGTACCAACACCCTGATGAGCTTTGAGGGCACCGAAAACCCGCAAGACTTTAAGATTCCGCACCTGCGGAATGTCTACAGTCGCGTTGGTATGTTCGGTCAGGTCTTCCGTGAAGAAACCTCCACCAGCAAGCACATGGGCGAGCAGGTCACTGGCTACGGCCTGTCGCACGATGGCGCGGTAGACACTATGGAAACCTTCCTGACGGTGTCGGTTTTCCATGTGGAACCCGAAGACGTTGGCCCGGTATTCGAATTTGTTACTCAGGTTCCTACCGGTCTGGCGCCGATTGTTGGTCAGCAGGTGACTCTGAATCCACAACAGCAGGGTGATCAGGGCATGATTGATCTGATGATTGATCAGGCGCTCCTCCACACCACCGCTGGCGGCCCTAATAAGCAGCAGTGTGATCTGGTGGTCCACGGCGTGATCGACGGTGAACAACGCGGCTGGATGATGCAGACGTCGGGGGAATTCCTGTCCGACGACGGTGATTACATCAGTCACGCCAACCTGCGTGCACTCAGCACCGAACACGGCAACAGCCTGACGTATCTGTGCGCCCCTCCGGGGTCTGGTACCCGAGTGGCACTCGACCGGGATGAGGACGGCACCTTCAATATGGAAGACGCAGTACTCATGGGCCGTGCGCCAACCAGCATCATGCCAATGGACCCACACGCCGCGCCCGAGCAAGACGTGATGGTGCCTGCCGAAGGCAACGGCTATGACCGTGAAGCCGCGCAGAAACGCAAAGGGCGCTTCCCAGACTTTAACTATTATTGGCCATTTGGGTCGTAAGAATTTACACCCTGTATAAATAGCCAAACACAAAAAAACCGCTCAATTGAGCGGTTTTTTTTGTGTCGTTTAAACCTTGTTGCTGACTCTATTTAAGACGCTATTTCAGGCGTGAATTAAAGCCTTGGCTTACGGCAAGGTTACAGAAATATCGGCCGAACCCGCCACTGTTTCTGTGCCGCCAACGTTGGAGAAATTTAGCATAAAACCAGACGCCGTCAGCTCATCTACCGAGAGAATGGCATCGTCCACGTTATCACTGGTGTAACGTAGATTATTTATCTCATCGTTAAAATACACGTCCTGCAAAAACGGGTAGCTGATCGTGCTCAGCTGCAAAAATGCCTCACCTTCAGTGCTGTTTGTGGTGGCGATGGAGGTTTTATAACCGCCATTTTCAAGATGGTGGATGGCTGCGCAAAATACCGGCTGGTTGGATACCGGTTCAACGCCCTCGTTACTCCAGTCCCAGGTCAGGGTGCCCAGTGATCCGACGGTATCGAGAATTTTAATCGCCTTGCGCTGCACATTGATGCTCACACCATTACCGATGCTTTGTGTCGGTACGGTCAGATAAAGAACATTATTCGCATCGCGTTCGTAAGACGCTTCGACCGTGGTTAACGCCGTGGACGATACCGTACTGACATTAACAAAGCCCCCTTTCTGACAGGAGGCCAGCTCCAGTTTGTCATCGGCGGTTTCGCGAATCACAAACATTTCACGACGGCTTTCATACACCTGGCGATCGTAGCCTTCGGCATTGGCATTGCTGTAAGTAATGTCCGAGATCGCAACCCAGGTACCCACTACAGTGTCGTTGGTCAGCTCACTGGCGCTTTCGTAATCATCAAACTCGAATAACGTCAGATCCTGCGGATTTAATGTGGGGTCCAATGGCGATGGACCGTCCTGCCCGCCCCCGCAGCCCACCAGCAACGTAGCGGACAACACGGCAACGGCCGACAACGAAACGGAAACACGAGCTTGCTTAGCAGAACGGATCATCATGGACTACTCCCGAATTCAGGCGGCCGCACGAATAATGTCGGCGTACTCTTTACCTTGCTCATGCGACTCAATGGTCGCTAACAGCGTGGTGCCTTCTGCATTTTTAGCATTCAGGTCGTGGCCTTCTGCAGCAAACAACTTAATAAAATCAGCGAAGGTACCCGGCACCATGTGGCGGTACGCACGAATCACGGCAACGTAATCGGCATCGGCACCGTCGTAAGCATCGGCCACCAGAAATTCACGCAGCTGCGCTTCTGACCACTCGCCACCAAATACTTTTTCTTTATCTTTCTTTTGCATTGCTGTTTCCTCGAAATTATTTTCTGAGTGGCACAGAAACGTCTCGATGGCACGCCGTAAATCCATCCATGGAGGCTCTGCTGTGCCATCCATGGCACAGAAGGCCAGCGAGCCGTTCCAAGCCACTCATCAGTTCAGCGGAGATCCGCTGCGGGTTTAATCTACTTTCCGGAACATCAGGTCCCAGACTCCGTGCCCTTTGTTTTCGCCACGTTTTTCAAACTTGGTGTACGGACGATGCTCCGGGCGCGGAACGTATTCGTTTTTACCGGCGACGTTTTCGTAGCCTTCCTGCACTTCCATGACTTCCATCATGTGCTCAGCGTAGTTTTCCCAATCGGTGGCCATATGAAACACACCGCCCGGTTTTAAAATACGGCGCAGCGTCTGGGCAAATTCTGTCTGCACGATACGACGCTTATGGTGCTTTTTCTTGTGCCATGGGTCCGGGAAAAATAACTGCACGGTATCAATGCTGTTGTCCGGGATCAGCTTCAGTACTTCAATGGCGTCGTCTTTGTAAGTGCGCAAATTCGTAACGCCGGCCTCTTCAGCCAGGTTCAGTAATGAACCCACGCCCGGCAAATGCACTTCGACCCCAATAAAATCTTTTTCCGGCGCGGCAGCGGCCATCTGCACCAAGGATTGGCCCATGCCGTAACCAATCTCAAGTACCACATGGCCATCACGACCAAACACCTCGGACGGTACGATTGGCCCTTGCTCCAGCTCCAGCCCCATGACCGGCCACTGACGATCCAGACCGCCCTGCTGACCTTTGGTCAGGCGTCCGGCGCGGATCACAAAACTCTTAATGCCTCGGCGGTATTGAGGCTTGTCACCTGTGTTGTTTGTCTCTGACATGCTTACCTCAAATTAATTCTCGTCGGCGGGCAAACGAAACGCCGCCAGGATCAGAAAAGCCCAACCGATCAACCAGGCCACGCCGCCGAACGGGGTAATCACCCCCAGCGCACGCTCACCCGTTAACGCCATGGTATACAGGCTGCCACTGAACAACAGCAGGCCCAGTACCATCATGTACGTACTGCGTTTAATCCAGGAGGCCGGTCGTACGTACAACCAGGCGCCCATGGCCAGCAGTGCCAAGGCATGCACCAGATGGTAAAGCACCCCGGTCTGATACGCCTGCATCAGCTCAGGTTCAATGACCCCTTTCAGGCTGTGCGCCCCAAACGCCCCCATGGCCACGCCTGTAAACCCAGCAATCGCTGCCAGATTCAGGCAGGTTCTCGCCTTCATAACTACCCCGACGACAAAAAGCGCCCAGTATAAAGCACTGCCTGCCCCGGGCACACCCTGACGCCCCGGCCTGAATGGCACATAGGGCTGACTCTTTGGCCACAAATAACCTAACCCATGTAACTCTCGGCGCCAGTCATAGTGTGACTCTGTTCACAGTTTACCGGCTTCATTAGGCTAGCCGATGCGCCGTCAGCTGGACCCAGCGGCCCGAACAAGAATAAAAACGATCACTCTGGTGCAACTACATGAAAATTCCATTCTCTCTGCGTACGCTGACGCATGTCGGCCTGTGCAGCGCCGGGCTATTGCTCGCCGCCCCAACCCTCCAGGCCAGCGTTGAAGGCTATGGCACAAAAAACGGCGATGCCTGGCAGGGCAGCCTTGAACAGGTACTGAAACTGCAATTCGTTGCCGACTTTATTGGCAACCGCGGCAACGTTGAGCCCTTTCTGATTCCGCAGGCCAAGTCACACGCGGTGACGACCTTCCGCAATCAGGATCTCGACATCACGCTGCGCGCAAAACATCTGACGCCAGAAGGCCTGCCTGACGACAACCTCAGCTGGAGCATTGCCGCCGCACCGCTGCACGGCCGCTTAGAAGGCACGCCACCTAACGTGCGTTATATTCCCGACGCCGACTACACCGGCTACGACCGCATCGTCTTTAACGTCAGTGACAACCTCGACGGCGATACCAATGGCACCATCGATATCAAAGTACAGGGCTCCTACACCAACTTTGAGTCCGGTCAGGTTCGACCGCTGGCACTGAACTCTGACAACACCCGCTTGTATGCATTGAACACCCCCGACGGCAAACTGGAAATCTTTGATGTCAGCGCTGATACGCCCGTGCTACTGCACAGCGTTGCCGTTGGCCTTGAACCGGTTGCCATTGCTCTGCGCAATGACAACGAAGCCTGGGTGGTGAACCACCTGTCGGACAACGTCAGTGTGGTGAAACTGAATGCCGATATTCCCTACGTGAAGAACACCCTGCACGTTGGCGATGAGCCTCAGGATGTAGTGTTTGCCGGGCGCAACAACGCCCGTGCCTTTGTCACCACCGCCCACCGCGGCCAGCATTCACCATCCGATCTGGATGCCATGACACCGGGCACTGACCGTGCGGATGTGTGGGTCTTCGACGCCGCCGATGCCGAAATGGAAAAGGTGATTACCTTATTTGGCATGGCGCCGCGCGGTTTGGCAGTCACGCCTGACGGCGAAACCGTTTATGCCGCGATCTACAAATCCGGCAACCAAACCACCACGGCGGCGCATAATTACCGTGTCTGGGGCAAAACCAGCACGTTAAACGGCAAGCCGGGCCCGAATACCGACGCGGACGGCATTGTCGCGCCCAATACCGGCGTCATCGTGAAGTACGACGGCGAACACTGGCGCGATGTCTATGGTACCCAGTGGGATCACCAGATCTACTTTGACCTGCCGGATTACGACGTATTTAAAATCGATGCCGCGGCCTCTGATCCAACAGCCGTTGGCCAGTACAGCGGCGTCGGAAATGCGCTGTTTAATATGGCGGTGAACCCGGTCAATGGCGCCGTGTACGTAAGTAACATGGACGCCCGCAACGAGCTGCAATACGAAGGCCACGGCCACCGTAGCGATAAGCAGACACTGCGCGGCCGCTTTATTAAAAACCAGATCACCGTCATTAAAGACGGCGACGTCACCCCCCGTGAACTGAACTCGCATCTGCGTGACAGCAACCCGGACGGCTCACCGTCTGAGAACGCCCGGTCGTTGGCCATGCCGTTGGAGATGGTGGTCGATAGCGCAGGTGAGACGCTCTACGTCGCCGCGTACAGCTCGTCCAAAATCGGTATTTTCAATACCCGCGAGCTGGAAAACGGCAGTTTTACTCCGTCTGAAGCGAATCACATCGACGTCTCAGGCGGCGGCCCTGCCGGTATCGCGCTGGATGAAGCCCGCAACCGCATGTACGTGCTGACGCGCTTCAACAACTCCGTCGCCGTCATTGATCTGAATGAGCGCCGCGAAACGCAGAGTGTTGCCATGTACAACCCAGAGCCGGATTACATTACCGAAGGGCGCCCCTTCCTGTACGACGCTCGTTTCAGCTCAGGCCGTGGCGACTCGTCATGCGGTTCCTGTCACCTGTTCGGCGATATGGACGGTCTGGCCTGGGAGCTGGGCAACCCTGACGGGGTGACCACCGAAAACCCACGTGGCTACGTTAACTTCTTTATGGAAATGAACGCCCTGCCGATTCATCACCCATTAAAAGGGCCGATGCTGACGCAATCCTTCCGTGGTATGGATTTCCAGGGACCACTGCACTGGCGCGGCGATAAAACCGGCGCTTACCGTGTAGAAGGTGAATCACTGGAACATGCTGCCTTTAAAGAATTCCGTGGCGCCTTCACCGAACTGCTGGGTCGTGCCGAAGTACCCACCGAAGACGAGATGAACAAGTTTGCCGACTTCGTACTGCAGATGCGCTATCCGCCGAATCCCAACCGCAATCTGGACGACACGCTCACGCCTGACGCGGAATACGGCGCCAATATTTATTTCAACGAGAAGAGCACCGGCTTTAAAGCAGAAAATACCGGCAACGTCGCCATGATTACCTGTAATGACTGCCATGAAGTCGACCCGGAGATCGAGCGCTTTGGTACGTCCACGCTGATGAGCTTTGAAGGCACCGAAACCACGCAAGACATGAAGGTGGCGCATCTGCGTAATGTCTACACCCGCGTCGGTATGTTTGGCCTCAAGCTACGTGAAAACACCTCCACCGCACGTGACATGGGCGATCAGGTGACCGGCTATGGTCTCTCTCACGACGGCGCCATCGATACGCTGGAGAACTTCCTGTCGCTGAACGTCTTCCACGTAGATACGCCGGATATTCCGGAGGTCATGGAGTTTGTCACTCAGATGCCGACCGGCCTCGCGCCGATTGTTGGTCAGCAGGCGACCTTCAATCTGGGCTCTCAGTCGGATGCCGAGCTGGTATCCACCATGATGGCTCAGGCGCTGGCACACACCTTTGATGATCGTGCGACTAAACAGCAGTGCGACCTGATTGCTAACGGCGTTATTGGTGGTGAAGAACGCGCATGGCGCTTTGCAACAGCGGGCGACGACGTGGGCCAGTTCGTTGATATGAGTGGCGAGTCGGCCAGCTTCAATCGCTTACGCTGGAGCACCTTTATCCCAGGCAACAGCATTACCTTTACCTGCGCGGCTCCGGGCTCTGGCGAACGTCTGGCCTTTGACCGCGACGAAGATGGCATCTACAACCTCGCCGATGCCGACACGTCTGGACGCAAAGACACCTCAGTGCAAGCGCCTGATCCAGACGCCGAGCCACTTCAGGTCGAGCGTGCAAAAGGCGCCTTCTGGCGTGAAGAATCGCAGAAAAACAGCGGAATCTTCCCGGATTTCGACCATTTCTGGGCGTTTGATTTCTTTAATTAACCACGCGCAGCGGCGACGCACAGAGTTCTCTGCGCGTCCCCGCGTAGGCTGCAACCTGAGAGAGTTAGAGCACTTCTCCAAGACGCGGTAAATACATCCATGTACGCTCGACTGCGCCATCCTTGGCGCAGACGCTTGTCGAAGCGCACCAACTCTCGCATATTAAACACCCAGCACACCTCTAATGATGGTCTACTCCACTTCCCCCAAACGAAGCTGTTAGAATGCTCCCCCTAAATCAAACAGTGAGAGCTTCTGGTGAAATACGCAGATCTGCGCGACTTCATAAAGAAACTGGAAAAGCGCGGCGAGCTGGTTCGCATTAAAGAACCCGTCGACCCGCACCTCGAAATGACCGAGCTGGCCGACCGCGTGTTACGCGCCAAAGGTCCAGCCTTACTGTTTGAAAACCCTAAAGGGCATGATATGCCGGTGCTCGCCAACCTGTTTGGCACACCCGAGCGTGTTGCCATGGGCATGGGTGAAGATTCGGTGGATGCCTTGCGTGAAATCGGCAAGCTGCTCGCCTTTCTGAAAGAGCCCGAACCGCCCAAGGGCTTAAAAGATGCCTGGTCGAAACTGCCGATCTTTAAGAAAGTGCTGGCCATGGGTCCGAAAGAAGTAAAAAAAGCGGCGTGTCAGGAAGTCGTTATTGAAGGCGACGACGTTGATCTATCGAAAATTCCGGTACAGCACTGCTGGCCCGGCGATGCTGGCCCGCTCATTACCTGGCCGTTGGTCATCACCAAAGGTCCGCACAAAGAACGCCATAACCTCGGTATTTATCGCCAACAGGTGATCGGTAAAAACCGCGTGATTATGCGTTGGCTGAGCCACCGTGGCGGCGCGCTCGATTTCCGCGAATGGCAGCAGCAACACCCCGGTAAACCCTTCCCGGTAACGGTTGCTCTGGGCGCTGATCCGGCGACGATTCTGGGCGCGGTGACGCCAGTACCCGATACCCTGAGCGAATACGCCTTTGCTGGCCTGTTGCGTGATTCACGTACGGAGCTGGTGAAAAGTATTGGTAACGAGCTGATGGTTCCGGCGTCGGCCGAAATCGTACTGGAGGGCGTGATCCACCCAGACGACATGGCGCCCGAAGGCCCGTTTGGTGACCACACCGGCTACTACAACGAAGTCGATCACTTCCCGGTTTTCACGGTTGAGCGCATTACTCACCGCAAAGATCCGATTTACCACAGTACCTACACCGGCCGTCCACCGGATGAGCCTGCGATTCTGGGCGTTGCGTTGAACGAAGTCTTCGTACCGATTCTGCAAAAGCAGTTTCCGGAAATCGTCGATTTTTATCTGCCGCCGGAAGGCTGTTCTTACCGCATGGCCATCGTCAGCATGAAGAAGCAGTACCCGGGCCACGCCAAGCGCGTGATGATGGGCGTCTGGTCTTTCCTGCGCCAGTTCATGTATACCAAGTTTGTGATCGTGGTCGACGACGATGTCGATACCCGCAACTGGGAAGACGTGATCTGGGCCATTACCACTCGCATGGACCCCGCCCGCGACACCACCATGATTGAAAATACGCCCATCGATTACCTCGACTTTGCGTCGCCGGTCTCGGGTCTCGGGTCAAAAATGGGCCTGGACGCGACCAACAAAATGCCAGGCGAAACCGACCGCGAATGGGGCGTGCCAATTGTGATGGACGACGATGTGAAAGACAGCGTTGACCAACTGGTGAAGAAAATCGGTAAAGACATTGGTCTGAAATGAGTGATCCGGCCAACCCGCAAGGCGCCCAAACCCATCGGGTAACCTTCCAGCCGAACGGCGTCACTATCCGGTGCCGTTCGAATCAGACCATCGCCGACGCCGCACTCGAACAGCGGGTCATCCTGCCTGTCAGTTGCGAGAACGGCGTCTGTCAGGTGTGCCAGGGCGAACGATTGTCAGGCACTCTGCGCTTTCGTAACGAGCTGGGCACGGCAATACTTGAACAGAACAATCAGGTATTATGTTGCGTAGCAACTCCCCAATCCGATGTTGAGCTAGTTATGACCGATGTATTCGCGCCCGACCACAAAACCCCTGCCACGCTGGCCTGCCAGGTCACTGCGGTTGAGGTCATGGCGGATGACGTTTACCGGGTCATCCTGCTGGCACCAGCGGGCAAAAACCCCGATTACTGGGCGGGCCAATACCTGATGCTGCATCTCGGTGAGGGCGATCAGGCGGAGCAGTTGCCTTACAGCATTGCCAACGCACCGGGCGCTCATACCGGTCGTGACCCGCGTGAAATTGAACTGCACATCGCGGCTAACAGTGACACAGCGCAGGAGGTGATCCGCTTCCTGCAGCAAGCTGTCATTGCTCGCGTCACGCTGCCTGCTGGCGATTGCTTTATCAACCAGCACTTCCTCGACCAGCGCAAAGGCCAGCCGTTACTGATGGTCGCTGCCGGATCGGGCTTCTCGCAGATTAAAGCACTCATCGAAGCGACTCTGGCGCTCGACCCAGAGCGAGAGATTCACTTTTACTGGTCAAACCGTGCTGCCGTTGGTTTTTACCTACCGGATCTGCCTCAGCAGTGGGCACACGATCACGCCAATTTTCATTACCACCCCATCATTCAGGAACACGCTGACGACTGGAACGGTCGCGCTGGCTGGATCTACCAGGTGATCCACGAAGATTTCGACGACCTGTCCGCGGTTACCATGTTTGCCTGTGGCTCTCCCAATATGGTGTTTGGCACCCTCGATCAACTGGAACCTTTGGGCCTGAATGAGTCCAACCTGCACTCGGATGTCTTTGCTTACGCCAACCGGTCGGACTTCAGCGGCCAATCTCGCTAAGTAACTGTCTGAAATGTGAACAGCGTGGCACTTTGCCGCTTGCGCCAATTTTGCATTGGCGGGATCATCACGCCGCTTAAAAATTCACCAAAACATTCTCCCACGAGAGTAAGGAAAACCTGTGAACATTGATTGGGAAGCCCTCAACTTAGACCCGCAACTCCTGTGGGCAGATTACATTCTGCCTTGGGGTACACAAATCATTATGGCGCTGCTGATTTTCGTCATCGGTAAGATGGTTGTCGGCCTCGTCGGCAACGCCATGAATAAAGTCATGCAAAAAGCCAAGCTGGATCCAATTCTGATCAGCTTCCTGACGGGGATTCTGCGCAACGTCCTGTTGTTGCTGGTTATCGTCTTTGCGTTGTCGCAACTTGGCCTGGATACCACCTCACTGGTTGCTCTGCTGGGTGCCGCCGGTCTGGCCGTGGGTCTTGCCCTCAAGGATTCTTTGTCGCACTTCGCCGCCGGCGTTATGTTGATTCTGTTCCGTCCATTTAAAGTCGGTGACTTTGTTGAAGTCGACGGTGTGATGGGCTCCGTCGAGCAGATCACGATTCTCAGCACCCGCCTGAAGTCTGGTGACAACAAAGTGATCACAGTGCCAAACGCCAACGTGTTTGGTAACACCATGACTAACTTCTCCGAGCAGCCAACCCGTCGTATCGACTTTGTCTTCGGCATTGGCTACGGCTCAGACCTGCTGAAAGCCAAGTCCATCCTTGAAGAAATGGTCGCCAACCACGACCTGATCCTGAAAGATCCAGCGCCACGCGTTGCTGTGCATGAACTGGCGGACTCGTCCGTTAACTTCATCTGCCGCCCGTGGGTCAACTCTGCCGACTACTGGCCGGTGTACTGGGATATGATGGAAAAAGTAAAACTGCGCTTCGACGAAGAAGGCATTGAAATTCCATTCCCACAGGTCTCTGTGCACATGGAAAAAGACGATTAATTTGAATCGTCCATTGTAAAAAAACCGGCCAACTGGCCGGTTTTTTTATTTCCGCAGGCATTAATATTGGCCGTAATTTACCGGTAATTTTCCACATGCATCCGACTGGCCAAGATACACCTGACTACGAAAAAACAAAGCGAATAAATGGCCTGAGAGGTCATAAGGTAATCGTTGGAAACTCGCATCAGCTCAGCTAATTTTTGGCCACTCACTGACGAAAGGGATGCCTTATGTACCTCAAACTTCTGCCTTATGGCCTAGCCTGCGCGGCAACACTGACACTGTCCGCCTGTGTCTACGATGCCCCCACGCGCGATGACATTGAATACCTCACGGATGAGTCGTTACCGTCACACACAATTTACCAGCCAACGAACCTCAACTCGGTAACCACCCCGTTGCCTGTCGTTGCCTGGGGCGTCGGCGGCTGCACACTCCCTGGGGTGTCGGTCGGTGTCTTTCTTGCGGAAATCAGCGCCGCTGGCTACCTCGTGGTCTCCAACAACTCACCATGGTCGACCTTCCCGACCAGCAGCGACATGTTGATTGAAACGCTCGATTGGGCCGAAGTACAGAACAGCGACCCGGCATCGGAATATTTCGGAAAACTCGACGTCGATAACGTCGCACTGATGGGACACTCCTGTGGTGGGCTCGAAGCGCTACACGCCGGAGCGAACGACCCGAGAGTCGACACTGTCATCGCGGTAGGGTCTGGCATTTTTGACAGTGGCAGTTTAGGCGGCGCCACCAAGGATGATCTGCTGACTTTGCCCCCCACACTGTGGATGAATGGCGGCCCTGAAGACATCGCTTATCCACAAGCAGAAAATGACTATGCCGAAGTACCGGATTACGTGCCCGTTGTCTGGGCCAACTACGACCTCAGCGATCGCGGCGCGGGGTTATTTGGTGCGCACAATGGCACATTAAATGATGATGCAGGCGGCGAATATGCCCGTGCCTCCATTCTCTGGCTGGACTGGCTACTGAAAGGCCAGGAAGCTAAGCAGGTGCAATTTATGGAAGCTTCGTGCGGCCTGTGTGATGCTGATGAACGCTGGTCTGTTCAGTCTAAAAACTGGTAATCCCAGAGCAAAAAAACCGGCCAACTGGCCGGTTTTTTATCGCTTAGCGTTTCTTAATGTCGCTTAACGCCTCTTAGCGTTGCTCCGTTTGTTCGACCCCAAAGAAGCGTAAGCTGCCACTGATGCCCGCGTTGCTGTCGGTCACGGACAGCAGGTAATCGCCAGCAGCGGCACTGTCAACACGCCCTTGCAGCAGGTAGTCGTCACCACTGCGACCGGCTACTGTCAGACCGACGTTCTGGCCGTTCGTACCTGTCAGGCTGACCGACAAGTCGCTGGCTCGCGCATGACGAATAACGATGCTGACCGTCGCGTCTGATCCTTGGTTGATATCGCTCAGTGAAATACGTGTCGTGCTTGAGCGCGTAAAGAAGAACGAGCGACGAGCATCACTGATGGCGATGTTGGTTGCGCCACCATAATTCACTGTCTCGGGTTCTGGCTGCGGCTCAGGCTGTGGTTCTGGTTCAGGCTGAGGTTCTGGCTGGGGTTGAGGTTCGGGTTGGGGATCAGTGCGATCTCCAGTGTCCACTGCGCGTACCGCCGCCGTGGCGTCCACAATACCGGCGCCACATCCCGCACACGTTCCTGGGAAAGAGCGTGCGGTGGCTTGCAGAGTCTGTTCAATGTCTGCTGGGGTCAGATCTTTATTCACTGAGCGCATCAGTGCAATCACACCCGCGACCACAGGCGTCGCCATCGACGTGCCCTGATATTCAGCGTAGGTACCGCCTTCGCGCCCCTGACGACCACGGTCAATGGTGGAGAGAATGCCACCCCCATTACCGCCACCTGGCGCAGCTATGTCGACGACGCTGCCGAAGTTCGAGTAACTCGCTTTGGCACCGTCACGCCCGGTTGAGGCCACGGTAATAACATTCTGACAGTTCGCCGGGGTCGCACCGCGAGCATCCACGCTGCTGTTACCTGCCGCCACAACGACGGTCGTGCCCGCCGCGACCGCTTGGTTAATGGCCGCCTGCATATAGGCCGTACAACTGCCTGTACCGCCGAGACTCAAGTTCACCACGTCGGCAGGGTTTTGGTTGAGAGGCAAGCCTGCCACGGGCAAACCGGCGGACCAGACTACACCGTCAGCAATATCAGACAACGAACCACCACAGCGACCGAGCGCTCTGATAGGGACAAATTTAGAATCTGGTGCGATACCGGCAATGCCGGTGCCGTTGTCGGTCACTGCCGATGAAATACCCGCCACATGAGCGCCGTGCCATGACGAATCGGAACTCCCACATCCCGAAAACAGCCCGGTATAATCGCCTTCATCAATGGCGTTACTGTCACGACCATCGCCATCACCCGCGGTTGAGCTATTGGAGATCATGTCGTAACCCGGCAGCCGATTCGCATCCAGATCCACATGAGGGACATAGCCGGTATCAATGACCGCAACCACAGCACCTGCACCACGCGTAATGTCGTGAGCCTCCTGGGCTCGGGCGCCGCCGGCGTCTTCAAAGTGGTACCACTGGCGGCTGTACAATGAATCGTTAGGTACCGCCTGAGTCGTTACCCAAATGTCTTCTTCGACACCCTTCACAAAGTTTTGTGCTTTAAGTGCCGCCATGGCCGAACGATGCAAAATGCCCTGCCCCGGGATGTCGACCACGACAAACTGGCCATCCATCATGCTGCGCTTTAATGCACCTTCAGGAAGAATTTTTTCTAATTTATCTGTGACTTTCGCCACGGCAGGATTTACTTCAATGACGTATTGTTTGGCCCATGCCTGTTGCGTCATGGTGATAGCAGCAAGCGCCAAAGGCACTGTTTTTAATGCAGTTTTGAACACGGTTTAGCCTCATTGATCGGGATGTTGTTATCGTTATTCCCCTCCAACATACCGGGGTTACTGCTAGGCCGCGAAAACTAAACTGTGTCGAATTTAATCTTAAATGTAACGAGTAAGTAACCGGATTTTCACTTAATAAAATTAGCCATACCTTAGAATGATTCACGATGGCGCTACTGAATAAAAGCAGCGCCATTCATGCACTTTTATCTCGGTTATGATGGCTTTTCGTAGCGCGCTCAGTGCAAATACGCACCGGCAACGTGTTGTGTTTGCCATATGCGATGCGCGTACTCGGCGTCACCAAACGCAAATTCACGCAGCAAAGACAGACTTTCCTGACGACATTGCAGATGTCCCTCCTGCTCTAGTCGGTTGAGCACCGATGAAAAAACAAACCGACAATGCTCCGATTGTGCCCCTTCACGTAGGGCAGACATCATGTCGCCCGCCGTATCCAGATAACGCTGTTGTGCCTGTTTTCCCGGCGCCTGAGTTAACAGTAATTCGGCCATTTCCCACGCATTACCGAAAAATACCGCTGCACGCTGCCATTGGGCATGCGACATGGCTTCGCGACCCAGGCGGCAGGTGCGCTGCCAACCCGGCAGCAATTCTTCGGGATGTTGTACCAGCCAGCGTTTGTGCTTATCACAAAGAAATTTCATACAGACTCCTCAGGCGGCTTCCTGCGCCTCGAATTCTTCAATAATCTGAGCAACCCAAGTGGCAACGCGTGCGTCGGTTTGCTCGAACTGTTGGTCTTCATCAACCGCGAGGCCACAGAACAACGTTTTGTCTTCATTCACTGCGCGTGAGGCCTCAAACTCATAGCCCTCCGTTGGCCAATAGCCAATCAATTGCGCCCCGGCAGCAACGACGTAGTCTTTCAGCCAGCCCATGGCATCCACAAAGAAATCGCCGTAACCAAACTGATCACCCAGGCCATAGAGAGCGCAGGTTTTGCCCTGCAAGTTCAGTTGCGACAGCAGATCTGCTGTATCTTCCCAGTCCGCCTGAATGCCACCGAAATCCCAGGTCGGAATCCCCATGATCGCCAGATCAAACCCTTCGATCTCCTCAACGCTGGCATCCGTGATATTGAGCATCTTGGCGACAATGCCCGCTTCGTTAAGCGCTTCTGAGATTTTCTCCGCAACGTCTTCTGTATTACCGGTATCAGTGCCGAAGATGATGCCTACGCGAGCTTGTGTCAGTGCGCTCATAAGTCTGTCCTGCTGCTTGAGTGGTGGTGTCGTTAAATTCATATAATGCGAATCATTATCATTATATATTCAAGAAATGCAACAGCCAGCAGAGAAGGAGGAAAAAGTTGTCTCGACAGAGGGTACGGAGCAAAAAGGTCAGGCAGCGCAGACGAGATAACGCCGGCTAAAAGACATCAGCCCTCACGTGCGAAATGAGACGTGCGAGATGAGGCGTACGAAACAAGAAGGTCGAGATGAGAAAAGCGATAAGAGAGGAGTGAAGCGTATCGCGCTCACCACTCCGATCAGCCCCCATAGCGGGGGCCCTCAAACCCTCACATGAGGAGAGCCCTTAACGGCGGGAACGCAATGCCGAGGTGATGCCCAAAGGAATTGTCAGCACCAGCCAGATCACCAGCGAAGTAATGAAATAGGCTATCTGCAATTCAGGGAACAGGTTCGACTGCAGCACAATCTGGAACACGCCATACAGCGCCATGCCACCAAAATAGAACAGACCAAATACCAGCCAGCCCGGCAGACCGCTGTTGCCAGAATGCACAATACGGGCGGCGATTTTCACCGACATATCCATAAAGAAGTACAAGCCCATGACCGTCAGGGTGATGGCAATGGCATGACGCAGTGGTCCATCCCAGTAAGTTTCAACCTCTGCGGGCGACGTGACATCACCACCGGCATAAAGCGAATAAGCGCCACTGAGGATCGTAAACAGACCCGTCAGAATGGTCAGGTAATCGGCCAGTGCAGAACGTGTTGGGGGGGCGGTAGAAACAGGCGGTGTGTTCATGAGGAGAACTCCAACGCTGGCGACGATCTGCTTCCTTCAAATAGAAAACAAGCAGTGCCGCCAGCGCAGACGAGGATCAGTGACCCAGTGCCAACTGGAAGTGCTCGCACGCGAGGGTTTCATCCCCTTCGGCCAGCATGACTTTACCCATCTCAGCGTGCAGCTCAGGCAAGCCTTTGATGGTCAGTCCGGTTTGCAAGTAGTCACGGGCTTTTTCCAGATCGTTGAGGCGCAGTGCCAGACGGCCCAGAGTCAGCAGCAGGTACGGGTCGTTAGTGCGTTCTTTCAACTGTTGCTCAGCGAACAGCAGTTGCTTGCTGACGTCCTGACCTTTCAGGCGACCGTACTGTTCAACCAGAGACTCGTGCCAGACCTGCTTCAGGCCCTCGCGCAGTGCCTCTTCGGCTTTTTCTTCCTGCTCGGTTTCCAGCAGACGGTCGACATACGCTTGCAGAACTTCCTGATTACCACGCACTTCACGTGACAGGCCGTCAAAGGCAGCACTCAAACCGCTGCCGCCATTGTTGTGACGAGCACGCTCCAGCAGTTGCAGCGCCACGTTTTTCTCGAGCTTACGCAGTTCTTCGTCCGGGATCTTGGTCGCTTTACGCAGGGTTGGCAGTAGATCGTTCAGTGCTACCCAGTCTTCCAGATCCTGTAAGGTTTTCACCAGCAGCTTCAGCAGGTAAGCATGACGTGGGTGCTTTTCGCGCAGGTTGAGCAACACGGCCAGCGCTTGCTCGTTTTGGTTACGAGATTGCAGCAGCTGTACCTGAGTGATGCCAACCGCCAGGTCAGAGCCTTTGGTACTCAGGCTGGCTTGCTTCAGCCACTCGTCGGTCGCTTCGCTTTTGTCCTGCTCGTACGCTGCACGGGCAGCCGCCAGATAGTTGATCAGTGGCTGATCAGAATCTTTTGCGCTGCTGGTCAGGTTGCGCTCGGCACGACGCCATTGGCCCTGAGCCAGCGCCAGCAGACCACGGGTCGTCTGACGACGGGCACGCACGCTGCGACGACGCTGGCGCCATTCGTTAAAGCGACGGTCGCTGCCAAACAGCAGTAACAGCGCACGCAACGAAATGTAGATAGCAAACAAGGCGATGGCCGCCAACACCAGGAACATCCACAGGCTGCTTTCAACCGTGTACACATCCCAGCTGAGCATGACGTACCCCGCATCGATGTAGACGAATGCGCCTGCAAGGATAGCAACGCCAGCCGTCAGCAACAGCAGTAATACAATCAGTCTCATGCTTCTTCCTCCGCGCTGGCGGTGTCAGCAGCAGGGCTGGCGGCAGGTGCAACCGTGCCGCCACGACGCTGTTCTTCAACAATCTTTTGCAGCATCAGCAATGAACCTGTTACGTCCGGACGCTCAGGCGCCACTTCCCATGCCTGCAGTTCTGCCAGTGCAGCACGCGCCGCACGAGTGCGCTCATCAGCAATGATCAGGTAGCTGTCCAGCCACTCAGAAACACGAGTCAGGCTATGGGTGTACAGTTCAGTCTGTTCGCGCAGCAGCGCCACCTGCGCCTGCTCCAGCATCAGGTGCATGTTTTGTTGCAGGTAGTACTGCTGGTCTGGCGTCAGCGGTGCCGCAATCGGCTCATCACGCTCACGGATACGCACCATACGAGTCACGTTGTCGCGGATGCCGTACCACAGGTTCCAGTACCAGGTTTGTTCTTCGAGCGTACGAGGCTCTTCTTCACCGGCCGCTTCTGCGATCAGTTTTTCTGGCATCCAAGGCAGTGCGGTCACTTGCTCTTGCAGAGCTTGCAGACGGAAGATCGCACCCACACGGTCAACCGCAGGCACCGCGCGCAGAGCCATCAGTTCACGAGCAATCTGGCCACGCACTTTTTCCATGCGAGGATTGCGGGTTTCAATCAGGACGTTATCCGCTGCTGTCAGCATGCTGATCGCACCTTCCCAATCGCGCTCCAGTTCAAGACGCTGACTGGCCAGACGCAGCAGGTATTCGGCTTCTGCCAGCAACCAGTCCTGACGCTCAGCACCCGGCAATTTACCCAGACGATCACTGTTGTGAGCTACCTGCTCAGCCAGTGTCTGAGATACCTGGTTCAGCTTCTCAGCACGCTGCATCAACTTGGCTTCACGGGCGCTGTTGGCTTCGATTTTCTGCAACGCCGTGTTCAGACGATCGTTCAGAACCGCAGCATCGGCGGTCGCTGTCTGTTGTTGTTGCCAGACCACCCAGCCCGCGTAACCCGCCAGCAGGAACAGGATGATAATCAGCAGCAGGTTCAGCCAGGAGAGTGCATTAGAACTGCCTTTCTCCTTTTTTACCTGCTCTGCTGGGGCGGTATTCTGTTGCTCGTTGCTCACTGTGGATTTCCTTCTGTCATTCAGCCTTTCGGCGTAATCAATTCAGCTTGCGGCCAACCACGCGCGCAAACTGTGCAAAGTATCTTCATTACGTGCACTGGCCGCAACCATCACGTCACTGAAACCAAGCCCTCTGGCGTAAGTAGCTACTCGCTCACTAGGAACGATGACGCCTCGGATTCGCTGTGCCAGATCAGCCACCTGACTCAGCGCGATATCCAACGCCTGACCACTGCTCAGAATCAACAGCGGCGACCCGGCCAGTGTGTCAGCCCATTGTGCTGGGCTCCAGTCAATCTGGCGGCGCTCATATAACTCGGCGTAATCAACACGGGCCCCTCGGGCTCGCAAGCCGGCCGCTAAGGTCTCGCGACCACCGACACCACGCCAGATCAGTATTTTCTCATCACTGATGTCCTGTAGCGATGGCAGCGCGAGTACCCCCTCACTGTCGAATCGGTCAACCGGTGTCTGACAATCCAGGCCAGCCAAACGCAGCACTTCTGCCGTCGTCGGGCCAACACCGTACCAGCGAATTCCGACCGGCGGCTGCGGCCAGTAATCTTCCATCCAGTGCACGCCACACTCGGCGGCATTCTGACTGATGGCGATCACGGCCTGATATTCGTCCAACGCCAGCGTACGCTGACGCGCCGCCAATGCCTGCGCGGAATCGTCGTCGACAAAGCGCACCAGATCAATCAACGGATGATGGCGAACCTGCGCCTGTCCCCCCGGCCAGATCTCGGCAATGGCTTGTAGCAAAGGCCCGGCATGTTCATGCGGGCGGGTCACTACCACGGCCAAGGTCACGGTTTACTTAACCTCGTGGCCGTACACAGCGGCCAGAATGTCTCCGGCCCCCTGTGCTAGCAGCGCTTCAGCGGCTTCAATGCCCAGCGCTTCGGCGTCTTGCGCGGCGCCACGTATTTCCGTGGTCAGCACCTGGCTGCCATCAACGGCACCCACCAGACCACGCAACCAAAGTGCTTCATCAGTGCGTTCGGCGTAACACGCGATCGGCACCTGACAGCCACCTTGCAGGCGACGGTTCAGGGCACGTTCTGCCAGCACGCAACTGGCGGTAATCTCATCGTGCAGCGGCTGAATCAGCGCCTGTACGTCGGCATCGTCCGAGCGCCATTCAATCCCCAAAGCGCCCTGGCCACCGGCCGGCAGACTCACGTCTGCGGGAATAAAATCACGGATACGATCGTGCATTTCCATACGCAGCAGCCCAGCAGCCGCGAGGATAATGGCATCAAATTCGCCAGCATCCAGCTTGCCTAAGCGCGTCTGTACGTTGCCGCGCAGGCTCTTAATCACTAAGTCCGGACGACGTTGCTGCAACTGACACTGGCGACGCAGACTGGATGTGCCTACCACAGCGCCCTGCGGCAAGGCATCAATGCTGTCGTAAGTATTTGATACAAAAGCATCTAACGGGTTTTCGCGGGCGCAGATAACGCCCAGCTCTAATCCTTCCGGAAACTCCATCGGCACGTCTTTCATCGAGTGCACAGCAATGTCTGCTCGCCCATCCAGCATGGCCACTTCCAGCTCTTTCACGAACAGGCCTTTACCACCGATTTTAGCCAGCGGGACATCAAGAATTTTGTCGCCCTGCGTGGTAAAGGTCACCAGCTCTACACTGAGGCCCGGGTGCATGGCTTCAAGGCGTGCCTGAATATGTTCGGCCTGCCACATAGCCAAAGGGCTTTTGCGCGTGGCAATGCGCAATACAGATGGAGTCGGCATAGTCGTTCCCAGAATCAAACTGGCGCCGATATTAACAGGAATCGGGGGGCTTTTCTTGCCTGCTGAACAGGCCAGAAGGCGGACGTACTCTGGCGTGCGGCGAAGTTGCCAATAAAGGGCAATGCAGAAGAGGCGCTCAAGGTAAGATTTCCTCAAGCAAAGACTAATTGAGCGTCATCAGACGCCCTTCAGAAAACGCTTCACGCCCGCCACATGACGACGACTGACTGGCAGTGGTTTATCCAACCCGGTCAGGTGCAGGACCACACCCAGGTCAGTGGTTTCGAGCGCACGAATCCGAGCCACGGCTACCAGCGTGGAGCGGTGAATACGAAGAAACTGCTGGTCGAATTCTTCTTCCAGTTGTTTTAACGACTCGTCGATGAGAAGTTCACCGCCATCGTGATGCAGGCTGACGTACTTCTGGTCAGCACTGAAATACAGGATGTCGCTGACGGGCGTCAGCACCAGACCTTGTGTGGTACGTGCACTGATGTGCGTACGTGCAGACTGACGACTGGCCGGGGCAACCTGCTCAAGGCGGGTACGCGCACGAGCCAATGCCCGGGATAAGTCGTCTTTGCGAATCGGCTTAAGCAGATAATCCGCGGCATTCACATCAAACGCCGCCAGCGCGTGGTCGTCGTAAGCGGTACAGAACACCACCACCGGCGCCTTCTCCATGCTTTGCAAACGCGCCGCCGTCGCCAGACCATCGACTCCGGGCATCTGGATATCCAGCAACACGAGATCGGCCGAAAACTGCGCCAGCCAGTCGATGGCCGCCTGACCATCGCCTGCTTCCGCGACGCACTCAAACTCTTTGTGCTCGTCAAGCAAACGGCGCAGACGCTGACGGGCCAGTGGCTCATCATCGACAATCAATGTGCGAAAACTCATGCGCGTGACTCCTGTCCTGACGAACGGGATGGCAGCAACAAGCGCGCGATGTAGCGTTCGCCCTGATCGTCGATCTCAAGGGCACTGCCTTCGCCAAAATGTGCCTCCAATCGGGCGCGGATATTCTGATGCGCCATGCGATTCCCTCTGGTGTCGATGCTGGTCTCAGCGTCCGTCATAGGTTTGCTGTTACTGATACTGAGCACCCAACCGGTCGCGCCCTGAGTCAGAGTGATACGAATATCACCGGGCGCCACCACCGGCTGAATGCCGTGATACACCGCGTTTTCTAACAACGGCTGCAAAATTAATTGTGGCACTGCGATGTCAGGGAGGCTGTGAGGTAAGTCCCAGTCCACCGACATACGCTCACCGAGGCGCGTCTGCTCAATATCCAGATACCCTTTACCCAACTGCACCTCCGCCTCCAGACTGGTGATGGCGTCGCCACCTTTCAGGACCGCACGGAATAACTGCGCCAGCTCCAGCAGCATGTCTTCTGCCTTATCTGGATCAATGGCGATCAGTGACGCCACGGTATTGAGGGTATTGAAGAAGAAATGCGGTCGAATGTTGGCTTGCAACGCCGCCAGACGCGAACGCAACTCGGCCTGCGTTTGCAGTCGCCACTGGCTCTGCACATAAAAGTAACGCAAGGCCATGGCCGAGAAGATGGCACTGACCAACTGATTGCGCGCTACCCACGCCCAATCCGTGCCCCACAGCGTAAAGTAACCACCGCCATCATTCAGCGGAAACGCCAGCTCACCGAGCAAACTGATCACCAGCGTCACCACCTGAATCAGCAGCATCGCCAAGCCCGCCGCCACCATCACCGACACGCGCGCCAGCCACACGCGGGAACGGCACAGCAAGGCCACCGAGACCAACGCGACCCACTGCACAAACAAAGACACAATCGCGAAGCGTGTCCACGAGAAACCCGGCAAGCCACTTTCGATCAGCGTCAGCGCCAATACCAGCCCTTCACTAACCGCCAGCAACACCAGTACCGCCCGCGAGTTGCATAAATCGGGCAGAAAGAAGCCGTCCAACAGCTGGGTGGCACTGGAGGCGGCGGGGCTTGACGTATGAGCTGAGCGTGAGTCCGTCACTGGCGTCTGATCTCTTCAATTTCTGGTGGTGCGTGGCGTATTCACCAGGCATTTCTATGCAGTCTGGCGGCGACTGGGGCCATCTGTAAAGCCCCGGTGGGAACACGCCCCGGCAAACGGTATAATCGCGCCTCTTTTTTCATCAACGACCGTCCGATCTGATGGTTTAACAGAGGTGTCTCATGACCGATCAATCCACTAATGCTTCCTGGGGTGGCCGTTTCAGCGAAGCGACCGACGCATTCGTAGCCCGTTACACCGCATCAGTTGAGTTTGATCAGCGCATGTACCGGCAGGACATTCAGGGCTCCATCGCCCACGCCACTATGTTGTGCAAAGTCGACGTCCTGACCGAGCAGGAGCGCGATGACATCATCCAGGGTCTGACTGAAATTCAGGCCGACATCGAAGCCGGCAACTTTAACTGGTCAGTCGAGCTGGAAGATGTGCACATGAACATCGAAGCCGCATTGACGGCCAAGATCGGCATCACCGGTAAAAAACTGCACACTGGTCGCTCCCGTAATGACCAGGTAGCCACCGACATCCGCCTTTATATGCGCGATGAGATCGATGTCATTTCCGCCGAGCTGACTCGCCTGCAACAAGGCTTGGTCGATCTGGCCGAGCGTGAAGCCGACACCATCATGCCGGGGTTCACTCACCTGCAAACCGCACAGCCAGTGACGTTTGGTCATCACCTGCTGGCCTGGAACGAAATGCTCGAACGCGATTTTGCCCGTCTACAAGACTGCCGCAAGCGCGTCAATCAGATGCCTCTGGGCGCAGCAGCATTGGCTGGCACCACCTATCCGATTGATCGCCACATGACTGCCGAACTGCTGGGCTTCGACGCCCCGACCGAAAACAGCCTGGATTCGGTATCGGATCGTGACTTCGCCATCGAATTCACCGCCGCGGCGTCCCTGATCATGATGCACATGTCACGCTTCTCCGAAGAGCTGGTCCTGTGGGCCTCAGCGCAGTTCCAGTTTGTGGATCTGCCTGACCGCTTCTGCACCGGCTCCAGCATCATGCCGCAGAAGAAAAACCCTGATGTACCAGAGCTGGTGCGCGGTAAAACCGGTCGCGTCTATGGCCACATGATTTCCCTGCTGACCCTGATGAAGTCACAGCCGCTGGCCTACAACAAAGACAATCAGGAAGACAAAGAACCGCTGTTTGACACGGCCGACACCCTGCGTGACTCACTGCGTGCCTTCGCTGACATGGTGCCGCATCTGCAGGCCAAGAAAGAATTTATGCGCGAAGCCGCCATGCGTGGTTTCTCGACCGCGACTGACCTCGCTGACTACGTCGTTCGCAAAGGCATCCCGTTCCGCGATGCACACGAGATCGTCGGTAAAGCCGTGGCCTATGGCCTTGAGACCGGCAAAGACCTGAGCGAAATGACGCTGGAAGAACTGCAGCAGTTCTCCAACGAAATTACCGCCGACGTCTTTGACGTACTGACATTGGAAGGTTCAGTCGCTGCACGTGACCACATTGGTGGCACGGCACCAAATCAGGTACGCGCCGCCGCTGGCCGTGCCCGTCAGAAACTGAGCAATCGCTAAGCCTGACGTTACCCTTCAAACGTCGGGTTAACAAAACACGCATGGGGCTGACGTGCTTCGTTCCATGCGGTACGCTCATCCACATTCCATCAGCACACACCATCAGGGACATCTGCACCGCGCAGAGACACAGGAGTATTCGATGCCAACTATCCCAATGAGTAATCTTAATCGTGCCATGCTAGCGACTATTGCCGGCACACTGATGGCCGTTGCTATGCCTTCGCAAGCCCGCGACATGGCGGCCGGCACGACCGAAGTTGGCGGTTCCAGCCAGCTTGGCGTTAATGCCAACATCGTCAAAGTCAACGGCCTTGAGTCAACCAAGACACGCACCACCGCGTTTCAGATCAATGCACGTCATTACCTGAAAGACGACATCGCCCTGGGCCTGAACTTCAGCCGCAACAACAGCGTGATTGAAGGGGATGACGGCAGCTTGTCGAACACCACATACACCATTGCACCGGGACTGGCGATCAACACCTCGCTGAACGAACAGGTGAGCCTGATCATGCACGCGGGGTTATCCATTAACGGCTTGCGTCAGGCCTTTGATGGCGACGCCATCAGCCTGAGCGGGAAAGGGGTCTTGGTTGGCCTTGAGCTGCAAAGCTTTGTCAGTGAATCGGCGGCCTTAACCGTCGGTGCCAGCCTTAACCGTTACCGCCTTGAGAACGAGGAGCTGGGTCTCTCCAGCCGTCTGACTGATCGCAACTTTAACCTTGGTGTGTCGTTGTTCTTTTAATAACGACGCTCACCTGCCAAAGAAACCGGTACATCTCTGATGTGCCGGTCAGCTGGTTCTGGACAAGTCGGTCATAGGCAAGCTGATGCCTTGCACATGACATTCATGCGGAATAATGACCTCAGGGGGCTTTTGATCGGCGAAACCAGCTCGGCACGTTATTCACCGACACGAAGCGGAACACCAGCACCGCGTGGACAATCGCAATGATCAGTCCTGTGCCTGTCTGGCCCGTCTCCA
>Ga0181594_10000786_pt1 | contig 29687 bp, 30 predicted proteins | sample 071ome_18_FD_145603 | JGI IMG/M metagenome (GOLD analysis project Ga0181594, IMG submission 145603) | Coastal salt marsh microbial communities from the Groves Creek Marsh, Skidaway Island, Georgia - 071413BT metaG (spades assembly) | ecosystem: Environmental > Aquatic > Marine > Intertidal zone... | reverse complement strand
TCTCATCGTGGTGGGTGAGGTGGCAGCACTGGCGGAGGCGGCACGCGATGTCGCAGTCCGCGCGGCCGCGCAGGCGGTCTAGGAGGATCAAAATGACCCAACAGGTAATTTCCGCAAACCGCCTGTCCGACGGGCTGGTAGTGTACCTGGTCAGCGACGACAGCTGGTCGGAATGGATCTCCCGTAGCGAGATCGCCACGGACGAGGCCGCAGCCGACGGGCTGCTCGCCCGAGCGAAATTGGCCGAAGAAAACCGGATCGTTGTCGATCCCTATCTCGTCCAAGTGGCCGAGTACGACGGCGAGTTCCGGCCGACTAAGTACCGTGAATTCATCCGGGCCACGGGACCCAGCGTGCGGCCCGATCTCAGCAAGCAGAACTTCGTCCGCGCGGCGAAAGGATAAGTTTTCATGTACCTGTATGACGAAATCGACCAGTCGCTCGTCGATGAGCGTGTCGTCCAGTTCCGCGACCAGGTCTCGCGGCGGATGAGCGGCGAGCTCAGCGAGGACGAGTTCAAACCGTTGCGCCTGATGAACGGCGTCTATCTGCAGCTTCACGCCTATATGCTGCGCGTCGCAATCCCCTACGGCACGCTCTCGTCGGAGCAGATGCGCAAGCTGGCCTGGATCGCGAAGAAGTACGATCGCGGCTACGGTCATTTCACGACGCGCCAGAACCTCCAGTACAACTGGCCGAAGCTGGAAGACCTGCCTGACATCCTCGCCGAGCTGGCCAGCGTGCAGATGCATGCGCTACAGACCAGCGGCAACTGCATCCGCAACGTGACGGCGGACCAGTATGCGGGCGTGGCCGAAGACGAGGTGGCGGACCCGCGCGTCTATGCGGAGATCATCCGCCAGTGGTCCACTCTGCACCCGGAATTCTCGTTCCTGCCGCGCAAGTTCAAGATTGCTGTGACGGGCGCGCAGAACGACCGCGCGGCGGCGAAGGTTCACGATATCGGCCTGATTGTGAAGCGTAACCTTGCGGGTGAACTGGGCTTCGAGGTGATCGTCGGCGGCGGTCTGGGCCGTACGCCCTTCGTTGGACCAACCATCTGCGAGTTCTTGCCCGAACAACACCTGCTGTCCTATCTGGAGGCAGTTCTGCGCGTCTACAATATGCTTGGGCGGCGCGACAACATGTACAAGGCGCGCATCAAGATTCAGGTGCACGAGACCGGCGCGGCAGAGTTCACGAGGCTTGTCGAGGCGGAATGGGGCCAGATCCGCGATAGCGCCGTCGATCTCCCCGCCGGTGAGAAGGAGCGGATCGCGTCCCACTTTGTCCCGCCGCGCTACGAGATCTCTGCGGACGCCGAGGACGTGCTGGCGCGTCTCAAGCGCGAGGATGCCGGGTTCGCTCGCTGGGTCGACACCAACGTCTTCGCTCACAAGGCCGAGGGCCACGCGATCGCGAACATCTCCCTCAAGCCGATCGGCGGCGTGCCCGGTGATGCCACATCGGAACAGATGGAAGCCGTGGCGGCGCTCGCTGATCGCTTCAGTTTTTCCGAAATCCGCGTCACCCATGAGCAGAACCTCGTCCTTCCTCATGTGCGCAAGGACAACCTGTATGCCCTTTGGCAGACGCTGAAGTCCTATGATCTAGATACACCTAACCTTGGGAGGGTGTCGGACATGATCGCCTGCCCAGGCATGGACTACTGCTCGCTGGCCAATGCGCGCTCGATCCCGGTGGCGCAGGCCATCAGCGAGCGTTTCGCCGATTTGGACCGGCAGCACGATATCGGCGAGCTCAAGCTCAAGATCTCGGGCTGCATCAACGCCTGCGGTCATCACCATGCCGGCCACATTGGCATCCTTGGCGTGGACCGGAAGGGTGAGGAGTACTACCAGATCACGCTTGGCGGCAGCGGCGCGGAAGACGCCAGTATTGGAGAGATCGTCGGCCCGGCTTTCGCGTACGACGCCGTGGTCGATGCCGTCGAGACACTCGTAGATAAGTATCTCGCCATCCGCGCGGACGGGGAACGGTTCCTCGATACCTACCGCCGGGTCGGCAAGGACCCTTTCAAGGAGGCTCTCTATGGCGCTGCTTAAGGACCGCCAGGTCGTCACCGATACCTGGACCCATGTTGGGGACGATGCAGAGGTTCCGTCCGATGCACCGGTGATTGTCACGATTGCTCGCTGGCGCGAGCTTCGCGACTCCCTCGAAGGCCGAAACGCACCGATCGGGGTGCGGCTCTCGACCGGGGACGGACCCGATGCGGTGCTGGATGATCTCGATCGGCTCGACCTGATCGCCATCCCCTTCGACCACTTTAAGGATGGGCGAGGCTATTCCTCGGCGCGGCTGCTGCGTGAGCGTCACGGCTTCAAAGGGGAACTCCGCGCCGTCGGAAATGTCTTGCGCGACCAGATCGCGTTTATGGAACGCTGCGGTTTCGACAGCTTTGAATATGAAGGTGGCACGGAAGCATCGCGCGCACTGTCGGCTTTCCACGACGTGAGCGTGGTCTATCAGACGGCGGCCGACCGGCGCGCCTCGGCGGCGACGCTGCGCAACCATCCGTCCAGGGCGTTCTCCAACGGTACCAGCGGCTGAAGCCGACGGAAACACAAACCATGCGCGGTGGTTGCCCGCTCCCTATGGGAGAGGGTTCAATAAAAAACGGCGCCTTTCGGCGCCGTTTTCGTGTCCTCGTATAGCGAAGCGCTTACTCGGGAATCGGCAGCGGCTGGTCGTTCTCCGGGATGTTCCAGGCACGCTGGACGGCCGGGCGGTCCAGCATGGTCATGTACCAGCGGCGCACGTTCGGATACTCGTTCAGGTCGATTTCCTGCCAGTTGTGGCGGGCCGCCCAGGGCCAGCAGGCCATATCGACGATGGAATAGTCGTCGATGATGAACTCGCGGCCTTCCAGGCGCTCGTTCAGCACGCGGTACAGGCGGCGCGCCTCGGTCTCGTAGCGGCCCTGCGCGTAGTCCGACTTGCCGGGGTTGTACTTGGTGAAGTGATGGACTTGACCGAGGATTGGACCGAAGCCGCCCATTTGCCACATCAGCCACTCCATCGAGCGCCAGTAGGCGTCGCGGTCCTTCGTGTTCAGGAACTGGCCGTGCTTCTCGGCCAGATACATGAGGATCGCGCCGGTCTCGAAAAGCGGGAAGTCGTTGTTGTCGGTATCGACGATCGCCGGAATCTTGTTGTTCGGGCTGATCTTCAGAAACTCCGGATCAAACTGCTCATCCTTGCCGATGTTGACCGAATGGACGTTGTAGTCGATGCCGAGTTCCTCGAGTAGAATGGCGACCTTGCGGCCGTTCGGCGTAAACCAGGTGTAAAATTCGATCATCTTCGTATCCTTGTTTCGGGTGCCATGTCCGGCGAATTCGTGCCGACACTATGGGCCGCGCCGAAGGCGGTCAATTGTCGGGCAATCACAAGTATCTCGGGGATTTGGAACAGCCGCGCGGCTCAGACCCGGCGCTTCCAGATGATGACATTTTTGGTGACGCCGTCGGGCCCGACCCCGGTGAAGATCATGCGGCTGCCCTCATAGTCGATCTCCCGGGTGAGCGACACGCCGGTCATGCTCGGGTCGAGCGCGTGCTCGATTGCGTGGGTCACCTTATCGCCGGACAATCCCCAGGTTCCGGCGTAGTTGAAATAGCTAGAGAACGCCTCCGCGCGGTCCTCGTCGGACGGGCGGTCCACCGGAAGGAACCGCTCCGCGCCATGAACGATGGCGCTCATGTAGTGGTCGGGCGTATACATGATCGTGCCCTTCGCATCCCGGCCCATCGGATGGGTCCGCGTGCCGTCTTCGGTCTCCGCGTACATCTCCTCCAGATCCCACGCGCCGATGAGATCCGTGTCCTTGATCGCCATGCCCTGCTCTCTGTCGGTTCTTTGGGAAGACTAGAGTCTTCCAGGTGTCGAGAGAAGCCTTTCCGCTCGGGCCCGCGTTGCAGGTGCGCCGGTCCTAGGGCAAAGTTGCGGTCGCACAGACCAGCCACAATTTTTCCCGAGGATATGCCCGTGGCCCATAACCTAATATCGCGTGCGCGGAAGGACACCGTGCCGATCACCATCGTCGCCGACGAAAAGCTCGACGACTGGTGTACGGGCTTGGCCAAAGGCCAGCGCGAATGGCTCGACGGCACCGGTTTCACCGGAAAGGCCGGGTCCTCAGCGCTGCTGCCCTCGGAAAAGGGCGGACTGGACGGCGTGGTCTTCGTGATCGGCGCGGCGACGGACCAGTGGTCCTGGAGCGAGCTGGCAGCGCGCTTGCCCGAAGGCAGCTACCGGCTGGCGGGCCGGCCGTCGCGCAAGGATGCTAATGATGCGGCGCTAGGCTGGGGCATGGCGGCGTATGAGTTCACGCGGTACCGCAAGCCGCGCCAGTCGCGTCCGGACATGGTGTGGCCCGCCACTGCGGACCGCGCCGACGTCCTTTCGATGCTGAATGCAACCGCGATGCTGCGCGATCTCATCAACACCCCGGCCGAAGACCTCGGCCCGTCGGAGCTGGCGGAAGAGGCGCGAAAGGTCGGCCGCACGTTCAAGGCGAAGGTCCGTGTTATAGCGGGCGATGCACTGCTCAAAGCCAACTATCCGATGATCCATATGGTCGGCCGCGCATCTGACGACGCTCCGCGGCTGATCGACATGCGTTGGGGCACCCGCGGCCCACGTATCACGCTGGTCGGCAAGGGTGTGTGTTTCGACACCGGTGGCCTCGACCTCAAGCCGCCCGCCGGCATGTTGCGCATGAAGAAAGACATGGGGGGCGCTGCCCATGCACTGGCGCTGGCACATCTCATCATGGCTGCAAAGCTGCCAGTGCGGCTGCGGGTGCTGATCGGTGCGGTGGAGAATGCCGTGTCAGGCAATGCCTACCGGCCCTGGGATGTGCTGCAAACCCGTAAGGGCATCACGGTGGAAAACGCCAATACCGATGCGGAAGGCCGTCTGGTCATGGGCGACTGCCTTTACGAGGCCTGCTCCGAGAAACCCGATCTCCTGATGGACTTTTCGACCCTGACGGGTGCCGCGCGCGTTGCGGTGGGTGCGGGTATCGCTGCCGTGTTTTGCAACAATGACGACCTCTATAACGATCTTGCCAAACATGCGGAGAGCGAGGGGGACCCGGTCTGGCGGCTTCCGCTGCACAAGCCCTATCGTGCGCTGATCGACAGCAAGGTGGCTGATGTGTCGAGCGCTAGCGACGGACCGTTTGGCGGGGCGATAACGGCGGCGTTGTTTCTGCAGGAGTTCGTGGACGATGATGTTCCCTGGGCGCATTTCGACATCATGGCGTGGAATACGTCGACGCGGCCGGGGCGGCCCGTGGGCGGCGAAGCGCAGGGGCTGCGAGCGGCCTATGCGCTAATCCGCAAGCGCTTCGAGCGTTAGGCCTTGCTCACCAGGCTTTAATTTCAGAGGTAGCGATGATGCGAGCCATCGCTGCGGCTCCACAAAAAATGTTTGATGCTGTCGTTGATCGCGGGCCAATGGCATTCCGTATTCTCCCATTGTGTCTTCGCCCACGCGCGCTTTCCGACGCCTAAACAACGTCTCGAGTTTTTAACTCGTGAAACAGAACAAAGGATTCCATCAAGCATTAAGCGAACAACATTAGAGACATGATTCCGACGACCCGGTGCTTCGCATGCGAGCATCTATGTCTCCGCGTAACAGGCCTCATGACTCGGCGCTGAGAACGATCCTAACCGCTTGCACCGAGCTGTTTAGCTAATCATGATCTTCAAAAAATAATATATAAATTATTTATGTCTTACATTATTTTTCATAATTTGTGATTACACCGGCTCGTCTTTTAAAATACGGTCTTCTTATTTTTTGGATTTTCCGACCATTCACTGGGGAGAGATGGCATGGTCAAACCGATTCTACAGACCTATCCGGTTATATATGCCGAGAGCGAGGAGGAGCGCGCCAAGCTTCGCCCGATCGGCCGCAACAAAGAACGTTATCAGGAGACTATCCAAGGCTGGCATGAGGTCATCAAGTCGGCCGATGAGCAGGGGTTTTGGGGTGTCGCCACCATCGAACATCACTTCTGGTCGGAAGGCTATGAGGTTGGCCCAGCGCCGGCGATCATGGACGCCTACTGGGCGGCCATTACCAAGAACGTGCGCGTCGGCCAGCTCGGCTATGTGATGAGCATCCAAAACCCGATCCGCGTAGCTGAGGAAACGGCGATCATCGATCACCTGACCCAGGGCCGCAGCTTCGTCGGCTTTGCCCGCGGCTACCAAAGCCGGTGGACCAATGTCTTCGGGCAGCATTACGGTACCACGTCTACTAAGTCGCCGACTGCCGCCAAGAACAATGACACGGCTGTTGGTGCGGGATTTGCTCAAAAAGGCATGTCGATCACTGACAAGGATGTCGCCAACGACCAGCACAACCGAGATGTCTTCGAGGAAAACATCGAGATCGTGCTGAAGGCCTGGACTCAGGACTCAATGCAACACAAGGGCAATACTTGGCAGATCCCGTTCCCGGGTGAAACGGGTGTCGACGACTGGCAGCTTGCTCACACAGGCGTGACTCAGCGGCTTGGTGCGTTCGACGAGGTTGATGAGAACAACAATGTTGTCAACGTGTCGGTATGCCCAGCCCCGTATCAGGACCCGCACCCGCCGGTCTTCGTGTCGGGTAGCGGCAGTCCGGAGACGATTGAGTATGCGGCACGGATGGGGTTCATCCCGACCTACTTCACGAACATCGACACGCTTGCACCGCTTGGCCACCAGTACGCTGATTCCGCCAGGGATGCGGGCTTTAACTGGGGCCCCGGCCAGAATCAGAACATCGTGCGCTGGCTGCAAATCGCCGACAGCTACGACGCGGCGATCGATGCGGTCATGGCTCACGACTACGACATTTGGAAGAACTTCTACGCTGCCATGGGCCGTCGCAAGCTGGATGAGGCTGATGTTATCGGCTCGATGCTTGACTCTGGCCTCTATTGCATTGGCACTGCCGAGTCCGTGCGCGATCAGCTGGTCGAGCAGTGGGAGCGTATGCCGGCAGAGTTCATCACGCTGATTTACCACTATGCCCAGATGCCCAAGGAAAAGGTCATCAAGAACATGGAACTGTTTAACGCGGTGGTGAAACCAGCCCTAGACGAAGTTACGGCCAAGGCCGGTCATGATGTTGCACAGGCTGCCGAGTAGGCTTCGGCGGCACACGCAAAGTCTCTAGGATGAAAGGGCCGCAATGTTCGCGGCCCTTTCTTTTTTAATGCCCCTTGTCAGGAATCAACCGACATGCTGAAAATTCTTGGACGCTCCACATCGACCAATGTTCAGAAGGTGCTTTGGTTCTGCGATTCTCAGAACTGTGAATACGAGCACGAGAACGACATCGGTGGTGCCTTTGGCCGCAACGATACGCCGGAATACCTGGCGATGAATCCTAATGGCCGCGTGCCGGTGGTGATCGACGGCGACTTCGTGATGTGGGAGTCCAATTCGATCCTGCGCTATCTCGCCCGCCAGTCGAAAAGCAATCTGTATCCGTCGGGGTTCCAGAGCCGCCAGACCGTCGAGCGCTGGATGGACTGGGAGCTGTCGCTGCTGGCGCCGCGCCATGTGCCCGTGTTCATCGGCATGGTCCGCACCAAGCTCGAGGATCGTAACGAGAAGGCCATTGCGGCGGGCGTCGAGCAGTGGAACGCGGCGATGAAGGTGCTCGACGACCAGCTCGCTGGCAATGCCTATGTTGCGGGCAGCGCGTTTACCCTGGCCGATATCCCGATCGCTCCGATCGCGCATCGCTGGTTCAATCTCGATATCGACCGTTTCGACGCACCCAATGTGAAGCGCTGGTACCAATCCTTTTCGGGGGATCCGGCCTTCGAGAAGTGGGTGAACATCGAACTGGCCTGACCGGGTTCAGCCGGAATTCCGCCAGTTTGGGGAAAAGGTGATCCCGGTGTTGCAGGGCGCGGAGTTGCCGGCGTTTGGCTAGTAGCCGAGTTCTAGATCGACGGCGTTGGGCAGGGGTTCGCCCTGCTCTACGGCGCCGATGGCTCCGACGATCTGCCGGGCCACCGACCTCGGGTCGGTGATCGACGCGTTGTGCGGCGTCACTGTGATCTTTGGATGGTCCCAAAGGGGGTGGCCGTTAGGCAGGGGTTCGGTGCGAAAGACGTCCAGCGTTGCGTGCGCAAGTTGCCCGGTGTCTAGTGCGGCGATCAGATCGGCCTCGACCATGTGGCCGCCGCGAGCCGCATTGATGAGGCAGGCCCCCTCGGGAAGCTTCGCGAACAGGTCCACGTTCAGGATACCCTCAGTCTGCGGCGTTAGCGGCAGTAGGCAGACCAGGATGTCGGTGCGCGCCAGAAGTACGTCGAGCCCGTCCGGGCCGTCGAGGCAGGTGATGCCGTCGAGCGACTTCGCGCTGCGGCTCCATCCGGCCACTTCAAATCCCAGAGCGGCCAGTGCATTGCCACAGGCCTGTCCCAGTTCGCCGAGGCCGAGGATGCCGATGCGGCGCTCATCGGCCTGTTTCAGCGAACGGGCCCGGTCGTCCCATATGTGAGCGTGCTGCTGGAAATCGAGTTCGGGCTGTTCCCTATGGTAGCGCAGGACATGTAGCAGCACATATTCGCGCATACCTGCCGTCAGGTAGGGGTCGACCACCCGCGAGACGGCCGCGTGCCTTGGGAAATTCGGGTCGTTGAACAGGTGATCCACCCCGGCGCCTAGTGAGAAAACCACCTTCAGGTTGGGAAACTTCGCTAGCTCACCCGGGGGCGGTTTCCAGGCCAGCGCGTATTCGATTTCGGATGGATCGCCACATTCTGGCCATTCGCGCACGTCCAGCGTCGGATCATTCTCGCGCAGCTGGTCCGACCACCAGTCGGGACGCTCACTTTTGGCAATGATCAGGACAGCCACGGTTCAGATGGCGACGGCGTCGCCCGCGCCGACGGCTTCCATGTTGAACGCGGCGGCCATGAGGGCTTTGGTGTAGGCCTCGCGGGGGCGGTCGAATATCTCGTCCGCCGACCCCTGCTCGACTACCTTGCCGTTGCGCATGACGATCACCTGATTGGAGATTGCGCGTACCACCTTCAAGTCGTGGCTGATGAACAGATAGGTCAGCTTGTAGCGTGCCTGCAGGTCGCGCAGCAGGTCGATGATCTGCGCCTGTACCGAGCGGTCTAGCGCCGAGGTCGGCTCATCCAGCACGATGAACTTCGGTCGCAGCACGAGGGCACGGGCGATGGCAACGCGCTGACGCTGCCCACCGGAAAATTCGTGCGGGTAGCGGTGGCGGGTGGCGGGGTCGAGTCCGACTTCCTCCATCACCTTCACGATCATCTCGTCGCGCTCGCGCGCGTTGGTGCCGATGCCGTGGACCTTGAGGCCTTCCTCGATGATCTGTGCGATGGACATGCGCGGCGAAAGCGAACCGTAGGGGTCCTGGAAGACAATCTGCATCTCGCGGCGCAGGGGCCGCAACTCGCCGGTGCTCAGGCCTTCGATCTGCGTTCCCTCGAACTCGATGGGCCCGTCGGAAGAGATCAACCGCAGTATGGCGAGGCCCAGCGTAGTCTTGCCGGAACCGGATTCGCCTACCACGCCGACGGTCTCGCCCTCGCGGACCTCCACCGTAATGCCGTCCACGGCTTTGATGTAATCGACAGTCTTGCGGAATACGCCCGCCTTGATCGGGAAGTACACCTTCAACTCTTCGGTCCGCATGATGCGCGGCGCGTCCGCGGCGGGGGCCAGAGCTGCGCCGGAGGGCTCTGCGTCCAGCAGGTGTTTCGTGTATTCGTGCTTCGGGTTCTTGAAGAGGTCCCGGGTTGTCTCGTCCTCGATAATCTCGCCCTGACTCATCACACAGACCCGGTCGGCCATCTTCCGCACGATGCCTAGGTCATGGGTGATGAACAGCATCGACATGCCGAACCTGGCTTTCAGGTCGTCGAGCAGTTCGAGAATTTGCGCCTGGATGGTGACATCTAGCGCGGTGGTCGGCTCGTCGGCGATGAGCAGCTTGGGCTCGTTGGCGAGCGCCATGGCGATCATCACGCGCTGGCGCTGACCGCCCGACAGTTCATGGGGGTAGGAGTTCAGGCGATTTTCCGCGTCAGCCAGTCCGACTAGTTTCAGCAGTTCCAGGGTGCGGGCGCGCGCGGCGGATTTCGACAGTCCCTTATGGACGAACAGCACCTCGTTGATCTGCTTCTCGATGTTGTGGAGCGGGTTCAGCGACGTCATTGGCTCCTGGAAGATCATCGCAATGTCGTTGCCGCGAATGCTGCGCAAGGTAGCGCTCGGTGCGCCCAGCAGTTCGGTCCCCTCGAAGCGGATCGATCCACCCGGGTGGCGCGCGACCGGGTAGGGCAGGAGCTGGAGGATCGAGAGCGCACTGACGGACTTGCCGGAGCCGGATTCGCCGACCAGCGCCAGGGTTTCGCCGGCCCCGATTTCGAAGGACACGTCCTTTACGGCATGCACGAGGCCGCCCGGTGTCGAGAAATCGACTGAGAGGTTTTCGACCTTGAGCAGGGGGTCGGCCATCAGCCTGCGTCTCCGGAAATCTGCTTGCGTGGATCGAAAGCGTCGCGCACCGCCTCGCCCACGAAGACCACCAGCATGAGCATGACCATGATCGAGAAAAACGCCGCGAAAGTCAGCCATTCGGCGGTGAAATTCTCCTTCGCCTGTTTCAGCAGTTCGCCCAGCGAGGGTGAGCCCGGCGGCAGACCGAGGCCCAGGAAATCGAGCCCGGTCAGCGCGGTCAGGCCGCCGACCAGCGTGAATGGTAGGAAGGTGATGGTCGCAACCATGGCGTTGGGCAGGACATGGCGAAACATGATGATGCGGTTGCTCACACCCAACGCGCGGGCCGCACGCACATAGTCGAAGTTACGCGCACGCAGGAATTCGGCACGCACCACACCCACCAGGTTTGTCCAGCTGAACAGCAGCATGATGAACAGCAGGGTCCAGAAGCCCGGCACGAACAGACTGGCGACAATCAGCAGCACGAACAGGAAGGGCATCCCCTCCCATATCTCTATGAAGCGCTGGAAGCTGAGATCGACCCAGCCGCCGTAGTAGCCCTGAATGGCCCCTGCGATGATGCCGATGATGCTGGCGAACACCGTCAACGTGACGCCGAACAGCACAGAAATCCGAAAGCCGTAGATCAGCCGTGCCGACACGTCGCGCGCCTGGTCGTCCGTGCCCAGCCAATTTTGCACCGTGGGCGGGGAAGGGGCCGGTGTCGGGAGGTCCGTGACCGGCGTGTCGTAGCTGAAGGGGATGAGCGGCATCAGCAGCCAGCCCTTCTCGTCGATCAGCTCGACCACGAAGGGATCGGTGTAGTCGGCCTCCGTCTCGAAGTCGCCGCCGAAGGTCGTCTCCGGATAGGCGTTGAAGATCGGCAGGTAGATGCCGCCGTCGTAGTGCACGATCAGCGGCTTGTCGTTGGCGATGAACTCGGCGAACAGCGAAAAGAAGAACAGCGCCAGAAAGGCCCAGAGCGCCCAGTAGCCGCGGCGGTTAGCGCGAAAGTTCGCCAGACGCCGCGCGGTGACCGGGGTGATCGTCATACCGAGGAACCGGCGCGAACCTGACGCCTTTGTGTCCGCCGCCACGTCAGACCTCCCGGCTTTCGAAATCGATGCGGGGATCGACAAGCACATAGGTCATGTCGGTGACTAACTTGATAAGCAGGCCCATCAGGCCAAAGACATAAAGCGTTGCGAAGACGATGGGATAGTCGCGGTTCAGCACCGCTTCGAAGCCCAGCAGGCCCAGCCCGTCGAGAGAGAAGATGATCTCGATGAACAGTGCGCCGCCGAACAGGATCGAGAGGAAGGCCGCCGGAAAGCCGGAAATCACGATCAGCATGGCGTTGCGGAAGACGTGCCCGTACAGCACCCGGCGCTCCTCTAGCCCCTTGGCGCGCGCGGTGATGACGTATTGCTGGGAAATCTGGTCGAGAAAGGAATTCTTGGTCAGCATGGTCATCGCCGCATAGCCGCCGATCACCAGCGCACCGATGGGCAGCGCGATATGCCAAAAGTAGTCCGCGATCTGGCCGAGCAGGCTGAGCTGGTCGAAATTGTCCGAGGTCAGCCCGCGCAGCGGAAACCAGTTCACGAAATTGCCACTGGCAAAGAGCTGTATGCCGAGAATCGCGATCAGGAAGGACGGTAGTGCGTTGCCGCCGATCACGATGGCGCTGGTCCAGGCATCGAAGCGGGTGCCGTCACGCACCGCCTTGGCGATGCCCAGTGGGATCGAGATGCCGTACAGGAACAACGTCGTCCAAAAACCGATGGTGATGGAGACCGGAAGCTTTTCCAGCACAAGGTCCACCACGGGTCGGCTCTGGAAGAAGCTGTTCCCGAAATCGAACTGGAGATAGTTCTTGACCATCAGGAGAAAGCGTTCTTGCGGCGGCTTGTCGAAGCCGACCATCTTCTCTAGTTCCGCGACGAATTCCGGCGGTAAGCCCCGCGCCCCGCGATACTTGGATTCAAAGCTCGTCGTGGTGTCGGTGCGCAGCTGGTCCGCGCCCTGCGGCCCGGCATCGCCCAGCCCGCCCGAGACGCGCGAGGTCGCATCCACGGCGGTGCCCTGGATCTGCGCGATCATCTGTTCGACCGGCCCGCCCGGCGCGAACTGTACGATAACGAAGTTCAGCAGGATGATGCCGAACAGGGTCGGGATGATCAGCAGCAGCCGACGGATGATGTAGGCAAGCATGGGTCGAGATTATCTTGCGTCTTCGCGTTGGCGCCAGAGAGGACGGAGGCTAGCGGTTGCCGCGATAGGCGCGCACGGCGGCGTCCTTATCGAGGTCGATCCACCAGGTGTCAGTCTGCACGCCCTGGCGCGGGATGACCTCGGGAATGCCGTAGCGGTCCCAGTAGGCCAGCCGGTCCACGGTGATGTGCCAGTGGGGGATGACGTAGTGGCCCCAGACCAGCGCGCGGTCCAGCGCACGGGTGCGATGGATTAGGCTGTCGCGGTCAGGCGCTGACACGACCAGCTCAATCAGCTCGTCGATCACCGGATCCGCGATGCCGATCAGGTTGCGTGAGCCGGGCCGTTTGGCAGCATCGCTCGACCAGAAATCGCGCTGTTCGTTACCAGGCGATTCTGACTGTCCCCAGATGCCGGAGATCATGTCGAAGTCGAACTGGTCCGTGCGTTCGCGGTACTGGGACGCATCGACGACACGCACATCGGCCTTGATGCCGAGGCGTTCGAGATTGCGCACGTAAGGCAGCGCAATCCGTTCGAAGGTCTGGCTGCCCAGCAGGATCTCGAACTGGAAAGGGGCTCCGGTCTTCTCGTTGACGCGGACGCCGTCCTTGATGATCCAGCCGGCTTCCTCCAGAAGCTTGGCCGCCTTGCGAAGGTTGCCGCGGATGCCGCGCGCGCCGGACCCGTCCGTGAATGGCGGGACGAATTCTGCCGTGAAAACTTCCTCCGGCAGCTTGCCCCGGTATTTCTCGAGGATTGCGCGCTCTTCCTCGCCCGCGTCCTTCAGAAGTCCCCGGTTGCCGAGGTCGGAGTTGTCGAAGTAGCTGTCGGTGCGAGTGTAGGCGTCATAGAAAAGATTCTTGTTCGACCACTCGAAGTCGAAGGCTAGCGACAGCGCCTCGCGGACGCGGCGATCCTGAAATATCGGCTTGCGTAGGTTAAACACGAAGCCCTGGATCGGCGCCGTACGTTCTTCAGAGAACTCGCCGAGGATCAGCATGCCGTCCTTGACTGGCTTGGTGTCGGCGTATTCGGTTGCCCAGGCCTTGGAGGAGTTTTCCATCATCCGATCCAGTTCGCCCGATATCAGCGCGATACGCGATACGCCGGGATCGCGGAAATACTCGAACCGCAGGGTGGCGATGTTGTTGCGGCCGATGTTCACCGGCCGGTTGCGGCCCCAGTAGCCGGGCACACGCTCAAAGGTGATCGAGCGGCCGGTCTTCACGTCGGAAATCTTGTAGGGGCCGCTGCCCAGCGGCACCTCGAGCGTCGGTTTTGAAAAGTCGCGCGATTCCCAGTAATGCGCCGGGAGAACGGGAAGTTGGCCGATGATGAGCGCTAGCTCCGGATTCTGGGCGTTGCCGAAGGAGAACTTCACCTTGTTCGGGCCGGTCTGCTCGACCTCCGCGATATCGCGGTAATAGAAGCGGTAGAAGGGCGCGCCCTTTTCCCGCAGCGTGTTGAACGAGAAGATCACGTCGGCGGGCGTGATCGGCCGTCTATCGTGCCACTGCGCTTCGGGATGCAGCTCGTATTCCACCCACGAGCGGTCGTCCGGCACTTCCATGGTGATGCAGAGCTGGCAGTACTGGGTGAACGGCTCGTCTGCCGATGCGGTGGTGAGCGTGTCGTAGATCAGCCCGACCCCAGCGGCGGGGTTTCCCTGGATGATGAACGGGTTGAGGCTGTCGAAGGTGCCGACGGCGCGGCGCACATCCTTGCCACCCTGCAGAGCACCTACACTGACGTATTCGAAATGGGAAAAGGCCGGGCCGTATTTCGGCACTCCGTGCATGGCCATGCCATGGGCCGGGCCGTTCGTCCCCCCGAGCGCAAGAGCGGGGATGACCGAGGCGGTGGCGAGACCGAGCCCGGTTACGGCGGCGAGGCAGGTCGTTCGGAACATGATGTCCTCCCGGCACGAAGGTGAATGCTTAAACTAGATGTGGCAAGAATGCGCGCGCGATCAAGGAAAACCTAGTCCGATTAAAGCGCTTGCTAGCCGCCGCCGCTCCGGGGCCGGAATGCCGGCACAATCCCGCTAGAATTGGCTCTTTAGACGGGCTCCGCGCGGCTCGACAGGCCGAGCGACTGCGCGGTGCTGTCAACGGCGGCCAGGCAGGTGACGGCGCGGGATTCGGGAATCCACGCCTCGATGCGGATCAGGTAGTCGCCCATCGCGCCCGCGGGCACGCGCTCGCAATCCATGCGCACGATGTTCGCCTCGTAGTCGGCGAAGGCTTCGGTCAGTCGTGCGACGAGGCCCGGCTGATCGGCGCCGCGAATCTCGACTCGATGAGTGACCTGGCCGGTGTCCGCGCGCGGCGCGTCCTCGGCGATGGCGTTCACGTCGATCTGGGCGCCGCCCAGTTCCTCGACGCCTTCCAGCGCGATGCGGATGTCGTCGGCGGACAGGTTTTCAGGCAGGCGGGCGACGGCGGTAAACTCCGCCGTCTGGCCGAGGATGGCGAAACTGGCGCCGCCCATATCCGCACCGAGGTCGAACAGGCGGCCTGCCAGTGCAGATAGCAGGCCCAGACGGTCGGGGCAGGAAATGGCGATACGGACGTCCTTGCTCATGTGCGATCCCTCACTATGCCTTCAGGGCTTCCAGTGCGGCCGCGTGAACCTGCGCATCTCCGGCGGCGAGTACCGAGCCGGTCGAATCGATTCGCAGTGGCTTGCCCTCCCAGTCGGTGATGACACCGCCCGCGCCTTCGACAAGCACAGCGTGGGAGAGATAGTCGTAGGGTTGCATGCCGCTTTCGGCCACGAGGTCGCAATGACCGGAGGCGACCATCGCATAGGCGTAGGCGTCGGTGCCGAAGCGGGTATCCGCGACCTCGGCCTTTAGGCTCAGGTATCGCGCCAGGTCGGCTTCGTCGAACATGTCCTGCGAGGTTGTGCACATCCGCGCGGCGGATAGGCCGGGGCACCCGGTGACCCGCACCGGCGCACCCTCGTTGCCGAGACCCCAATGCTGTGTCGGCGTATCGGCCGTCGCCAGCCAGCGTTCTTTTAGAGCTGGGTAGGAGTTCAGGCCCAGCACGGGCACGCCGTCACGCACGAGTGCGATGAGCGTAGCAAAGAGCGGGATGCCGTTAATGAAGGCACGGGTGCCGTCGATGGGGTCCAGCACCCAGACATATTCGGCGTCTGTGCGCTCGGGACCGTACTCCTCGCCCAGGATCCCGTGTTCGGGGAAGGCCTCATCGATCAGCGCGCGCATCGCTGCTTCCGACTCGCGGTCAGCGCGGGTGACTGGGCTCGCGTCGTCTTTGGTCTCTATAGTCAGCGGCGTGCGAAAATGGCGCATCGCCACCGGCGCAGCCGCGTCGGCCAGGGTGTGTGCGAGGGCGGTGAAACCGGGGTCGAGGGTTTCAGACACGGAAACGTTGCTCCAAATGCAAAGCGGCGCTTTCGCGCCGCTTCGTTTAACTCGAAATATCGAGCCCGGACTACTGCGCCGGGAGCGGCGCCAGATTGTCAGCCTGTGCGCGCAGGAACGCAATCACGTTGGCGCGGTCCTTCACGCTCTTGAAGCCGGCGAAGTTCATCTTGGTGTCAGCCACCAGGTCTTTCGGCTTGGCGAGGAAGGCGTTGAGCTTGTCATAGGTCCACTCGCCGCCCAGTTTCTGCAGGCCGCCGGAGTAGGAAAAGCCCTCATGGGACGCGACCGGGCGGTTGACGATGCTAAAGAGGTTCGGGCCCTGCTTGTTCGGGCCGCCCTTCTCGTAACTGTGGCAGGCACTGCAACGCTTGAACGCCTTCTCACCGGCGCCGAGATCGGCGGAGGCCAGCAGCGGCGAGACCGGGTCGAGCACCTCTTCCTTGGGCTCCGCGGCAGGCGATTCGCCCGAATCGGGCACGGCCACGGCGTAAGCCTTGATATCGAGATGATCGCTATGGGTCACTTCATTGATGCCGATGCCGATCGCCAGTGCAACCGTCAGCGCTATCAGTGCTGCACCCCAAACCTTGAAGAAGTCGCCACCCATTGGTCACTTTCCCTGCGTCAGAAAGACCGCGACACCCACCGAAGAGTGCGCGCGGGGGGAACTTAACGACCGGTTCGGTTCGTGTCCACGGGGTCAATGCCCACCAAACTGTTCCGTTCGCGTCGTGCGAGATATATCTTTTGAACCCAGCAGCAGCCAGAGCCAGTGCCGTTTAGCGGCAATCGGTCGCAGCGCCCGGAACGGACCCGTTTTTAGGAGGAAGTCCCCTGTCCAATGCCCCTGACAGAAGCGGCGCCCCGGAAAATCCGGTGGTCCTGATTCCCGCGCGCATGGCGTCCTCGCGCCTGCCGGGCAAGCCGCTGGCCGATATCGCCGGCCTGCCTATGATTGTTCAGTGCCTGCGTCGCGCCGAGGAGGCCGGGGTCGGCCCGGTCGTGGTGGCCTGCGCGGATGCCGAGATCGCGGACGCGGTCACGGTGGCAGGCGGGCGGGTGGTGCTGACCGATCCTGATCTGCCATCCGGCTCGGACCGCATTTTCGCGGCATTGGAGGGATTCGACCCGCAAGGCCGACATGACGCCGTGGTGAACCTCCAGGGCGATCTGCCGACCGTCAACCCCGCCATCGTACGGGCCTGTGTCGGGGTGCTGGACAATCCGGACGTCGATATCTCGACGGCGGTGTGCGCCATCACTGAGGACGATGAGCGCAGCAACCCCAATGTGGTGAAGGCCGTGCTGGCGTTGCCGTCGGGCGCCCGCGTTGCACGCGCGCTTTATTTCTCGCGCGCCCAGGTGCCGACGGGGCCGGGCGACCATTTCCATCATATCGGGCTCTACACCTATCGCCGCGACGCGCTGGCCCGGTTCGTCGCGTTACCCGCCAGCCCGCTGGAACAGCGCGAGAAACTGGAACAGCTGCGCGCGTTGGAAGCGGGGATGCGCATCGACGCGGTGCTCGTTGACACCGTTCCGCTCGGTGTCGATACTCCCGCTGACCTTGAGCGCGCGCGGGCCCTGCTGGCATAGCGGGACGCGCGTTTTCGATATACGGCATCAGGACAATGAGCGCTTCAAACGATCCGGCCGCGAACCCGGCCAACACCATCGCCTATCAGGGCGTTCCAGGCGCAAACTCGCACATCGCTTGCATGCAGGCGTTTCCGGAGATGACGCCGCTTGCCTGCGCGACCTTCGAGGATGCCTTCGCATCGGTAGAGAGCGATAACCGCGCCGAACTGGCGATGATCCCGATCGAGAACACGCTGGGTGGGCGCGTGGCGGACATCCACCACCTGCTGCCCGAATCGAAGCTCTACATCATCCGCGAGCATTACCTGAACGTGCAGTACCAGTTGCTGGCGACGCAGGAAGCGACGCTGGACGGCCTGGTCGAGGTGCGCTCGCACCCGCAGGCGCTGGCCCAGTGCCGCGAGCAGCTCAGCCAACTGGGCGTGGCGACACGCGCCCGCGCCGATACGGCGGGCTCGGCTCAGGAAGTCGCGGAGCTGAACGACCCCACCATCGGGGCGCTCGCGCCGCCGCTGGCCGGTAAAATCTATGGCCTACAGGTTCTGCGTTCGCGCTTTGAGGACCGCATCGGCAACACCACGCGCTTCGTGGTGCTGTCGCGCGCGCGCCGCGATCCCGACCCGCATGGCGGACCGTCCATGACCTCGCTGATCTTCGAGGTGCGTTCGGTTCCCGCCGCGCTCTACAAGGCGCTAGGCGGCTTCGCGACCAACAGCGTGAACATCACCAAGCTGGAAAGCTATATCTCGGGCGAGAAGTTCTCGGTCGCGCGGTTCTACGCGGAGATCGAAGGTCATCCCGCCCAGGCCAACGTCGCGCAGGCTTTCGAGGAACTGGACTATTTCTCGAAAAATGTACGCGTGCTGGGCGTCTATCCGGCGGACGACTTCCGCCGACAGTAGCCCGTATCATGCTTCCAACAAGGGCGTCATGCCCGAACTTGTTGCGGGCATCCACGTCTATCGGTTCCTTTGACGTATAAGCGTGGTACACCGAATTGGATGGCCGGAATAAATCCGGCCATGACGATAGGGTCAACTTTCGCGAGATAGCTCAGCCTTCGGCCAGCCATTCCTCAATAAGCCGGCGGGCAATCGAATCCGGGCGCGGAAGCTGCACCGGCGAATCCGGCGTGATCGCCTTCATTTCGTTGCGCGACATCCAGTCGGCGGACAGCAGTTCCGTCTCGTCGATGGTCATCTCCGTGTCCAGCGCGCGGGCGCGGAATCCGGCCATGATCGAGGCCGGGAAGGGCCAGGGCTGGGAGTGCTGGTATTTGACATCGGTTACCCGTACGCCGACTTCTTCATAGACCTCACGCGCAACGCAATCCTCCAGCGTCTCGCCCGGCTCCAGGAACCCGGCCAGCACCGACTGCATGCGGCCTTGGAAGCGCGGGGCCTTGCCCATGATGATCCGGTCGCCGTGATAGACCAGCATGATGCAGGCGACGTCGGTGCGCGGGAAATGCACAGCATTGCAGGACGCGTCGGTGCAGCGGCGCTGGTGGCCGGCGGCCTGGCTGCGGGTCGGCGCACCGCAGGCCCCGCAGAAGCGGTGGCGCTGGTGCCAGTAGTTGATGCCGCGCGCATAGGCGAGAAGGTTGCCCTGCCGGTGCGCTATGTAAGGCCCAACCTTGCGCAGATCCTCGAAAACGCCCGCCGCGCCCAGTATCTCGTGCTCATGTGGGTCCTCGATATGGCTGACGTCTAGGGTGAAATAGGCGGTTCCCTCCACCAGCCCCAGCAGGACCGGTTCGCCGTCCCCGCGCAGGACCTCGATCTGGGTGATGTCGAGCTCGACGGGCTCTACATTGTCCTCACCGCGAATCAGATTGTTGGACTGCCAGACCGGCAGCAGCCGGCTGGTCGTGCTGGCCAGCGCCTCGCGCAGCCAGTCGGCGTCGTTGCGCAGGTGCGAAACGCGGTCGAGGTATTCGCTTGAATAGAAATTGCGGCGGTTCATGGCACCGGGACATGTAGATTTCGGAATGGCGCGTAAATTGTCATACCCATGTGCCTGTGGAAAGCCGTGTGACGGATTGCCCGCCGCCTTGTTTATCAGGGTGCGGGTTCTGATATACTGATCTTGGGAGGCCGGGCGGACAGGCATCTCGCCAACCCGGTCAGGTCCGGAAGGAAGCAGCCGTAACGAGTTTCGCCTGGGTCGTATCAACCGGTCTCCCACTTCAGACACCGAATCGGTTATTCCGAATTCCTGACCCATCCCCGGGAAGCGATCGCACTTCATGACTGCCGACTTCGAGGACCAGCCCGGCGAACCGCACGACGCGGAGCCGGATGAGTCGGCCGACGGCAGCCCGACCATAGACGATCCCAATCAGGCGTCGTTTCTGGATGCGCCGCCGCCAGAGGCCGAGCCGGAACCTGCGCCGGAGCCGGCACCCGCTGCTCCCGCCTCCGAACTCGCTGCGCCTGTCGCCGCGGAACCGGCGGCTGCACCCGCACCTGACACAGCCCATGCCGAGGCCTACCAGGTCCTAGCCCGGAAATACCGGCCCCAGAATTTTTCGGAACTGATCGGTCAGGAAGCGCTGGTCCGCACGCTCACCAACGCGTTCGAACTGGACCGGGTGGCCCATGCCTTCATGCTGACCGGCGTGCGTGGCGTGGGGAAGACCACGACCGCGCGCATCATCGCCAAGTGCCTGAACGCCGGCGACGGGCCCAGCATCGACCCGGACCCGAACGACGAACAGTGCATCGCGATTTCCGAGGACCGCCATCCGGACGTGATCGAGGTCGATGCGGCCAGCCGGACGGGTGTGAACGACATCCGCGAAATTCTCGACGGCGTGCGCTACCGCCCGGTCTTCGGCCGCTACAAGGTCTATATCGTGGACGAGGTGCACATGCTCTCGACACAGGCCTTCAACGCGCTGCTGAAGACGCTGGAAGAGCCGCCCGAGCATGTGAAGTTCATTTTCGCCACCACCGAAATCCGCAAGGTGCCCGTCACCGTGCTGTCGCGCTGCCAGCGCTTCGATCTGCGCCGGGTGCGTGCCGATGAGCTGATGGCGCATTTCGCGGGCATCGCGAAGGCCGAGGGCGCGGAGCTGGAAGACGGTGCGCTGCGCCTGATCGCGCGCGCCGCCGACGGCTCGGTGCGCGACGGGCTGTCGCTGCTCGACCAGACGATTTCCGCCCATTGCTCGAACGGGGCCGTGGCGCGCGAGGAAGACGTGCGCGCCATGCTCGGCACCGCAGACAGCGGCGCGGTGCTGGATATCTTCGAGGCGGTGATGGCCGGGCGCACCGCAGATGCGCTGGATGGTCTGGGTACGCTGTATGACGCGGGCGCCGATCCGTTGTCGGTGCTGCAGGATTTGCTGGAACTCAGCCACTGGATCACGCGGGTCAAGCTGGTGCCCAAGGCTGCCGACGATCCCGCCGTGTCGGAGATGGAGCGCACGCGCGGGCGCGAGATGGCTGAGAAGCTGGGCGTCGCCGTGCTGTCGCGCGCCTGGCAGATGCTGCTTAAGGGTGTGGGCGAGGTGCAGCGTGCGCCGTCGGCTTTGCCTGCGGCGGAGATGGTACTGATCCGTCTGGCGCACGCCGCCGACATGCCGCCGCCTGCCGAGATCGTGAAGAAGCTCGAAGGCGGCGAAGCCGCCGCGCCGCAGTCCCCGCCGCAGGGTGCTGCCCCGTCGGCGCCGCCGGGCGGTGGCGCACAGGCTGTTGCCGGTGGGGGTGCGCGGGTGCAGGCCGCACCGCAAGAAGAATCAGCCCCGGCGCTCATGCCCGAGCAGGCGGCCGCGACCACGCTGGAGGACCCGCCGAACTTTGCCGCGCTGGTTGCGCTGTTCGCGACGCGGCGCGAAATCCAAGTCCGCAACCACCTGCACGCCAATGTGCATCTGGTCTCCTATGAGCCCGGGCGGCTGGAGTTCCGCCCCGCCGCCGATGCGCCGCGCGATCTGCCGGGGCAGGTGCTGAATTTCCTGCGCGCCTGGTGTGGCAATCACTGGCAGGTCAGCGTGTCCCAGGAGCAGGGCGCGCCGACGCTGGCCGAACAGGAGCTCATGGCGAAAGACGCGGCCCACCAGCAGGCGGCGGAGAACCCGGTCGTCCGCGCGGCACTGGAAGCCTTCCCCGGCGCGAAGATCGAACGCGTGGTGGCGCGCGACAACCTGTCGGACGACATGCCCGGCGGGGGCATACCCATCGAGATCGAGGACGACGACGAATGAAGAACCTTGGCAACCTGATGAAGCAGGCGCAGGAAATGCAGGCCAAGATGGCCGAGATGCAGGAGCGCCTGGCCGAGATGACCATCGAGGGCAGCGCCGGCGCCGGCATGGTGACGGTCACCCTGTCGGGCAAGAGCGAGCTCAAGGGCGTGAAGATTGACCCCTCGCTGCTGAACGGCGACGAGGCGGAGATCGTCGAGGATCTGATCGTCGCGGCCCATGCCGACGCCAAGAAGAAGGCGGAAGAACGCATGGCCGAGGAGATGCGCGAACTCACAGGCGGGCTCAACCTGCCGCCGGGCATGAACCTGCCGTTCGGCGCCTGACCACCCCTCCGGCACTGCGCGTATGTCCACACCTGAAATCGAGCGCCTCGTTGACCTGCTCGCCAAGCTGCCCGGCCTTGGGCCACGCTCGGCACGCCGCGCGGCGCTGCACCTGATCAAGCGGCCGGGCCAGCTCATGCAGCCGCTGGCCGAGGCAATGGCATCGGCGGCGCGATCGATCCGCACCTGCTCGAACTGCGCCAATGTCGATACGGTCGATCCCTGCCGCATCTGCATCAACGAGGAGCGCGGCCGCTCCGTCATCTGCGTGATCGAGGACGTGGCCGATTTGTGGGCGCTGGAGCGCACGGCGTCTTTTGGCGGCCAGTACCATGTGCTGGGCGGCACCCTGTCGGCGCTGGACGGTGTCGGCCCGGAAGACCTGAACATCGGCAAGCTGGTGGACCGCGCGCGATCCGCGCAGGTGGAAGAGGTGATCCTCGCCACCAACGCCACCGTCGCAGGGCAGACCACGGCCCACTACATCACAGAGCGGCTGGAAGGCGCGGGCGTGAAAATCTCGCGCCTGGCCCATGGCGTCCCTGTGGGCGGCGAACTGGACTATCTGGACGACGGCACCCTCACCGCGGCGCTTCGAAGCCGGCGGGAGGTCTAGACGGTTACTCGACCGTGCGGAGGCGTGGCGGTTCGCTGAAGGAATCCTCTACCGCGTCCTCGATGGCCGAGGCGTTTCCGTCCTCGAGCTGGATGTCCTGGATCTTCGTGCCGCGTGACTTCACCTTGTCCGAGGAGGTGCGGATCTCGCGGATGTCTTTCTCGGCCAGCTCGAAATGCTTCTCGAGATGGCCGACGCGCTTGTCGAGGCGGTCCACGTCCTCGAGCATGGTCAGGACCTCCTTCTGGATGATCCCCGCGGCCTCCTTCATACGCACGTCCTTCATCACGGCGCGCATGGTGTTGAGCAGCGCCCACAGTGTCGTGGGGGAGACGATGAACACCTTGGCCCGGTGGGCGGCGTCCACCGAATCCCCGAAATTGGCGTGCAGTTCGGCATAGACGGCTTCCGACGGCAGGAACATCAGCGCCGCGTCGGCGGTCTCGCCGGGCACGATGTACTTCTCCGAAATCGCCTTCACATGGGCCGCCACGTCGCGGCGGAAGGCGCGGGCCGCCTCGGTCTTCTCGCTGTCCGACCTGGCCTCCTGCAGCATCCGCCAGGCTTCCAGCGGGAACTTGGCATCGACTACCATCGGACCCGGCGGGTTGGGCAGGTCGAGCAGGCAGTCGGCGCGCTTGCCGTCGCCGATGGTCGCCTGGAAGGAATAGCTGCCCGGCGGCATGACGGATTCCACGAGGTCCTGAAGCTGCACCTCGCCGAAGGCGCCGCGCGCCTGCTTGTTGGACAAGATCTCCTGAAGCCCCACCACCTGCGAGGACAGGTCGGTCAGGTTCTTCTGGGCCGTGTCGATGCGGACCAGCCGTTCCTTCAACTCGTCGAGGACCGTCTTCTGGTTCTTGTCGGTCTTCTGGAGCGTGGCGTCGATCTTGCCGGTGAGCTGCTGCAGGCGCTCGTCCACGGATTTCGCCAGCGTGCGTTCCTGGGCCTGCAGCGTCTGGGCGAGCTGGGCCTGCTGGGCGGCCTGGGTCTCGGTCATCTGGGCGAGGCGCTCGCCCAGCGCCGCGACCTGCTGCTGTCCGCCGTCGCTGCGGCGCATGAGGACCAGCACAGCGGCGCCGAGCGCGAGCAGCCCGGCCACGCCGATCACGACGGCGATGAGGAGAGATGCATCCATATGGTCATCCTATCAGGCATGGCAGAGTCGCGTGTGCTTGACGTGGGCGCTGCGAGACCATACCTATCGCCACGAAACACCCGAAATTCCAGCGGTTTGAGAGTTTTCCGACATGGCAAGACTGCCGATTGTCATTGCACCCGATCCGGTGCTCAAGCAGGTCTGTACACCCGTCAAGACCATCGGCGAGGATGTGCGCGCGCGCTTGGACGATATGCTGGAGACGATGTACGCCGCGCCGGGTATCGGCCTGTCCGCGCCGCAGGTGGCTGATACGCGCCGCCTGATCGTGTGCGACGTGGCCCGTGAGGGCGAGGATCCGCGGCCCTACCAGATGATCAACCCTGAAATCGTCTGGCGCTCGGAAGAAATGGTCGAATCCGAGGAAGGCTGCCTGAGCATCCCGGACCAGTACGGCCCGGTAACACGCCATCGCGATATCCGGTGCACCTATCTGGACCCCGAGGGCGTGCAGCAGGAGGTCGAGGCGTCGGGCCTGTTCTCGGCCTGCATCCAGCACGAGATCGACCATCTGGACGGTGTGCTGTTCATCGACTACCTGACGCCGCTCAAGCGCAACATGATCCTGCGCAAGATGAAGAAGCTGAAGCGTCAGCAGGTAGCCTGAAACTTCGCCGTGCCGGTCCGGTGCGGCTGACGACGCGGTGAGACAATGCGCATAGCCTTCATGGGAACGCCGGATTTCTCCGTGCCCGCGTATGGCGCGCTCCGCGCCGCCGGGCACGAGATCGTGTGCGTCTATACCCAGCCGCCGCGCCCCGCGGGCCGTGGTCAGAAGGAGCGCCGCTCGCCGGTGCATGAGCGCGTGGCCGCCGATGGTGTTGAGGTGCGCACCCCGAAAACCTTGCGGGACGAGGACGCCCAGGCGGCCTTTGCCACGCTGGACCTCGATGCCGCGGTGGTCGTGGCCTATGGCCTGATCCTGCCGAAGCCCATTCTCGATGCGCCGCGGCTAGGTTGCATCAACATCCATGCCTCGCTCCTGCCGCGCTGGCGCGGGGCCGCGCCGATCCAGCGCGCGCTGCTGGCGGGCGATGCTGAGACCGGCGTGACCATCATGCAGATGGACGAGGGCCTCGACACCGGACCCGAACTGTTGCGCGAAGCGATTGCCATCGCCCCGGAGACGACGGCGGGCGACCTTCACGACGCACTGGCAGCGCTGGGCGGGCGGCTGATCGTCGAGGCGCTGGCGGGACTGGAGGCGGGTGCGATCACGCCCGTGCCCCAGCCGGAAAGCGGCGAGACCTATGCCGCCAAGATCGAGCGCGGCGAGGAGCGCATCGACTGGGCGCAGGACGCCGCCGAGGTCGAGCGCCACATCCGGGGTTTTGCGCCCTGGCCGGGCGCATGGAGCGAACTCGACGGCGAACGGGTGAAGGTTCTCGCCGCCGATGTCGTGGACGGATCGGGCGCACCGGGCGCCGTGCTGGACGACCGCCTCACCGTGGCCTGCAGGGCCGGGGCGCTGCGTCTTGCGCGGGTCCAGCGTGCGGGCAAGTCGGCGATGGACGCTGATGCCTTCCTGCGCGGCACGCCGGTGGCGGCGGGCGCGCGCTTCCAATGAGCCGCTACCGGATCACCGTGGAATACGACGGCACGCCCTATGTCGGCTGGCAGCGGCAGGACAACGGGCCGTCGATCCAGGCGGCGCTGGAATCGGCCCTGCGGGAATTCTGCGGCGAGGAGATTCTGGTGCAGGGTGCGGGCCGGACCGATGCGGGTGTCCACGCGCTGGCGCAGGTCGCCCATTTCGATATTGGTCGCGAGACCGATGCGGACACGGTCTGCGATGCGCTGAACCATTTCCTGCGACATGAACCGGTCGTGATTCTCGACGCGGTCGAGGTGGACGAGGACTTCCACGCGCGGTTTTCGGCGACCGGGCGGCACTACCGTTATCTGATCCGCAACCGCCGCCCGCGCCCCACCGTGACCCGCACGCAGGAATGGTGGGTGCCGACGGTGCTCGATGCGGACGCCATGCACGATGCCGCGCAGGTGTTGGTGGGCGAGCATGACTTCAGTTCCTTCCGGGCGTCGATCTGCCAGGCGAAGTCGCCGGTGAAGACCCTCGACCGCCTTGTTGTGCGCCGAGAAGGTGAAGTGATCGTCGTCGAGGCCTCGGCGCGGTCTTTCCTGCATCACCAGGTGCGCAACATGGTCGGCACGCTGGAACTTGTGGGCAAGGGGCGCTGGGGCGACGCGGATGTGGCGGACGCGCTGGCCGCGCGGGACCGTGCGGCGGCGGGGCCGACCGCGCCGGCCTGCGGCTTGTACCTGACGGCGGTCGATTACTGACATGTCCGACACATCGAACGGGGTCCGGCCGTCGCGCCTGATCCTGCTGATCCTGATCGCGGCGGGTGGCGCTTCGATCCCCTCGACCGACCTCTACGCACCGTCGCTGCCTCACCTGCCGGCCTATTTCGGCACTGACGCCGAGAGGGTCCAGCTCACCATGGCGCTGAACATGGCGTCCTTCGCGATTGCCCAGCTGTTCTGGGGGCCGCTGAGCGACCGGTTCGGCCGCCGGGCGGTCTTCATCACCGGCATGGCGTCCTTCGCGCTGACGGTGCTGGGGGCGGCGCTGGCCCAGAGTATCGACCAGCTCCTGGCCGGGCGTATCCTGATGGGGGCGGCAGCAAGTGTGGAAGCCGTGGTGGTGCTCGCGGTCATCGGCAATCTTTATCGTTCCGAGGAATCGGCGAAGGTCTTCGCTCTCTACGGCATGACCATCGCGCTGGTCCCGGCCATCGGCCCGGTGATCGGCGGGTATATCTTCGAGTGGTTCGGCTGGCGTGCGAAATTCTACCTTCTGACGGGCGTGGTGCTGCTGGTGCTGGCGTTTTGTGTGGCCGGCTGTGCTGCGCTGTTGCTCGTCTCGGGGCTTGCGGCACTCCGCCCGAATTGGGCTACAGAGATGGACAATCCTTCCTGAATGCGTCTGTTCGGCTCAGGCCGTCAGCGCATTGGCCCCGATCCATAGACTCACGAACAGGCCGATCTCGACGGCGACCACCATCCCGGCGGAAATACGGGTGGTGTCGAGCGCCGCGCGTGCGACGAAACCAGCATAGATGAGTGAGAACATCGTTGCTGCGGCATAGATCGCCACGCCCCAGCCGGGTGTCGAAGTGCCCTCGGCAGAGAGGATGACCAAGGCCGGCAGCAGTATCGCGAGACGGACCACGCGGGCCCAGTTCCACGCGACGATGAACAGCACGAAGCGCTCCCCGCGCTGCATGGTCTCCGTGATCGTGGACATCACCAGCGGGAACAGCAGCCAGAACAGTCCATAGAGCGCGATAAAGACAAACAGCGCATGCAGCGGGTCGGCGGTGTTTATTTCGGGCTGGTCGGCGGAGCCGAGCAGCATGACGCCGATGGCCTCGCCCGGCACGACGATGGCGGCGGCCCAGAATGAGTTCCAGAACGCCCTGGGGGTCGTGCCGAAATACTGAAGACCAGTCCGGTCGAAGTGCAGCAGGCGCCAGGCACCGAACATGCCGTTGGCGGCCTCTAGGAGTGTCATGACGGGCTGTCGCGCTCCCGTTCCGTTCAGTCCGTGAGCTTAAAATAGGTCTCGAGGACCGCGAGGTAAATTTCGGTGAGCTGCTCGATGTCACTGGTCGCCACGCGTTCATCGACCTTGTGCATGGTCTGGCCGACCAGCCCGAACTCCGCGACCGGGCAGAAATCCTTGATAAACCGCGCATCCGACGTACCGCCTGTGGTGCTGAGATCGGGCCTGCGGCCCGTTACCTTCTTGACAGCATCAGAGATCGTATCGCTGAACGGGCCCGGCGGGGTCAGGAAGGCCTCCCCGGTGACCCGGAAGGACAGGTCGTAGCGCGCGTTCGTGCCGGCGGTCTCGCGGTCGAAGGTCTCGCGCACCCAGGCGGCGAGGCTGTCGGAGGAATGCAGGTCGTTGAAGCGGATGTTGAAGGTCGCCGCGACACGGGCCGGGATCACGTTGTTGGCCGGATTGCCCACATCGACCGTGGTGATCTGTAGCGTCGTCGGCGGGAAATGCTCGGTCCCCTCGTCCAGGGGGGCGGCGGTGAGCGCGCCCAGCATCCGCACCATGTGATGGACCGGATTGTCCGCCAGGTGGGGATAGGCGGTGTGGCCCTGGGTGCCGTGGACGACCACATCGCCAGTGGTGCTGCCGCGCCGCCCGATCTTGATCATGTCGCCCAGCGCTTCAGGGTTGGTCGGCTCGCCGACGATGCAGGCGTCGAGCTGTTCGCCGCGTTCGGCCAGCCATTCCAGCACCTTGCGCGTGCCGTTGACGGCGGGGCCTTCCTCGTCGCCGGTGATAAGCAGGCTGATGGAGCCGGGCGTGGCCCAGTTGTCCGGCGCGCCGTGGCGTTTCACGAGCTTCGCGACGGCTGCGGTGAAGCACGCGATCGCGCTCTTCATGTCGGCAGCGCCGCGCCCGTGTAACACGCCGTCCGTGACGTCGCCCGAGAACGGATCCTGCGACCAGTCCGCCGCGTCGCCGACAGGAACGACATCGGTGTGGCCGGCAAAGCAGAAGTTCGGCCCGCCGTTGCCGAGGCGTGCATACATGTTCTCGACATCCGGCGTGTTCTCGTCAGAGAAGCGCAGCCGGTGGCAGGTAAACCCGATGTCCTCCAGCGCACCGGCCAGAACGCCCAGAGCGCCCGCATCGGCTGGGGTGACGCTGGGGCAGCGGATGAGCGCCTTGGACAGCGCGATCGGGTCGTCCGTCAGGGACATGGTTCGGGCGTCAGTCGCGCAGCAATTCGTTGATCGATGTCTTGGCGCGGGTCTGTTCGTCCACGCGCTTCACGATCACGGCACAGTAGAGGCTCGGGCCCGGGTCGCCGTCGGGCAGGGGCTTGCCGGGTAGGGAGCCGGGCACGACCACCGAATAGGACGGTACGCGGCCGGTGTGGACCTCGCCGGTCTCGCGATCGACGATCTTGGTGGACGCGCCGAGATAGACGCCCATGGACAGGACGGCGCCTTCCTCGACGATCACGCCCTCCGCGACCTCGGACCGTGCGCCGATGAAACAGTTGTCCTCGATGATGACCGGGTTGGCCTGCAGGGGCTCCAGCACGCCGCCGATGCCTGCACCACCGGACAGGTGCACGTTCTTGCCGATCTGCGCGCAGCTGCCGACCGTGGCCCAGGTATCGACCATGGTGCCGCTATCGACATAGGCCCCCAGGTTCACAAAGCTGGGCATCAGCACCACACCCGGCGCGATATGGGCCGAATGGCGGACGATGGCGTTCGGGACCGCCCGGAATCCGGCCGCGCCGAATTCCTTCGCTCCCCAAGCGGCGAACTTGGACGGGACCTTGTCCCACCACGCGGTGTTGGTGCCCGGACCGCCGGGAATAACTTCCATGTCGTTCAGGCGGAAGGATAGCAGCACGGCCTTCTTCAGCCACTCATTGACGACCCAGTCGCCGCTGCTCTTCTCGGCCACGCGCAGGGCGCCGCTGTCGAGCTGTGCGAGCGCATCCTCGACCGCCTCGCGGTGAATTCCGGTGGTGCTGGCCGAGAGGGACTCGCGGGCGTCCCAGGCGGCTTCGATGGCGGATTGCAGGTCGCTGGTGCTCATTCTTCGTTCCTGTGGGTTCTCGTAATCGGGCGCGC
>Ga0181594_10000781_pt1 | contig 29791 bp, 30 predicted proteins | sample 071ome_18_FD_145603 | JGI IMG/M metagenome (GOLD analysis project Ga0181594, IMG submission 145603) | Coastal salt marsh microbial communities from the Groves Creek Marsh, Skidaway Island, Georgia - 071413BT metaG (spades assembly) | ecosystem: Environmental > Aquatic > Marine > Intertidal zone... | reverse complement strand
AATGCTTGTTCATTTCCATAATTCAATACATAACCTGCATCTGCATAAGATAGAGTTTCATCACTCGCCATGACTGCCAAAGCATTTGCATTTCCAACATCTACTTCGCCTTGTCCTTTCAAGAAAATCTTTGAATCATAATTAATTCTAACCTTTCCAGCACCAGCCTTGTCTGAATAACCCATGAACTTATACGGAGTTTTACAAGATTCGTATTCAAGATATCCTGAATCTTTTAGAATTTGACCAATAGCCCCTAACAAAGCAAAACCCCAAGGAGATTGTCTGGGGTCTTTAGGATAAACTTGTGCTTCAACACCAATATCTACTCCTGCTTTATTACCAGATTTATACTTATCTCCCCACCTTAAAATGAATCTTCCAATTTCTTGCCTGTAGGCTTCTTCTCCCGTTTTATAAACCCAAACAATACAATTACCATATTTAATATCTGAAACTGGACCTTCAGCATAGCAACCATCCCAATTTTCACAAGATTGATTTCTTTCACTCCATCTCCTACCAGTAGATTTTGTCAACATTTCAAAAGGATTTGTAGTAATCCATAGGGTATAATTACCACCTGCTGATTGAGGCCACGATGGACCTCCTGCCCTACCTTCTTCAGGAGGCTTAATTCTTTCCATTCTTTTTAGGAGTGGCTTTTCTCTTACTTTCTTTAATAGGGAAGATACTGTAATTTTCTTATATGTTTCAACTAATTTATCTTCATTGACTACTGTTTCTCTAATTTCAGGAACTGGTAATTTTGAAAAGAATTCTGAAAATGCCTCTGAACCCCTATCATCAAACATATCATTTTGCTCAGATACAGTTTCCATAACCATTTGTTGAACTTGTTTAATATACGGCCTTAAAATTGCACCATGCTTACTCATTACAACTCCTAAGCCTCTCTTAGGATTAAGTTGTTGACCTGTAGAATCAATCGCTGAAGCGATTTCATAATTGATAATTGTTTTAATTTCATCTTCACTTTCAATTTTAGCCTCTAATACCTCTGGCTCAAATACTACATAATGCAAAAAAGTAGTGTCTTCAACACCTAATGGGAACATATATTGAATAGGCTTCATGGAGCCTGTTGCAGAAATTTCAGTAATTGCCTTTTTATCAGTAAGAGGGTCGTATTCTGAAAGATAAACATCTTCAGACAATAATTCCAAAAATCTGTCTAATGTATTTTGCCTTTCCACCAATGTTTCTTCATCAATGGCTTCTACATCATACCATCCCGTAATGTTTTCAAAAACTCTCCACCCATTGACTTCAGTATTTGTAAAATTTTCTACTCTGTATTTTAAAGCCTCAGGAAGTTGCTCTTGCATCCTATTTACATTCCCAGACGGAACTGTGCCATTTGGCATTTTGATAGTTCTGTTTTCCTTATCGGAATAATCATGACCATATTCTCTAAAAATACTTGATTTCTTATCGTGTTCAAAGGTTTCAAAAGATTCTTTAATCATATTAAACCATTCTGTGGCTCTTTCTTCTACTGTAGAAGGATTAGTTCCTGTTTTAGACCAATCATATTCAGGATTGTCTGGAAATATCTCTTTAACAGACTCTCTCTTTCTATAAGAAACATTAGAACCCTGCGACATAGTTTTTAATTTATATTACTACTACATAAAGATTACTCTTCGTTTGCTTCAGTATTTGCAAGAATATATTCATTGAATTCTTCTGCCAAATCCATCCTAATATTCTTAATAGCCTGAATAACTACTTCCATAACCGAATTCTCATATAGAGTATACAAATAACTCACAGGCAAATCAGGATACGATAAAATCCTCAAATATGTTTGTTGGTCTAAATCGTTGAGTGTCAATTCATACCTACTTAATTGGTCGTTATTGATAGCCAGCGTAATATCTAAAAATTCTCTGCTCAATTTTAGATTCTTCCATTGAATTTGATTGAAAAGAGAATTTGCACCTCCTTTCAAAATAATTTTAGAAATTCTGTTAAGAACTCCTTCACTTATCATACTCAATTCATCCATTACTTCTAAAACAATTTTTGCAGACATGGTTGCAGTATTTTGTTGAGGAGTTTCTGGAGCATCAATCCTGTAGGTATTCGTATACCAATCAAACAAAATTTGATAAGGAGAATTTCTTTTAACAAATGCTTTGGTAATCATTTCCATCTTTTTAGCATCCCATGAATATCTCCAAAGAGGGATTTCTACATCTGCTTGAGGAGGATTGAAATCAGTAAACATAAACATATTGGAATAAGTCCATTTTTCAGGTTCTCTTTCTCCCTCTACATATAAAAATTGTTCATCAGGGTGGCTTCTTTCATAGTGTTCTTGTAATTCATCTTCTGAAAGTCTATAGATTTCCTTTCCATTGTTTTCTTGACAATAGGAACAAATGTATTTCTTAACAGGAGGACCTCTATTATCTTTTTGAATGTGGTCAAAGAATTTATCCATATTATAAACCTTATTCTTAAAAGCAGTTCTTACAGGCAAATTAGTTTCAGAATCAATTTCAACCAAAGTCCCTGTAATTACAATATCATCTCCTTTAATCTTTGTTTTATCAAGATACCAAATTTGGTTTCTTAAATAATCATCTTCGGTGAATTTAAAGAAAACTGATTTTTTATCCGTAATAGGAATTGGATAATCAGAAATGCCTCCTGTTCCTGTGAACAAATTCAATTTAGAATAAGGAGAGAAAACTCCCTTTTTCGTAGTTCCTGCTCTCCAATATCTAATCCAATTTGAGTTTGCTTGAAGAATTGATTGAACTTTCTTTCTTCCCTTACTTCCTGTCAATGAAATAATAGATTGCTCTTCTGCAGTAAAATTATGGTAAAGCCTATCAACATCTGGATTAACTTCTAATTTAAGAATGTCAGTTACTAATTGCCAATTCTTGTTGAATTCAGCAGTAGAAAGTGAAGGATTAGATAAACATTCTGCAGGGTATTTACTCAATAAAGAATTAGCATAACCTCCTAATCCTCTTCCCGTAAGTAATTTGGCAGAACAGTTAGGGTTCAAAGCAATATCTCTTTGCAAATTTTCATATCTTGCTAAGAATTCCATAATTCCTCCAGAAAGGGATGGATTTAATACTGCGGCTTTTTGAATGTTGCTTAAGTGTTCTGAATAATTTCCTTGATACTCTAAAGAAGATTCAACCCAATTAGGATTTGAATTGGGCATTCCTAAAATATTATATTGTAAAGGCTCTAATAGATTAGGATTCTTAATCAAACCTACTTCTCCCAATACATCATTTCCAATGACTACTTCTTTTAGAATTCCAATGTTGCATTGGGATACCATTTCATCCCATACCTCAAAATCATCCATGACATCTGGAAGAGGCTTTAATTTTCCATTTTCCCAATTCGTTCCAAATGCCATTTTAAAAATAAGTTCTTGGAAATCTTCTTGCATAGATAAATTTTTAGGAAGGAAATACCCAATCCAATTCAAACCAAGAGATTTTGCTCTAAAGGGATTTTTGATTAAATCCATAACAATTTTAGGTTGTAGGGTTTTCCTGTATTTAGATTTTAATTTAGGAATTTCTTTTAATTCTTCATAAATAAATCTAAACCTCGGTAAGTCTGCCGTAGGGCTTTCTTCATAAAAGATTTGCTCAATTTTATCAGTATAATAAAAATCATTTTTTAACTCAAATGTTTCTCTATCAATTTGAGCATAAGTTAATAACCATGAAGGAATATCCAATTCTTCCCTTGAATCTACTAAATATTTATAAACCCTTTGACTTCTAACATTTGCTAACAAATATCTCGTATTGGCTAAATCTCCTGAGAGTTTGGAGTCGGTAGATGATGATATTTTTTCTACATAAGCCTTAACCATTTCAAGAGTTTGTCTTTCTTCTTTATATTTCTTTTTCCAAGGAATGGATAATGAAAGCAAAGTATTAGAGATGGTAGGGGAGTAGTTTGCCGTTATTGACTCTCTAAATCCCCAATCTCCCTTTTGAGTATGCGGAATGCAAATCAAATCAATAAATGAATTTAAGAGTCCAGAGCCAATTGTTTTTAAAGTTTCTGAATTCATCAATTCCATTAATTGTTTATTTGTAACATAAGGATTCAACAACTTTTTAGCAGGATTAGTCCAACCATAAGAACTGTATAAATCCCAAGGAGCCGTGTCAATTGAAAATTGAGAATAATAGGCATTGTAAATTGCTTCCTTCACTTCAGCAATTTTATAAAGTAATTGATGAGTTTTTTCTAAACAATTCGGATTCGCAACAATGGTTCTAATGATATTGTCATATTGACTGCCAGTCATTAATTCAAAATCATCTTTTGATAAAACGAAATCCATGATTTGATGTAATGCCTCTCCATCTGCAATATCGTGGCTACTAATCATGTTTAAACAAACCAAATCTTCAGTCCTAATTAATCTACCTACTACTTCAGGGAATTGCCAAACTGAAGGATTTTCTGCAAGGACTCTTTTTACTCTAATGTCCATAGAGGCTCTGGAAAGTCTGTGTAAATCAGAATAACTGATAAGAGGGCTTGCCGCAAGATTCAATTCAGGAGCATAAGCCGCAGATTGAAGGTCAATTTTTTGACCTTCCATGATGAATCCTTCATAAACAATTTGAGTATTTGCTTTTCTCATGGTGTCTGCCCAACCTTTATAAGTGTAAGGAGTTCTCAATTTCTTATAATCTAAAAATCCTTGGTCTCCAAGAATCATACCAATGCCTGTAGCAACAGGCAATCCCCATGTCTTGTTTGAAGGATAAACTCTTCTTTCCATCCCTACTCCGTATTGGCCTTCTTGATTATCTTTTAAACCCCACCTCAAAAGAGTTCTTCCTTTTAATGCATCATAATTCCACCTAAGAGGCCACCCAATAGGCTTTTCATCACCTTTAAAAATATAAACAATGCAATTTCCATTATCTACATCACTAAATGGTCCTTGATTATAAGCCCCTCCATAATTTTCACAGGAGGTATTGTGCCAATATCTGTGTGTTGACTTACAAACCATGTCAATAGCATTATTAGTAACAATAAGATAATACTTACCTCCTGCAGATTCAGGCCAATCAGGACCGCCCGGCCTAATAGTATACATTTTTTGCTGGAGTTTTTTATCCTTTACCTTTCTAATCAAACTTTCAATGTTAATTTCCTTTTCATTACCCTCTGAGCCTAATTCATAATAAATAGACTTAGGGTTGTAATTTCCAGCAGGGAAATAGTAAGTAATTTTTCCCGTGTAAATTTCAGGCTCTGGCTCTTCTTCTTCTAAATTAGGATATTCCTTTTTAACCAAAGAAGCAATTTCTTTTTCTGAAAGCGTAGTGTATTCCTTAATCATATCAGGAATTAATTTAACCATGTCTTTTTTCTTATCATTCAAATAGGAAAAATTTTGAGTGATATAATTCATAATATTTCCAATATTTAATTTAGTAGGATTTCTAAATGCAGTCATAATTACTGCTTGTCTCAAGGCGGCTTCAACAGATAATTCTTCAACCTCTTTTAATTGAACTGCATCTAAAAAAGCACCAGAGGGATTCGGGTCAATTGTAGAAAGTCTTGGGTCTGAATTAAATAAATTCGCTAACTCAGTTAAATTCCTCATTCTTTTTTCAACCACCGTCATATCATCAATAGTAATAATGTATTCGCCCATAATTCTTTTAAAAATCATGTAGCCCATGTTTGCTTTATTTTTATTTGCAATCCTATTTTTTAATGCCCTTTTTAATAGTGTTTTATGGTTAGGAGGCATATCAATAGGCCCTGTCCTTGGAGTAAGATTATCTTCCCTGCCTTTCCAAGCCCTCATCTCTGAATATTGTTTTAAAACCGATTCATACCAAGAATCTGCATCATCCCATGAATAATCTTCCATATCATAGGATTCTACCTTTTCATATTCAATATGATAAGACATGACTTTCGTAATCATGTCCGACTATTTAAAACTATAGTTTACTTAGGTGGAGGGAATTCTCTTCTATAATACTCAATAAATTCTTTGGCTCTTTTTCTTCTGATAGCCTTTGCTTTATTTACAGCATTTGAATTGTTAGCAGATGATAGGATATAATAAACATATGAAATCGGAACTGTAGGATAATCTAAGATTTTATTTTGTATAGGTCCTAAATCTTGAACTTGCATATCATAAATATCATATTGCTTGAAATCTTCTTGCTGAATGATTGCAGATAAATCCATAATATTTTGAGTTAGAGGAATGTTCACCATCTGATTGTAAATTGAACCTCTATTCCTCATCAAATAAGATAAATTTTCATTAATCATTTCTAATGTCCATAAATTGTTTTCATCAATTATTTTGAAAAGCCCTGAAAGCGTAAGAGAATAATTTCCAAAATTAGGATTATTTTCAAAAACATCAATGATATTTGATAATGGCATCCCTCTTTGCAAATAAGATAGAATCATATCATCTACATTTTGTTGAGTTACATCATATCTCCAAGAAGGGGTTTCTGCAAGTTGGTCGTATAAAGTATCATCTTGAATAACTGCAATATTATCTACAGTCCACTTAGGGGCTTTAATAACAACCTCCTTTCCAGCATCATCTGTAGTAGTAATATCTGTTTTCCTTTGCCCTTCTGGAATGAAATTAAAGAAATCCTCAATGAGAGTATCTTCTTCAATTTGAATAACAACTCTTTCACCATCTATCCAATGATGCCATTCTCCTTCAACATATATTGAAGTATCAGAAGTCTTTTTCATCCTCACGAAATATACCTCATTCTTTTGATAATTTTCTGGGTCATCACTAAACTTAACTACGATTGCCTTTCCTTCAGGAACAATCGGATAGTCTGCAATCGGGTCTGTGTATAAATTTTGATTCCTTAATTGAGAGAACTTTCCTTTCTTAATATTTCCAGCCCTCCAAAACTTAGCATAAGGCTGTGTAGGAATATATGAAATCAAAGAGTTTCTAATCTTGCTTCCTTTCTGCCTTTCTAAAACGGAATTTATTCTAAAAGAATCGTAAAGCCTATCAGGATTCAAACCTACAGGAACCTGCAAGGTTTTCCATGTCAAATTCCATAATTTTCTATAGGCTGGCTGTGTCAATCCTGAATTCATGAGGACTTCTGAAGGATACTCTGAAAACAGTTTGACTAAATCCTTCGTATAGGTGTTTGGATTTTTAGCAACATCTGATTTGAAGACTTCTTGTGTAGAATATTCTTGCAAGATAGTAGGGCTTGCTGAAGGATTTTGAACTAATGCCATAATAATTTGAGTCAAATATTCTTCATAATTACCTTCATAAGTTTTTGATAATTCAACCCATTTTTCAAGCAATATTTTTTGAACCTCTACAGGCAATCTTGGGTTTCTTGCCAAGCCTCCTTCATTCATAACTGAATCAACTGCCGCCTCAGGAAGGTTTACAATATCTTGATTCATTTCATAGAGTTCAAAAATATCTTCTGGAGCAGGTGCAAACCTGTTTCCTCCTAAATATAATTTTCCAAAACTCGTTTGATAAAGAACATCTATGTATTTATTAAATGATTCTTGAGAGTTAAGCCAAAGTGCTACAATTCCCCAACCAAGCATTTCAATGTTTTCTCTGGAAGAAACAATATGATTTACATATTTAGGAGGATATGATTTTCTTAAAATCCTTTCATTTCCTAAAACGAATTCGTATCTGGTGTCCCAAATTCTATTATCATCAATACAAGCCATGAAATGTTTCGTATCAAATAACCTTTCAGTAGAAGGCTTTGTTTTATCCTCAATAGAAATAGGATATCTGGTGAACATTTGAGGTTCAATGTTAAATCTCCTTCTCTTTCTCCAAATCCATTCAAAACATTTTTTATCTCTGGTGTTTTGAATTAAAATATTCCAATCTTCTTCAGAAACTTCTTTTGAAATTGCCTCTAATATGTTTGTGTCTTGTCTTGTTTCATTAAATACTAAATTAACATAAGGAGCAAGTGTAAACTTCCTACTTCCTCCAAACACTACAGGATTCGCTTCAAAAGCCCAAGAATCTGCTACTGTTAAGGGAGAACTGTAAGCAATTGTTGATAAAGCAGTTAAATCCTCAGGGATAGAAGGCTTTCTTAAAGATTTAGATTTCTTGATGCAAAATGAAAGGTGCGAGTAAATTCTATCTAATTGTTGTTTCGTTGCCTTAGGTGCAAATAGAAGTGAAACAATAATGTTGTAATGCCACATATCATTTCTTTCATAGACGGCTTCCTTTGCATAATTAGCCTTATTGTTTTCAAACAATTCTAAAAGATAATCAATAACCTCTGGAGTTCCATTGCAAAGATAAGGTGTAGCAACCTTTAGTGTAGATTCGTCTAAGGCTCCACCGTAAACAACTTCTTGGAAAGAAAAATCAATTTTCTCTAAACCATCCTCTCCTAACATTTGATAGCCCGGATGATTTTTAAGAAGGAGTTCTTGAACTCTCTCTGTTGCATTAGGGTGATTTGCAATTAAAAACGGAAGGCTTGTTTTAGCCGTAGGATTTTGCCATTGCGGGTCAATGTCCATGATTTGAGTCATTGCGGCTAAAGCCTCTGCATCTGCTTCAGGAGCCAAAATCAATAATTTAATAATATCAATATCTTTTGTAGCAATCAATCTTCCAATCGCAGTTTCATTTCCTGAGATAGCCCAAATGTTCGGATTCTGTGCAAGAATCATTTTGATTTGCTTATCAATTAAGGGTCTTGAAAGCCTATCTAATCCTTGATAATTAATCAATTCATTTCCTGCTAAGAAAATATTAGGGTCAATCATTTGATTGTCAATTTTCGTAATGCATCTATTTCCTTTTGAATAAGTAAGATTTCCTGTTCCAGAACCTACATCACAATGCCCATAATAATAATATGGTGTGTAAAGTTTATTATAATTAAGATATCCTAATGAATCTACAATCAAAGCAAGGGCTCTATTCAAAAGGTCTTTCCAACCCCCAGAACCATAGGGATAAAATCCGGGGTCAATACCCATTCCTAAATCACCCTCTTTTGATTCTTTATAGCCCCATTTGATGTTTTGCCTTCCTAATAAGATGCCATCTTTTTTATCGGGTTGTCTTTCAGGCCAACCTTCAGGAAGTTTATCTCCTTTGAATGCGAAAACAACACAATTGCCATATTCAATATCTGTAACAGGGCCTTTTGAATACATTTCAGAAGTATTGCTATTCTTTTCACAAGAACTACCATCCCAAAACCTTCCCGTTGTTTTTGTGTAATTTAAATAGGGGTCATTAGAAATAACTAAATAATAATTTCCAGAGCCTGATTTAGGCCATTGAGGTCCACCATTCGGTTTGTGTTGATTAAAATATTCAAACTCTGCTTTATCATTTTTCATTTTCTTGATAAGGATATTTAATGGAATTTCCTTTACGGAATCATTTACTTGATAAAGAATTACTTCTGGATTTAAATCATTTGCTTTAAATTGATATTGGATAGGCTCCTTCAATTTAACAAACTCATCCTTTTTCTCTGTAAATGCGTCTGGATAAATTAATAAGGCTTCGGTTTTTAAATCTTCTATCTCTCCTGAGGAAATTCTTTTAGATACTTCTCCAATTTTAGGCCCTGCAATTCCTGCAATTTGCTTCATTTGAGTTTTTAAATGAGGCATCTTATTTCCAATATATCCCATGACTCTTCCCATCTTAGGAGCAGAGTTTTCTTGAATAGCAACAACTCTTAGGGCTAAATCAACCGCATCCTCTGCATCAATGTTAGCAAGTGTTTCATCAATAACCTTTTCAGGACCTGCAGGGTCTTCAGAAGTTAAGGCTACATTAGCATTCAACCTGTCAACCATTTCATTCATAATTGAAAGTTTTCTTTCCAATGCAGTTTTATCATTCAAGGTAACAATATACTCACCAATAATCTGGCTCATGATTTTACCGTATCCATACATTCCTGTATTAGTATTTTTATTGGCTACTCTTTTCTCTAAAGCATCCTTGACTAACTTAGGTTGTTGTGAATAACCCGCATTGATTTTGATGCCTCCTTTATTATACACTCCTTGAACATTTAGATTATACAATCTTTCTTCAAGGTTTTTATACCAAGCGTCTGCATTATCCCATTCCAATTCAGGAAGGGTATAAGTAACAACTTTTTGAAAAGTAATAGTCTCATTAGACATAATCTTAAATTAAAAGTTTTGATACTTAAAGGATTCTTTTGAAAATAGTGGGGCCTCTTCCGTTCTTTTTAATTTCAAAACTCTTATCTGTTCTAAACTTTACAGAAATAGATTTCTTTGTAGGAACCTCTCTTCTCCCTAAATTTAACATCCTGTTGATAATTTCATCAGCAGTAACTTCCTCTCCTATCTGAATGACAGATTTAGCGGCTTCAAAATTAGTAGGCTTGGTTCTCACCAAATCACACCCTTGGAGCAATCATGGCTCTTACATAAGAATTCTCTGCAAGATTCCACATCAATTCAATAATTCCACCTTCACTTCCTCTAACTCTTACCAAACCATTCATGGTAGAAGTAGCAGAAGAAACCTCGCTTACGGCGTAATTGGTTTCAGAACTGTAATCCAATGGCTTTAGGACAATATCGTTTTCAAGATATTCTACTTCAACCAATCCTTCTTCAGTTTCAGAACTAAAACATAGATTTCCTAAGTTAGTAGTTACATCAAAAGAAATTGCCTTTGAAGCCGCCTTAAGGAAACTTCCAAGAGGTGCAGAATCTACTGTTGCCGAGTATCCATTTGCCAAAGAAGTCTCCGCTTCCATTAGAGAGGGAATCTTTCCAACCATATTAATATCAATTAGTTTAACACTCCTTGATAATCCATTAGACTTCAAAGTAATGTATCCCTTGCCTTCTTGATAATTAATCATAAGCAAATCCTTTGTCTTTAAAGTCTTCGTTACATCCTTAATTCTGTCAATAACAATTCCTAACTCAACAGGATTATCACAAGAATATGAAACCATGTCTGCACTTGCAATGTTAATATCCAACATTTTATACTTGTAAACATCCGACATCATAATATGAAGCCCTTCAGAGTCAAAACTCCAAACGCATTCTTCATTGATATTTTCAATGGCTTTTACTAAATCTTTCGCAATCTTTCCTGATACTTCTAAATGGACTACCATAATTAGAATAATTTATTTGACCTATATAAAGGGTTTGTTTATAACTCCGTATTAAATACGGTAAACGACATTTGCATATAATCATCTATCATTGAATCGGTCAATCTTAAGATAGTAATTGTATATCTATGCAAAGATTTATCTTTGATAAACTCTCTTCTTTCCTTTATAAAATCTTGAAGATTATCCTTGGTAATAGATTTCATAATCTCTTTTGCCAATTTTCTAAGAAATTTATATAACAGAGTTTCCCAAATTTCTTGGGGGTCATAATCTACAGAAATAATTGGTGTTGGGATAATCTCATTTTTATAATAGACTACAATGGGAAACACTCTTTCCCCTGTAATTATTTCCTCGCAATAATCATTATTCTCAAAATCACCTTGCCATGAGTCTATAATTGCATCGCACATATTCACAATCGCATTTTCTAAGTATTGTAAAATATCTTCATCATCTGGTTTAAAAATAGGATAATCTTGATATGTGTCTGGCTCTTGATGCCAAAAATTATAGATGCCGTAATATAATTCATCAACTGAATTTTGAGGATTAAAACCCCAATTCATAAAAGAGGGTAAAGAACTCATAGTTTTTAATTTTCAAAACGACTACTTAATTCTTTTTATCAACAATTACTTCTCTTTCAGGCGTTTTTCCCCAAGGCTTTTTTATGAAATCCACTACTTTATTTACTTGAGTATGCCATCTTTTCTTCTCATCAATTTCTTTTGCCTTTTCAGTATTCAAAAAGAAATCTTCTAATGAATCAAAATGGTCATATAACTTTTTAGACCTGTCAATCGTGATTCCGGGAATTAAACTCATCATGTTATGGTATTTATTTCTGGATGATTTAACTACGGTGGTTTTCCTAACCAAAACTCTAAATTCACCATTTACGATTCTGTTGGAGAGATTCTCCACATATTTTATAGTATCCGCCTTGGATTCTGTGAACACAACAGGCAACGCTTCTACAGACATCCTGTTTAAAAACTTTTTTAAGCCCGCAATTCTTGAATAATTCTTTTTATTTCTCCAAACCCATGATTGATTCAACTTACCTTCAATCAAAAGTATACCATTATCAGTTTTCTCTAAAATTCTGGATACTTGGTCTTCCAACCTTTTACTAACCCACGAAGTATAAGCATCATCCCATGTCTTTCTTTCAATCAAAACAGGATACTCTTTATCGCTAATTAGAATATCTCCTTCGGCAAGTGGTGTTTGTTTCCAATCATATACATTGAAATCTTCATGGCTGTCGTAAAAAATTTCCATAAATAATATTGCTTTACTAACCTACTTAAAAGATACCTTTAAATAGGTGTAAATTTGCCTTGCAATTATGTTGAGCGACCATCAGGATTCTGAGCATTTCTCTTACGAGAGAACTTGGGATGAAATTGAGACGATGCTTGACAGGGCAGAATCCGTAAGAAATCATTGGGAAACGAAACTTTATGAATATCAAACAGACAATGATAAAAAACAAGCAATCAAATGTGCAAGAAATATGAAAGCACTTGAAGGCGTTATTAAAACTTTAAGGTGGTGTCTTGGAGATAAGGATATAGACCATCCCCTTAACTAATCTTTTATATAGTCGTATCTTTAAGTTATAATTATGTTTGATGAATTGCCTTATGGATATGAGGAATTTTTCAAACAAAATCCTCAATTCGCTGATACTTCTTTCTTAAAATATCTTTTTAAAATTTTCCAAATTGAGGTTTCAACTAAAGAATATAGGCCTTATTGGAATAATGACAAAAACAATCAGTTACAGATTATTTTTACTGGAAAGCCAATTTATGTTTCAACTGCGGGTTATGGATATAAGAACCCGTCTGATGTTATTTTAAAAAATTATAAATTTAAAAACCTAACCAAAAAGCAATTAAAAGAATATGAAGAATTTTATAAAATAAATCAAGCAAAATATGGGAATTATTATCTCTATAAAAAAGGAGAATTAAGCCAATTTTTAGACCAATTTAAACTTAAAAGATATGCCTTTGCTTATAATCCTTATGTTGAATTAATTACTCTTCACAAACAGGCATTAGGAAGAAATTGGCTAATAAATTATTTTAAAAATGGTTGGTATAGGAAGAATATTGAATATGAAAGAATTTATAATACAGATTTAATGAAGGGATATGCTGGATGGAAAGTAGATATTAGATGGCAACAAAAAGAGACCATTCAAGAAGGTGAACAAAGATTTATTACTCTGGTTCCTACAGTTTATGTAAGTTTTATAAAATCTTCAACTAAAGCCAGATTTATGGATTGGATGGGAATTAGTGCAGGTTACGGAGGCTCTAATATGATGTTAGGTGAAGTTTTGAATCCTTCTCAGCAAGTTCCGTTCATGAATTGGGAAATAGAGAGTCCTTGGAGGGAGAAAGGATGAGGTATGAATACACTTGCAATTATGAAACTTCTTTAGATTATTTATCAACAATAGTAAGTTCATCAAAAAAAGAACAAAAAATTTTATTAGATACATTTAAAAATAACGGATATCTTTCTGTAGATACAAAAAAATTTTTTAGAGAAATGACACAAATTTCTTTTGATATTGGAGATTTAGAAGTTTGGTTTAATCCTTTAGTAGTTGATTTGGCTAAAGAACTACTTTTAAAGGGTATAGTAACAGAAAAAGGAACTGAAATAAAGGAAACTTTACAATTATTACAGGATGAAGACAAAGCATGGGATGTTTTTCCAGAGGGTGGTTCGGATGATTTTATTAGGTCTTATCTTAACCCTTTGACAAGTAAGAATCCCTATAATGAACATTTGGAAGGAATTCCTTATGCGCCAGCAGGAGGTAGTTTTGGGACTGGATTTGCAAATATGTTACAGGAGAGGTATGATAATGGAACTCTATTAGAATATCCCATAAATGACATTTTGCTTAAAGGGATGGGACAAGACATACAGTTTAGAGTCATAGAAACTGGATGGATTCAAAAAATGAGAGGGTATATTTGGAGATTATATAGCGGAGAAAAGAATTGGTATTATGGTGCAGGTTGGGCAGTTTTTAAGATTCCTTTGCAACATCCCTCTAAACCTTTTATGAATTGGGAACTTGAGAGTCCTTGGGAGGTAAAAGAATGAATCAAGAAGAATTCATAAATTGGAATCAAGAAACTCCTTGGAAAAAATCTTTATCAAACCAATGAAGGTTCTGCAGAGAAAGTCTTGATTGCCTCTGGAGGTTGTCCAGTATCGGCATCAAAGAAATCATAACAGTTAAATCCGCAAGATTCAATCGCAGAAATAAGGTCGGCTCTCGGCTCTCCTGAATTGCTATCAATCATCCAATAAATATCCTTATAATTCCAATTTCCAAGGTTGAGTTCCAAATTATTCAAAGCAGATACTACTGCTTTTGCATTCTCTGTGAAGGTTCCTGTGATTGGTTCATCCAATACAGGGTCATCATCTTTCCAGTAAATGCTAATGTTTCCAAAACCCATGAAAAGGAATTCAATATCTGATGGATTCCAAGTCATCATCTTCGGCTTGTGTGGCTTTAGTGCCTCTATCAATACTTGCTCAAGTGTTTGCGACATAATATCACCTTCTTCTCATACCTATATAAAGTTATTGAGCCTTCTTCAATAATTCTTTTTGATACTCTTCATCAATCTGTGAATCTTGGTCTTCATTTGTAAAAATAACTTTGTGATTTTGATTCCAAAGACAACCCATTCTGTAAATATCTTTCAATAGCCAATGAATTCCTTTATGTGAAATCTCTCCTCTGTTGCTTGTTTTTTCAATATATTCAAGCAAAACCGATTCTTCAATCGTGATTTCCATAATCAATGGTGGGCTGGCAACCTATATAAAGGTTATTTTTCATTCCAAGGTTCAAAAGAAGTCCAATTTAAAAATGGCGTATTTTTTCCTAATATAAGTTCCGTTAAATCATAATTTTTTTCTAAACCCCATGAATAAATATAGTTTCCCGTATCAGAATCAATTGTTACTACATCAGTAGAAAATGGATTAGATACAGCAAATGTAGACAAAGAAGCATAATATCTTCTTGCAGGTGTAATATATTGAACATACCCTCCTAATTCAAGAGAATAAAGAATTAAAAAATCAGGAGGGTTGTCAAATGATATAACATCTCCATAACTTCTATTATAAGTAAGAGGGTATTTTGGAATTTTTCTATCTTGTAACCATTTTAAATTTTTGTTATAATTTTCTGCCCTTGTAGTAGAAAATTCAAGATTATTTTTTATAAAAAAATCTCTAATCATTTCAGCAACCTGTGGAGGATTTAAATCGGCTTTTTTCATGACTTTACCTCCCAAGGCATTTTTTTCCAATTCATGAATTGATGCGTAGATTTCAAATAAATGTAATAAATCCAATTTCCATTATAACTATTTCCAAGAAGATTTGATAAAGAAGCCGCAGTAGATTTATAAACTGTTAAATGTGAATGAGTCATACTAATTAAATGTTGTTTTTTGATGATTTTTTGAGGAGTTGTGTTAAAAGTTAAGAGTGTGATAACCCAACCATTATAAACAAGATATAGCCTCCAATAAGAAGAGTTCTTGGGAAAAAATGTAAGTTTGTAATTGTCACCATTGAAAGAAGTAGGCATTGCAATTAATAGAGGATTTTTAGCATCTATTTCTAAATAATTTAACTTTAATTCAGAAGTATTTTCAATGAATTTTTTATCTGGTTTAACTTTGATGGGGTGCTGTGAACCACAAATTCCTTTTCCAACTCCTGCACAAGATTCACACCTGATTCCTCCTGAGCCATTACACTCATAGCAACTTTCATAACCTTCAACACATTCACTACAATCTACCATTCCATTGCCATAACATTCTACACATTCTTCCAACCCATCTCCATAACACTCATCACATTCTAAATCTCCCTCGCCATCACAACTATAACACTCTTCATAACCTTCTCCATCACAATTGGAACACTCAACAACTCCATCTTCACAATCGCCCTCGCAGTTGATTATTCCAGTCGCCTCGCAAGTGGAACACTCTTCTGAATAACCACCCTCACAATTATCACAGTCAACAACCCCGTTTCCTTCACATTCAGAACAATTCTCTTCTTCTCCTTCGTCATCTTCAACAACTCCTGTTCCGTCACATCCTTCACAATCTACCTCTTCAGCCCCACTACACTCTTCACACGATTTTTTACCATGCCCTTCACATTCTTCACATTCTGAATCTCCGTCTCCATCACATTCTTCACATACTGAGTCTCCGCTTCCATCACATTCTTGACAGATTAATTCTCCGTCTCCCTCACAATCACCACAATCTTGTCTTGCATTACCACCACAATAATAGCAATCTTGTTGACCCTCTCCACCACAATCATCGCATTCTTCATGCTCTTGCCAATCGCCACCGCATTCTCCACATTCTGTTACTCCCTCATCACAATTATCACAAGTATTAAACCCTGAAGAATCTTCACAAACTGCACAAGAAAAAGAAGACCCTAATCCAGCACAACCAATACAATCAAATGGATTTGTGATTAAAGAGGCTTGAGTATTACCCACAACCTTTGAAAAATTTACTACTTGTTGAAAATAAAGAGATTGTATATAAGGTCTAAGTTTATCATCTAATTGAGAGATTAAAATATCGTTATACTCTTTCATAAGTTTAACAAAGTTTTTTCCTTTATTTTTGAAAATATCTGTATCAAAATTATTAGGAGACATTTTTATCAAAACTTCTTCTAATTTAATTATGCAATCCCTTGATAAAAAACCCTGCATAGATTCTGTAAAATCAATCATTTCATCATAAGTTGAAAATTGCATATCTAAACATTAATAGTTTTACTATATAAAGATTAATTTTTATTTTCCCAAGGCCTAAGAGATTTCCAATTCATGTAGCCTCCTCTTAAATCGCTTAGGTCTTCATGATATATAAATACGAAAGTTCTTTGATTTTTAAATTGTTCTTTAAATAATTCAAAATTCATCTTGTTCAAACCCCATAATAAATCTAATTTCCCTCCCTCAACAATTATTACCCCATGCCCATCTTTTGAAATTTTAGTCTCTATATTTCTTTCATCAAAATCCTTTTCAAATTTAAAACCCTTTACTGCCAAACCAGAATAGACTATGTTGTCTTTTATATACCCTTGCATAGTTGGATTTTCAAAATAAGTAGTAGTAAAATAGTTTTTTGGGTCTATCATATATGCAGTATAGCCTTTATTTAAGTCTAATGCCCTATTATAAAAATAATCAATTTTTTTTAGAGGGATGTTTAGGGCTATGGGTTCAACCCTATAATTTATTGAGATTTTTTGTCTACTTCTGCTATTAATTTCATCAAATTCAGGTTTAAGAAAAACTGCAAAACCAAAATGCCCTGAATTATAATAATCATTAATAAATTCGGAATAATTTTCTTTATTAACAGGTAAAAATTTCCATGTTTTTTTATCAGGAGTTAATTTTAAATAAGGATGTTTTATAAAAGAATTAAAATCTCTTTCTATTTTATGAATATTTATATTTTTATTTTTTAAATTAATGTGGTGGTTGCATTGCAATTTAAACCAGTTCCCATTGCAAGAATCACAATATTTTCTTCCACTATAGTTATCACAATCTCTACAGTAAACATCTCCTTCACCATCACAAGACCAACAAGTTAGGAATCCTCCATTACAATTACCACACCATTCCTGAAGACCACTTCCTAAGCAAGCATCACAAAATAATTCTAAACCATAATATTCATCAAAAAGAAGCCCATCTCCTCCGCATATTAAACAAGATTCATGATTACATTGCAAACAAAGAAGTTCTCCATTTCCATCACACCTTTCACATATAATTCTGGCAGAGCCTTCACAAGTTTCACAAATTACTGTGCCTTGTTCACAAGAAGGGCATTTTTCTAAATCAATACCTCTACAAAGCACACAATCCATAGAGTTATCTTTGAAAGTAAATAAATTTTCAAATTCTAAAAATCTGTTAAAATTTCCAATTGATTTTTCTCTCTTAACACCCTCCGTTAAATAATCTTTAATAACTCCTATAAAATCATCTTCATAGGTAGCCATAATTATAAATTATTCTTTTGACTATATAAAGTTTTAAATAGCGGAAACTCAAAGTATATGTATGGACAAGTTTGAAGCGAATCCTATGAGAGGCACATCATTTAATATTGATGATGATGATGACGATACTACATTTTCTCAATTTATGAGAGATAAGTCGCTTAGACCTGCTTCAGAAATTGAAGATATGATTCAACAAGTAACTAAAAGGATGGGCGAATATAAAACTCTTTATGAACAAGGAAAAAGAAGTAGGAATAGAGAGGCTCAAATTGAATCCTTGAGAAATTACAAGGCTTTAGAAGGTGTAAGGCAAGCACTTAGATGGGTTCTTATGTATCCAGATGTAGACCAACCTCTTTACTAATTTTCAAAAGGAAGTTGAATAATCTTTTTCCAAACGATTACCTTTTCAGAATAATCTTCTTTTCTAAAATGAGGTTGAATCTTTGGAATTGCTTCAAATAATTTAGTTGCATCCTTAAATGAAATTGGATTCACTTTCTTTTTGCTTTCTAAAAGGCTCCAATAATTTCCAAACTTAGTCCTACAAACACCTACTTTCAAATCATTCGCCTCTCTATAATTTTGCATCAAAGCAACTATTTCGTCAATTTCTTCAGGATAATAAGTTACTAAATACTCCTCAGGAATATTTTCTAATGTTTTCCATTGAGCAAGTAATTTCTTAGCCTTTACTTGTCCAATACCGGGTAAGCCTTTGATATTATCGCTAACATCACCAACTAAACATTTCCAATCAACATATTCATCTGGCCTAATCCCCCAAATTTCTTTAAAATAATCTCTGGTGATTTCTTCTCTAAGATTATGGATTCTAATTTTTTTCTCTTCATCTAATAATTGATACATATCTTTATCTTCTGAAAAAATGACCACCTCAATTCCTTCCGATTTTAATTGAAGTGCAGTTTCTGCGATTAAATCATCGGCTTCTTTCCAATCATCGTAAAGCCCCGACCACGATTCAGTTAGATTCATAGGGTCGTAATCGCATTCTAAAATCATTTTTCTAATATCTATTCCTTTATGCTTCGTGGCTTTGATTCCACTTTTATGTCTTTTATAGTCTGGATATAATTGACCCCTATTTCTTCTTCCGAATATTCCATCATAACAAACAATTATGGAATCAATCGGCAATTCCATAGATTCTATTTTAAATTGAATATGATTTAATTCTCTTGTGAAGAATTTATGAGTTGCTTCCTTATATTCCTTAGTAGGAAATTCTCCTGCTTGGTGTCTTTTTAACCACCACCAGAAATTCTTGCCTTTTTTGTATTTTTGTTTTTCAAATCTTCCGACAAATATTCCGCCATCAACAAGAAATACCGCCATGTTTATAAAGGTGTTGGTTTGCTACCTAAACCTTTTGATTCCAAGGTTCTAAACCTTCCCAATTTAAAAATAATTTTTTGTTTAATGAAGGTATTATATCATCAACATAATAAATATGGTGTAGAGCCTTTCCATAACCCCATGTGTGTTTAGGGTATTTTGAATCAATTTTGCCGGGAGCCCAACCATCTTGATAACTACTTACCTTTCCTTTATAATCTACGCCATAATATTGCATAATTTTAGAACTTGTAAACTCATTATTTTCCCACTCACTCCAATGAGTATCCCAATTCCTTAATGCAAAAATAACTGCATAATAATTTGGTAATTTATCCATGTCTTTCAATTTACAATTAACAGGGTATTGAATATACATTAATGAAAAAACATCTACATAACTGTAAGTGTTTTCATGATATTTATATAAAAACCATTTATTTGTTTCTATATCTTTACCATACGCTTCTTGAAAGTTTGCTTCATAATTGGCTAAAAATTCATAACCTAATTTTCCACCGACCTTTTCATAAAATCCTTCTAAGTCTTGCCAACTATAAGGAGATTTTTTTGCAATCATTCTTTCGCCTCCCAAGGCTCGGAATCACTCCAGTTTAAAAAGGGAGTTTTTGAATCAGGAAATAAAGATACTATTTTCCAATAAGACCTTTCTGTTTCAAAACTAATTCCTCCTTGTGATTGCAAAAAATCAAAAATTACATCTTCATCAAGAGGATATGGATAATTTTTTTTATAGTATTTTCCCAGAGGCCATTCTTTACTTCTATAAGGATAATAATCATAAGTTGAGTGCATCAAAGAATAATTAAGAGGGTTCAATTTAAATTTATTAATGGTATATTTTACTGTAAAGTAAGAGCCCCCTGTTACATATGTCAAATCACTAAAAATATTGCCATGAATTATTTTGTTTTGATATAATTTATTATCTAATCCAGATTTTGGATATGATATTGCAATTAAACTGTTTTCCTTACTTTTATCTATCATTCCTTTCAATTCTTTAAGATTATTAATAGGAATCGCCTTTTGATAAAAAATTTCTTCTTTTTCCTTATTTGATAATTTCATCCAATATTCCTTAAAGTTCATTATTTCACCTCCCAAGGACTTTGATTCCAATTCATGAATGAGAATTCAGAATCTTTTTTGAAAATTGCAGGATTGCCGCTTAAACTCCCTATGCTCCACTTGCCCCACCCCTTTTCAATTAGTTCGGGAGTTAAGGAAGGATTTAGGCTTAACCTACCCATATTCCACTTCCACCACCATTTTTCAATAAGTTCAGAAGTTAGCGAAGGGTTTAGGCTTAAATGATACATATCCCACTCGCCCCTATATTTTTCAATAAGGTCAGGAGTTAGAGCAGGATTTCTGCTTAACCCCCTCATATCCCACTCGCCCCACCTTCTTTCAATGAGGTCGGGAGTTAGAGAGGGATTTTTGCTTAACCTCGTTATATTCCACTCGCCCCACCTTCTTTCAATGAGGTCGGGGGTTAGGGCAGGATTTTGGCTTAAAAAATCTATATCCCACTCGCCCCAATATCTTTCAATGATTTCGGGAGTTAGGGAAGGGTTTAGGCTTAAATACTGCATATACCATTCGCCCCAATGTCTTTCAATAAGTTCGGGAGTCAAGGCAGGATTTTCGCTTAAATACTCCATATCCCATTTGCCCCACTCCTTTTCAATGAGTTCTGGAGTAAGGGAAGGGTTTCCGGCTAAATCATACATATTCCACTCACCCCAATATTTTTCAATGAGTTCAGGAGTTAAGGCCGGATTTAGGCTTAACCAAACCATACTCCACTGGCCCCACCTTCTTTCAATGAGTTCGGGAGTTAGGGCAGGATTTTGGCTTATATACTCTATACTCCACTCACCCCACCTTCTCTGAATAATTTTTGGAGTTAGCGAAGGATTTCTGCTTAACCTCGTTATATTCCACTCGCCAATATGATTTTCATAAACAGTTTTCACGGTTTCACCTCCCAAGGCTCCAAATCATTCCAGTTTAAAAATTTCATTTTATTTTTATAATGATAAATATAGACTGCACCTTTACCTCCCCAACCTCCGATTTGCTTAGTATTAATTCCTAATTTTATGTCAAAGGGTTTGTAAGTTCTATTAGACATCCAAACCATATATTCCTTTTCAGAAAGGGCTTCTATATTGCCTTCATAAACTGAGTTGTATGTATGGTTATACTTTCCTTTAAAAAAAACACTTTCTTTTATTTCTTTTGAATCATAAATGCCCACCGGAGTAATTATTTGTCCATGACTCCAACTTTCACAAGTTAAAAAAACATCATAACCAAATCTATCAACTATATCATATGTATCAATTCTTGTATCTGAACCCAACGACCATTTTTCTTTTTCAGGAAAGTCTACCTCTTCTCCGATTTCAAATAACAAATGATTTCTGGTTTGATGGCTAAAACCTCTTTTCAAAGCCATTTCATTAATTTCATTTAATTGTTTTTTGACCTTTAAAATCTTTTTATCAAGAAAATTCATTCCTTCACCTCCCAAGGACTTTGATTCCAATTCATGAATAAGAATTCAGAATCTTTTTTGAAAATTGCAGGATTACTGCTTAACCAACCCATATTCCACTCGCCCCACCTTTTTTCAATGAGTTTAGGAGTTAGAGAGGGATTACTGCTTAACCAATCCATATTCCACTCGCCCCACCTTCTTTCAATGAGGTCAGGAGTTAGGGCAGGATTTTGGCTTAAATAATTCATATCCCACTCGCCCCACCCTCTTTCAATGAGGTCGGGAGTCAAAGAAGTATTTTGGCTTAACCTATCCATAATCCACTCGCCCCACCTTCTTTCAATGAGTTCGGGAGTTAGGGCGGGATTTCTGCTTAACGCATAAATATTCCACTCGCCCCACCCTCTTTCAATGAGGTCGGGAGTCAAAGAAGTATTTTGGCTTAACCTATCCATACTCCACTCGCCCCACCTTCTTTCAATGAGTTCGGGAGTTAGGGCGGGATTTCTGCTTAACACCGCCTTATTCCACTCGCCCCACCTTCTTTCAATGAGGTCGGGAGTTAGGGCAGGATTTCTGCTTAACCCACCCATATTCCACTCGCCCCAATGTCTTTCAATGAGGTCAGGAGTTAGGGCAGGATTTTGGCTTAAATAATTCATATCCCACTCGCCCCACCCTCTTTCAATGAGGTCGGGAGTTAGGGAAGGATTTCCGCTTAACAACTCCATATTCCACTCGTCCCACATTCTTTCAATAAGGTCAGGAGTTAGAGAAGGATTTAGGCTTAAATAACTCATATCCCACTCGCCAATATGATTTTCATAAACGGTTTTCATGGCTTCATCTCCCAAGGAATTTGGTTCCAATTCATAAACTCATAATTTTTATTTGAAAGGTTTCCCAATAAGACCATATGATACAAATTTTTATTATAAACGAATTCATTATCAGCGTCTGAATAAATATGAAGAAATTTGGATTTTAACTTTCCATCATCCTGTAACTGAAATTCATAGAATTCTACTTCTTTAGTATTGTTTTTGAGACTTAGTGTGTAAATCCTATTAATATAGTGGGCAATACCCCTTTTAGGAATATAAAAAATATCTCCTACTTTGATATCTTCTTCATTAATTTTTTTATGGGTTATTTCGCCATCTTGAACCAATTTAATTTTAGAAAACAACCATTTTTGATTTTTATTAATAAATTTTGAAAATTCTTGATATTCCTTAGAATTTAAAGCCCTCCATGAAAAAGCATCTCTTTCTGGATTAGTCATTCTTTCACCTCCCAAGGGCTTTGATTCCAATTCATGAATAAGAATTCAGAACCTCCTTTGAAAATTACAGGATTTCTGCTTAACCTATTCCTATCCCAATACCCCCAATTTCTTTCAATGATTTCGGGAGTTATAGAAGGATTTAGGCTTAAATAATCCATTCTCCACTTGCCCCACCCTTTTTCAATTAGTTCGGGAGTTAGAGAAGGATTTCCGCTTAACCTATTCATATCCCAATCGCCCCAATGTCTTTCAATGAGGTCGGGAGTTAGCGAAGGATTTCCGCTTAAACTATTTATATTCCACTCGCCCCACCTTCTTTCAATAAGGTCAGGAGTTAGAGAAGGATTTATGCTTAACCTATTCATATACCACTCATTCCAACCTCTTTCAATGAGGTCGGGAGTTAGAGAAGGATTTGTGCTTAACCTCTTCATATCCCAATCGCCCCAATGTCTTTCAATGATTTCGGGAGTTAGGGAAGGATTTAGGCTTAAATACTGCATATTCCACTCACCCCAATATTTTTCAATGAGTTCAGGAGTTAGGGCCGGATTTAGGCTTAACCAATCCATACTCCACTCTCCCCAATGCCTTTCAATAAGGTCGGGAGTTAAGGCTGGATTTTCGCTTAACAACTCCATATTCCACCAGCCCCACCCTTTTTCAATGAGTTCGGGAGTAAGGGAAGGGTTTAGGCTTAACCCCTCTATACCCCACTCGCCCCACCTTCTTTCAATGAGGTCGGGAGTTAGGGCGGGATTTTCGTTTAAATAAATCATATTCCACTCACCCCAATGTCTTTCAATGAGTTTAGGAGTTAGAGAATAATTTCCGCTTAACCTAATCATATTCCACTTACCCCACTCTCTTTCAATAATGTCGGGAGTTAGGGCAGGATTACTGCTTAACCAATTCCTATTCCACTCGCCAATATGATTTTCATAAACGGTTTTCATGGCTTCACCTCAAAAGGATTTTCTTGCTTCCAATTAAGGAAAGGCTTATTTTCTAAGGGAGGGGGAGGAGTAAAAAGGTAAAACTCACTACCATCATCCCATCCTTCTATCTTTCCGTCTTCGTCTTCTTCCAAAAAATCATACTTAATTATTTTCTGCCCCATTTCCTCCCACCTATGATTGGGAACCTTAGCAACGCCATCAACCCACAGATTTCCAGAAGGTTTACTGTTTTTAAAACCACTCGGATAATATTGAGCCCAATATTGAAGCCAATCCCAATCACCAGATTCAACAATAAAATATAATGAATTAATAGGTAATTCATCAAATCTGGCGATTTTTTTTAAATATTTTTTATCAATTTTTTCTAAATTAGGTTTTACATATGCAGAGCCTTTCCTTTTCAAAGAATAAGAAGTTAATTTCTCAAACAATTTAATTTGAGCATCCGCCTTCTGTTCATTAGTAAGGCTCATAAAAAGAAATTAATTCTTTTTGATACTTAAAGTCTTTCAGTATGAAAATTACCATCGTAATCAAAATAATTAATTCTCTTAATTCCTGCCGCAATCAATTGCTCCATGCATCTTGAACAGGGCTTTGATGCTCCAAATGAATCATCTGCCAAATACCTAATAACAGTAATCGTAGCACCCTCGGCTCCTCTCTTTTGCCTAACCAATTGCCTTAGGGCATCTTCCTCAGCATGGGTAGAAGATTGAAAATTCTTTCTATTATAACCTCTCGCAATAACCTTGCCACCCCTTACTACCTCAGCATACATGGCAACTCTACAATCAGACCTACTAAGATAATCCTTAGCAAGCCTATCAGCCCTCCAAACTCTACCCGGAATCCTCGGCATATCAATCTCAAATTTGTATAGATACTTCCTGTATATATACCTTACTGTCCAATCGTGGGAATGGTGGAGTAATTGAATACTTCTCCCTCAGGAGTTTTATATGACTTCAATCTAACGACTGCATTTTGACCGCCAACTTGCAAAATAGGCATAGAACCGCTTGCTGTTTTCGTAGTTTCGGCTCCTGATTCAAGGTCTTTAACTACAACAGATACTTCATAATCAGGTTGAAGAACTACATAAAGATTATCTTCATCAAGCAAAGTGAACGCTTTACCTCCTTCACTCCATCTTCCACCAGAGCCTAAGTCTTCTTTAATGGCCGACCCTGATAACACCTTCTTTAAACTTGGTCCTTCTTTTGGAGCATCTCCCTCGGCATCAAACAATTGATTTGTGTAGCCGAATACATCTACTCCGAACAAATTTAATCCCTCTTAAAGTAAAAATACATTCCTGTAAGAACTGCAATTCCTGCAACAGGGAATAACCAAGGAGAACTCATATTTAATAAACCTTCGGCTTCTTGAGTTTGGGAATCTTCAGTCTCTCCTGTTTCATCATCTGTCGTCATCTCATCATCAGCAGTAGTATCGTCATCAGTATCTGCTGGACTTTCTGAATCTACACAAGGAACATGATTTGGAAGGAATAATTTAAGCAATTTTTCAAAGAAACTTAAATCTTCACAATTAGGAACTGATTCAGTTCTTTTAACAACTTCTTTTTGAGGAATATCGGGAGCCGACATTTCAGCAGTAATCGGAGAAATCGCTTCAAGAGAATATTCTCTACTAAATACATCAAAACCTACGAGGGACATAATAAGTAGAAATTCCTACGACTATTTAAAAGTTATCATAGGAATTCAGTCATAAAGGATTGGTGGCTTCCCGATTCAGCGAATGCTGGAACTGTGTTATTGCCGCCAAGGACTGGTCCGGTGGGTGGTGCAGGTCTGCCACCGCAAGCCGTAATCAACTCTTCATATCTATTTAAAACTGCAAACTTGTCATATTTTGAACATTCCATAGGCATAGATACTTTTTGACCAGATTTTACACTTTCAGAAGGGCAATCACATTCGTAAGTCTTCTTTATATATTGGTGAGGAATGATTACTTCAATGCCTTGCTCCTTAACAATTAATTGACCAGAAGCATTCCTCCAAACATTAGGCTTTGACCTACTATAAAACATTGAATACAATAATGCCTTTTCAGTCGTATCAAGAGTAAGTGTCGTAGTCGTAGGAGAGCCACTTAAAACATATGGAGTCCAAGAAATACCTCCTGTTGAAGTCGTTACTCCATCATCAACTCCTATTTCAAGAGGAGGTTGAACCGTCTTTACATCAGGAGGACACTTTGCATTAAGAGCCGTCATAGCCGAGGCAGGAATGGCTACTGAGTAATTCCACCTATTAGAGGCCTCATCATAAGACCCACCGATAGGAGAGGATGAACCTTGAATCCATTCGTATGAACCCATACCACATTTGATATACATACCAAGAGTGAAAGCAGGGTTTGGTCTTCCAGTAACGATATCTAATCTAATATTAGATTCTCTCTTACCTTGACCCGTCATTGGAATCATAGCAACCTCTCCATTAGGCCTTCTTTCAATGATGCTTGAAAATAATACAGAAGGTCCAATATATGGACCATCAGTTCTAACTCCACCTACTGCCGTCAACAATTCTTGGAATGTAGGCTTTTGAACTGAATCCCAAGAAGTTCCTGACGCTACTTGTCTAATAATTGTTTGGGGAGTGAATCCAGAAGCAGTCCAATTAGTAGGAATCGGTTCAAAATCAACTATGATGTCTGAAGATTTATCACTTCCTTCAGCAGTAGTCCCCGCAGAGTCAATAACGACTTTATATTTTAAACCATAATTTTTAAATAACTTGCCAAATTTAGTAGACTCCGTATAGTTGGGATTTTCAACCTCTAATTTCTTACCAGACATATCAACTAAGGACTTGTTTTCTTCTTTGTCTCTTGGGTCAATCATTTTTTGTTTTTGTCCTTGGTCTTGGTCTTGGTCTTGAGATTCATTTTGAGGAGTTCCTTCAAATTCCCAATTATTTACCACATAGTAAGTTACTCCTGCAAGTGTTGCTAATGCAATTGCTGAAGCAATCTTTGTCTCAGACATAACCTATAATTTAAGTTTTTGATACTTAAAGATTACTAACGAAGAGGAACCCACTTATCATTATCGGTGTTTAACTTAATCTTAATTTTTTCAAAAATCAAATCACCTCAATCAAAAAAGACCCATCTTCCAAGGTCTGCTTCAATAGTCCCCTTATCAATATGTTCAAGGAAATTATATAGAGATTCAAAATCATCAAACATGAAATTGAAATCCATAATTCCAAACAACCAATTGGGAGCCTTTGTCCTACCCCCTTCAATAACTACTAAAGTAGGCTTTCTTTGATGAAGGCTATTGATGAGTTCATGAATTGTTCCAAACATTGCGATTTCAGGATTTAGATAAACTACTACAAAATCTGAAATATCAACCATCCTCAAATCTACATGGACAATTTCCTTCATCCTTTGAGATAGTTCATAAAATCTTCCTGTAGACTTCAAAGCCATCATTTTTTCCTTTTCTTCATCAATTTCTTTATATTTTTGATATGAAATTGGCTTGTTGCAAGGATTAAAAACATAAACCTTCTTCTTTTCAAACCATTTTTCTGCTTCTGTTCTCCAACCTACACCATCATCTTCTGCATGGTCAATAGGCCCTGCAAGATAACACCTTAAACCCTTTAACTTTTTCATATCTTTCACCTTCATATCTATTTCCTTTGCAATTTCATCCAAAACCTCGTTGGTTTCTTTGTCTAATTCAAAGTCATCGTAAGACATATTTCCTCCTTATCTAAACACCTTTATAATCTTTTACAATATCAATGACTTAAGAATGAACCATTTAGATGCAAAAGCATCCTGTGATTCTTTATTATGGAGCATATCCGTAATAAGATTTTGAAGTTTCTCATTTGTAGATGCCTTTTTAATAAATCTGTTAATCAACCACTTCCTGTTAAGCATTTTTTGAAGCCTATGAGAATTGCTCAATTCTTTTCCAATCATACTCCATAGGACTTCTTGATATTCTACTCCAGTTTTTAAGTCAATAAAATCATAATCAGCCAATAACTTACCCGAAGTTAAGGCGTTCCCAATACCTTCACCCGTGAATGGGTCAATCAAACTTGCTGAATCTCCAATCAACATACAACCATCAACAAAGTTTTTTCTCGGTTGAAGCCCTCCCTCTCTGGGAGAACCCAATGGTAAAAGCCAACCCTTTGTTGTGCCTTTAATCAATTTCGCATTTTTAAATCTATCTTTAAGGTATGATTCATTAACGATGTGTTTAAGCATCTCTTTTAGTTTAACTGATTGATTATCCATATCACTCAAAAGCATTCCAACTCCTACATTAAACTTGGTTTCCGAGATTGGAAATATCCAAAAATAACCGGGTAATATTCCATCAATGAAATGAATTTCAAAGTCTCCTTGGTTTCCCTCAATGCCTTCCCAATACTCTCTCAATGCTGATGAATAATGAGGCCTTTCCTGTTTTGGAAGTTCATTTTCGCCCAATACATATCTTGAAATAGGACAATTATAACCACCAGCACCGACAATCAAATTAGCCCTATATTCACCGTTATTTGTTTTAACTCCTACAACTTTATTATCTTTAGCAATAACTCCGATGACCTTTTCATGCAAAACTTCGCCACCCTGCTCCAAAACCTCTTTTTTTGCTTTTTGAAACATAAGATTGTCAATGATATACCTATCTATTGAAAATGCACTAAAGGGGTCGTTGGGAGATTCAATTGAAATCCTCAAATTATGCCTATTTGGTGAAACCACCAAAACTCCTGTTGATGAAATCTCCTTGATTCCTTTAATTTCGTCTGTTAAACCCATTTCATGCAAAATTGATAATGCCTTTCCTGTGATTCCATCTCCACAAATCTTATCTCTTGGGAATGTTGATTTATCAATGAGTAAAACCCTTTTCCCTTTCTTTGCATTAAAATAAGAGTTTGCTGAACCTGCAGGTCCACCGCCCACTACAATAACATCATAATCCATTAAAATCACCTTTTAAAACCTCAATCAATGATTCCATAGCCCTCATCTTTGAATCATCTTCTAACCAAATATTTGGACAAATGGTATGTATAAACTTACCATGCTCTTTGACTTCACTACAATAATTCCAACCCTTTAAAACGACTGTGGGATTTTCAATGTCTCCTGTGGTCGTAGTCCAAATGGCAATAGAATTATTTTTAACATATTTTTCTAACTGTCTGGGTGGAATGCATCTTTTATATTTATCCCATTGGTGGGGTCTCAATCCCTTCACTTCCAAACTATTATCAAGAGCAATAAT
>Ga0181594_10000780_pt1 | contig 29810 bp, 24 predicted proteins | sample 071ome_18_FD_145603 | JGI IMG/M metagenome (GOLD analysis project Ga0181594, IMG submission 145603) | Coastal salt marsh microbial communities from the Groves Creek Marsh, Skidaway Island, Georgia - 071413BT metaG (spades assembly) | ecosystem: Environmental > Aquatic > Marine > Intertidal zone... | reverse complement strand
CTGGCCATAGTTGCCCGTGCCTCCTCCGCGAGGTGTCACCGGGATATCAAGTTCCCAGCACGCAGCCAATGTGCGCATGACTTCGGATTCGTTCTTGGGAGAGACCACAGCGTCGGCCGTGACGTGATCCAGTTGTGCTTTCAGGATCGGCGACCAGAAAAAGTAATCACGGCTCTTCGTGCGCACTGCTTTCTCAGCAGTATTGACCGTGATATCGGGAATCTTGCGGGCGAGTTCTGCTATGCGGGTCATATCGAAAATTCCCCAAGACAGTCCAGTTCAGAGAAGTCGGGCGGCGTCGTGTCGATAGGTCGACCGGCACGAAGGACCATTCGATTTGACTGCGGGCGTGCGACAAACTCGCTCCAGTTACGCGACTCGAAGATCACAAGATCAGCAGGCCCGTTTTCCCGGATTGATCCCAACTCGGCGTATCCCATGAACTTGGCCGCGGTTGTCGTGACGCTGGCCGGCCAGTCACCAACAGGATGATCCAACTGCATCATGCGAATTGCATCCCGAAAGAGTTCCGCCAGATCAAGGTCACCGTAAGCATAGTAGGCGTCACGCGTGTTATCAGACGCGAGCGCGATGTCGATGCCTCTGCTTCTTGCTTCATGCACAGGTGCCACGCCGCGAGATCTTGGGGTTTTTCCGCTGTGCCGGTCCATAAGGTAAGCGTTGCACAGCGGAAGCGCCACGATACCGATACCCGCCTCGGCAACGAGGTCCAGTGTCCGTGCCACATCGTCCGGCGCCTGGACAGAAAGCGCACAGCAATGACCCACAAGCACGGAGCCCTCAAAGCGGTTTCGCTTTACGGCCCGCGCAATGGCACGAAGACAGTGAGACTCAGGATTGAGATTTTCATCTGCATGAAAATCGAGCGCTAGACCCCGCTGATTGGCGAGATCCATTACCACATCAAGTTGTGCATCAAGGTTGGGGATATCGTAGACAAAGCTGCTTAACACCCCTGAAAAAGGCCGGGCTGCGTGCTCAGCGAGATGAGACAGCCAGTCACGATCGTCGGCGATATCTGCAAAAGGGCACAACTGAAGCATCAGCCGGCTGGCCCAGTTGTCTGCAAGCGCCTCCAGCTGATTGAAACTCCGATCAAAGTTTTGTCGGTTACCGTCGACGTGTGACCGCACCGCACGGGTGCCGTATGCGTATGCTGCTCTCAGAGAAAAATTGACTCGCTGGGATAGATCCTCAAGGTATGCCGGACGCGCGGATTCTGCTGAAGCCTGTGTGCCGGCGCCATTGAAGGTGCCATCCGTGTTGGGACTGCGTGGCCAGACCTGACCTTTATCAAGATGTGTATGGCAGTCAATTGGGCAGGGCCAGACGATCGCCTGCGCCAGATCGACATCGAGAGCTAAGGTCTCGCCGCGGTCCGCTGGCGCAAACTGCTTGATCTCGCCCCGGTCGATCACGAGATCGACACCTACCAATCCATCGCCTACCTGAGGCAACTTCAGGCCAGAGACAGTAACTTGCGGCAGCCGCAGATTGCGCAGCGAATAGGGAGTATCCGCCGGGAGGTTACGAAGACTGAGATGTTTTGATGCCGGCACGGCCGATCCTCCCTGAAAGCGGGTTTCGAATCAGCCCTTTTCAACCAAGCGCCAGTGGTGCTAACAGGATCGCATACCCCTCGGGGAATGGCAAATCTGACTGAGAGAGAACTGATCGCGGGGGAAGATCGTTCCCCCACAATTGACACTGTGCTGGTAGGAAGGGTGTTTGCCAGTTAAACGCTCCCTAACGGTTCTGAGAAAGACTGTCTGAAATCAGGGAAATCATCTCAAACATGACCGATGCCGCCGTATGGGCGGTAATCTGGTTCGGTGAGTCCTTGGTCGGCATCATGCAGACCACGTCACCGCCGATGATGTTCTTGCCCCGGACGCAGCGCAAAAGGCGCATGACCTCGTCAACCTGAAACCCCTGAACGCCAGCCTCGATGTTGGCCACACCAGGCGCCACGGTGGGATCCATGCAGTCAAGGTCAAAGGTGATATAGAGCGGTGCATCGCCGATGCGGTCATTGATGATCTGCATCGTCTCTTCAGGGCCGATCTCACGATAGCGTTTCATGGTGATGAGTTCGTACCCGAGTTCTTTGCTGGGGTTCAGCCAGCTCAAGGTTCGCGGATTGCCGCGCATGCCGATCTGTACGCTGTGACTGGCATCAATCAGACCGTCGCGCACAAGGTAGCTCGCCCAGTGCGCGGCGGATTTCACGGCACCCAGAAAATGGGGCACCTGTTCATAGGCATCGGTATGGGCGTCAAAGTGTAAAAAGACGGCTTTCTCTCCATTCGTCAGTTTTGCATCAGGCCCGGCGATGGCCTGGATGATGCCACCGGTGACGGAGTGATCCCCGCCCACCGAAACGGGTCGTGCGCCTGCGGCATCAATCCCGCGATAAAAATCAGTGATGCGCTCAATACAGGCTTCGTTGTCGTTGGCCTCGGGCAAAGGGACATCTCCCAGGTCATGGATACGGTGGGCGTTCCACGGATCGATGTTGAATTCCACGTGGACGCGTTTTGCCATCGCGGAAACCTGACGCAGGGCGCGGGGGCCGAGGTGCTGATCGCGCTCCGTGGTGCCGTTGCCTGTGGAGTGGGGGACGCCCACCAGCGCAATGTCCGCATGGGCAGGATCACGGTCGAGCGGGGTCCTGAAGAGTGTGGGAATATCCCACCAGTAAAGCGACTCCAACATCATTTTGTCAGAGTCAGAAAGATGATCGATATGCATAGTCAAAGCCCTCAAAGCCAAGCGTAAAGTACGGCGAGTTCCTACATTACGGATATTTTTTCGTTAAACTGGATCCATCTTCTTAAAGAAATGCGCGTGTCCAACAGAGATCGCAGTATGGCCCAAATTATTCGAGCTTTCTTGATTTTGTTGTTATCAAGTCTGCTCCTCATCGCCGGCTGCAGTAAGTCATCGACTGATGGCGGGTTGTTGGGTCAGGAGCCGGGAGCGGATATCGACGGTGATGGCATTCTCAACGAGAATGATATCGATGTGGATGGAGACGGGCTACCGAATCAAATTGACACCGATGATGATAACGATGGCGTGCTGGATGGATTGGACCCAGTGCCGCAGCCCGACCCGAGCGCGGGCATCTGCAAATACCTAAACATTATTCCGCCCAATGACAAACAACTTGCCGGCTCGACGGTGATCGTCAAGTGGGATTTGTTTGGAGAAAACGGGCGGAGAAGTTGCGTTGCCCCAGACAGCGGTCGAAGAGACCAGGCGCTTGCCTTTAATACCGGACAGCTTATCCCCAATCCCGCAACGAGCCTTCCCGTTGAGGTGGGCGGTCGTTCTGCTGCGATTAGGTTGCCTAGCTGGTGTGATTCTGAGCAGGCGATTACTTACAGCCTGGAAGGGCTTGCTGCCTTATTGGGACAGACCGATCAATCGAGCGGCGCGTTTAAAGCCGTGATCTCCCATCCTCCCTTAGGTAACTGTAGTGGAGGCGGTGAGACTAGTTGCCCGGACGGACAAGTGATTGTTGATGGAGCGTGTGTTGTCCCGGGAGGCCCGGACCCGATCGATTGTCCGGCCGGCGAGATTGAGGTCGATGGGCGCTGTGAAGTACCGGGCGGCGGAGGCTCTTACTGTCCTGAAGGGCAAGTCGAGATTGATGGTGTGTGTGAAGTTCCAAGCGAGGGATCGGATCCAAATTGTCTAGAAGGTGAGATCCCAATCGATGGCTACTGCAAGGTGCCGGATACCGGAATTAATCAACCGATGCCGGATTTGGGTTGTCCGGGTGACCTGCAGGAAGCCCCCGACGGATCCTGTCAATGCTCCGGTGATTTGATTCCCGATGACGATAACCCGTTATCGTGCGTTGCGCCGTGGCCACTGCCTGACGAGTGCGCTGCAGATGAGGAACTGATCGATGGCGAATGTGTCAGCAACATCCCCGATTTCTTTTACCGCATTCCCGGTTGTCAATATTCAGGACCGCTCATTGTTCATCAGCCTCAAGGGCCGGACGATCATGCAGAGTCAGAACGCCAATGTGCGATGCTGGGAGCGAGGTTGCCAACCTTAGATGAGATGCAATGCATATGGGAGGGTAGCACAACCGCCGAGTTCCCCTGGAACAAGAATTACACCTATTGGTCGGCCGATAAAGGATTGGAAGAAGGCACATACGACTACTTCACTGGTTTCGGGAAACGACCGGGCGAAAAACCCGCTACCGATAAGCTCCACAGAACATGCGTCCTCGACTGAAGGCCTTAGCGGTTGTAAAGTGTCGGCAATAGGCTCGATGATCAAACAGCAAGAAGATTGCCAGAAAGTGAAAACGCTTAAGCGATACTCCCTCGGCAAAGACGGTCTGCCCTCTGCGGCTGCGATCAAAGCCTATGAGCGCGATGGGGTGGTGTGTCTCAAGAACGCTTTTGACGAGGCATGGGTCGCCCAGGGCCGGCGTGCTGTGGCGGCCGCGATCGGAACCGCGAGCCGGAGCGCGCTTCGCGAGGATCATGTGGAGTCCGGGGAAAAGGGTCTTTTCTTCTTTGATACTTTCCTGTGGCCGCGTCTGCCGTCTTTTGCGAAGTTCAGCTTTGAATCGCCCGCGGCCAGACTGGCCAAAACGGTCATGCGAAGCCGCGGCCTGCTGCTGTACTTTGATATGGCGATCGTCAAGGAGCCCGGCACCAGTGCGAAAACCCCATGGCACTATGACGAGGCGTACTGGCCAGTGTCAGGGACGCAGGTCTGTAACGTCTGGATGGCGTTAGATGATGTCCCCGAAGACACGGCCCTGCGTTTTGTGTTGGGGTCCCACAAAATGAATCAGGACTTCAAGGGCATTGATTTCTTCACCAAGAAAGGCATGCAGGGGCAGACCAATCCCAGCCCGCCGGACTGGGATAAAGAAACGCAAGGTTTTGAAATTGCCAGTGCGCCCATGAACGCCGGTGATTGCGCGATCCTAAATTTCCGAACGCACCACAGCGCTCCGGGCAACCTGCAAAAGCGCCGCCGTCGGCGCGTTATCTGTACACACTGGTTTGGCGATGATGCCCGTTATGCCGATAAGCAGTGGGAGTGCAATCCCAACGAGCGTGGCGACAACCTGGTGGACGGCGGATCCCTTGAGTGCGCAACGTTTCCCCGGGTGATCTAGGTTCCAGACGGTTTACCCGGGCCAGGGACGTTTGGCCGCCGGCCGGTAATCAAAGTCTGCCAGGATGGATTCATCCACGCTGATACCAAGCCCCGGTTCTTCCGAAAGGGTGAACGAGCCGTTTTGTGTTTGCTGCCAGTTCAGTCGACAGAAGGCTTCGGTTCCTGCCTTAAACCTTGAGAAATACTCAACGCCGGCCAGGTTTTCGATCGCTGCCCCGGCACTGAGACTTGCGGCAAGCGCTGGCCCCATGCTGTTGAAGTTGTGAATAGCCACCTTGCAGGACGCCGCCCGGGCGGATGCTGCTACCGAGGTGATCGCGCTTAAGCCTACGCAAGCAATATCCGGATTCAGTATGTCGGCGGCGCGGTGGTTTAAAAGCTGAGAGAACCCGGCTTCGTCACTCAGGGTCTCACCCGTCACAATGTCGACAGAACCAGATTCAGCAAGGCGGGCAAGCGATTGAAAATACTCGGTAGGTACGGGGTCCTCCAGCCAGCGGATCCCGATTGCTTCAAGCGTGTTGAGCACGGTTTTCGCTGACTCATAATCCAGCGCGCGCCAGGCATCCACCAGAATATCGCATTCCGCCGGCAGTGATTCGCGCAGTTGTCTGAGGTGCGTCAGTCCCTCGTCAATGCCGGTGTCGTTCCAAAAAGGATAGACCTTCACCCGATTAAATCCCGCCTCATGCTGGCCTCTTGCATAGTCGATAACATCTTCAAAGGGGAGGTCTTTGTTGGCATGGCAGTTGGCATAGACCGGAACCGCTTCCCGGCAGGCGCCGCCCAGGAGTTGATACACGGGCTGCGCTTGCGCTTTGCCCTGCAGATCCCACAGCGCGGTTTCAATCCCGGCAACGGCGCATGAAAAATGCAGCCCCGTCTGCAGGGTGGCAAAGCTGTGCACGGCGTTGTGACGAAATTGGGCAATTTGCGGCACGTCATTGCCTTCGAGATATCTTGCCAGTGCGTCGACGAGGGCTGCGACGGCAAGTTCGCAATCATTTGGCACGTAGGCCTCGCCCCATCCAGAAAGGCTTTCGTCAGTTTCCACTTTGACCAGCACAAAAGCCTTACCGAAGGCCCAGTCGCTGTCGGAGACATGGGCGGGAACAACATAGGTATTTATTTTTGTGATCTTCATAACTCATGAAACCGGGTAACTGGAATGCAGATTTTGTTAAGCCTCATGGAGAGAGCTGTGCCTACGCGCAAAACTATAACGCCTGTCGGGTTTGAGAGCCTATCCGCAAGGGATAGAATCGAGGCGTCATGACTTTTTAATTTCAGGCAGCAGCCTGACGCAAGCGCTTTTTGGAGCCTCGCCCTTGAACGCACCCATTTTTGGATTTGATAACTCCTACGCAAGGTTGCCGGAGCATTTTTTCGCCCGCCTGTCACCGACGCCGGTAGCGGATCCGAAACTCGTTCAGGTCAACGATGCGCTCGCTCGGCAGTTGGGCCTTGATCCGGCGATGTTGCGTTCGCCCGAAGGCATCGAGATTCTTTGCGGCAACAAGCTGCCCGCAGATGCCGAGCCGCTGGCAATGGCCTACGCCGGCTTTCAGTTCGGCGGCTGGGCGCCGCAACTCGGTGATGGGCGCGCCATTTTGCTTGGGGAAGTCACTGATGAGACAGGCCATCGTCGGGACATTCAGCTGAAAGGCAGCGGCCGAACCCCGTTTTCAAGAAATGGAGATGGCCGCGCGGTTCTTGGCCCCGTGCTTCGGGAGTACCTAGTGAGTGAGGCCATGCATGTCCTTGGGGTGCCCACCACAAGAGCTCTCGCCGCGGTCACAACAGGAGAGGAGGTCCGTCGGGAGCGTGCGCTCCCCGGTGCGGTGTTAACCCGTGTGGCGAGCAGTCATATCCGGGTGGGAACTTTCCAGTTTTTTGCAGCTCGCCAGGATACTGACGCCTTGCGACAGTTGGCTGATCATGCCATCGACCGCCATTACCCGGATGCAGGGCAAAGCGAGCGTCCCTATCTCGCGTTGCTTGAGGCCGTCATGGATGCCCAGGCGTTGCTGGTGGCGTCCTGGAAGCTGATTGGATTTATCCATGGCGTGATGAATACCGACAACACCTCGATCAGCGGGGAAACGATCGACTATGGTCCGTGTGCTTTTATGGATACCTATCATCCAGGCACGGTATTCAGTTCGATCGACCATCAGGGCCGCTATGCCTATGCCAACCAGGCCCCGATTGCTCATTGGAATCTTGCGGGTCTGGCCCAGACACTGATCCCTATCCTTGATTCTGACAACAAAAAATCCCTGGAACTCGCCCAGCAGGCCATTGATACCTTTCCTGCCAAATTTGAAGCGGCCTACAACGACGGAGCAAGCAAAAAACTGGGCCTGGAAACGACAGAGACGGATGACATCACGCTCATGACAGACCTGCTGGATGTCATGGCGGATCAGCACGCCGATTTCACGCTTGTTTTTCGGCGTCTTTCAGATCTTGACGATGAGACAGGCCCTGAAGACGACACGATACGGACACTTTTTGATGATCCTGCCGCGTTTGATGCCTGGGCGAGACGCTGGCGGGCGAGGCTGAAGCAACAGGGCGTTGACTCCAAACTGCGACGTGAGCGTATAGCGTCGGTGAATCCCGCGTACATTCCGCGCAATCACCGGGTGGAAGAAGTCATTCGCGCGGCAGAAGACCACGGTGATCTCGCTCCTTTCTTCAAGCTGCATGGGATCCTGGCCCGGCCCTTCGATGAGCAGCCGGAGCACATTGAATTCCAGAAACCGCCCAAACCGGAAGAAGTGGTGCACGCCACCTTCTGCGGCACCTGAGCCAGGACGGCGCAACTGATGTTTAAAGAGAACCTGGAGGCACGGTACTACACGGATCCTGCCATTTACCGTCAGGAGCAGTCCGGCATCTTCAATAGCAATTGGCAGTTGATCGCCCCACGTAGCCGATTTGTCGAAAAGGGTGACTACGTCGCGACCGATATTGCGGGCACGAAGGTTTTTGTCGTGCTGGGTGAGGACGGCGAACTGCACGGCTTTCGAAATCTTTGCCGTCACCGCGGCGCAATGCTGCTTGAACCCGGGCAGGGCCGCTGCAGGTCCATTCGCTGTCCTTACCATAATTGGGTTTACCGGCTCGACGGCTCACTTGAAAGAGCCCCGTGGTTTTCTCATGCCGATGGCGAGGCGTCATTAACGCTTGAGGATTGGCCGCTGCATGACATCTCTGTTGCGACTTGGCGCGGGCTGGTTTTTGCCTGTGTCGAAAGTCCGAAGGGGCTGACTGACCAGTTGGGCGGGCTCTTGAATGAGATCGGGCAGGATCCGATTGAGGACTACCACTGGACAGAACAAAGAACCCTGGTATTTGACGCCAATTGGAAGATCTACACCGATAACTTTGTTGAGGGTTATCACATCCCGGGAATTCATCCTGAGTTCTTCAAGGCCATCGACTTTGAACAGTTTGAGACCACGGCAAAAGACAATCTCGTCCGCATGACGGCACCGACCAAAGGCGATCTTTTCTACCGCGGGCGCTGGCTGTGGATGTGGCCGAATTGGACCCTGTCTTTCTTTAACGGTGGGATGAATACCTCGCGTATCAATCCCCTGGGTGTCGATCGGACAGAGTTAATTTACGATTTTTATTTTGCGGATCTTTCAGACGAAGCCCGTGAGGCGCGACAAGACACTATCCAGCGGAACATTGCCGTCATCGAGCAGGATTTTGATATCTGCACGCATATCCAACAGAACTATCTTTCGGGGGGTTACCAGCCCGGGCCGCTCAGCCCGCGACATGAAAAGGGTGTGCACCTTTTTCAGGAACTGGTCAAAGAGCATTTGCAGAGCGCCGGCGAGGCAAAGCCCAACTGAAAGCGACCGGGCCTGCGTCCTTATCCTCGGCCCGATCTCTTAGGATTCAATTCGAAAACTCTGACTCTTTGGCTTTGATCAGAGCGGTGATCACTTCGTTATAAGGTGCGTTGAGCCCCTGCGCCTTGGCCACCTGCGGCACCATGCCGTTGATCGCATCCACTTCAGTGAGTCGCTGTGCCTTGAGATCCAGAAGCATCGAAGGCCTCGCCTCGGGCATCTTGCTGCCGAAGTCCTTGAGATACTGAACGGGATCGCTGAATGAAAAATGTATGCCTTGCGCTTGGCCTGCCTCAAAAGCCTCGACAGCGAGTCTGCTCGCGATTTTCCAGAGCAGGGGATCATCCATCACTTCTCCGAGGTTGCGATCAAATGCGGCGGCGGCGCCACTCAAGCCCACGTTGCAGACAAATTTTTCCCAGATCAGCTGGTTGATGTCTTCGTAGGTTTGGACGTTGAAGCCGGCGCTTTGCCATGTGCCGGCAACCTGTTCGAGTCGGTCGGTGATACCGCCGTCCATTTCACCCAGACGAATGAGTTCCATACCGTTGTGATGGACGCTTCCCGGTTGGGGTATCGAAGCGCCAAAACCCCCAGCGACGCCGAGCAGGATATTCGCACTCTCGAGGCTGCTCTTTATTCGGTCTCCTGCGCCGAGACCGTTTTGGATCGTGAGGATCAGCGCATCATCCCGAAGTCGACCCTGCAGGCTGCCTGCGACGGATGCGACACCCGATGCCTTGGTCGCAATCACCACGAGTTCGCAGCTATGGGCGTGGGCAATGTCGGTGGAGGCGTTGATGCCGTTGACCGTCCGCTCACCACTGACCCCTGAAATCTTAATACCTTGTTGGTTGATGGCATCAACGTGCTCACGCCATAGATCGATGGCCCATACCTCGTTTCCTGCCTCGGCAAGAAAGGCCGCGTAAACTGAACCCATGGCGCCAGCGCCGATAATTGCGATCTTCATAATGACTATTGCAGCGGTGCACCGCCCTCTGCTTCGCGTTTTGCAATAAATTCATCCAGCTCTAAGGCGATGCTGTCATCCAAAGGCGGCGCCTCATATGCCTTGAGCAGATTGTCTGCAATCTGTGCGGCCCGTTGAGCGGCGTCAGGTGCGCCGGCCTCGCTCCAGCTTTCGAAGTTGCTCCAGTCTGAGAGCATCGGATGGTAGAAGGCGTGCTCATACCGTTCAATGGTATGCGCACTGCCGAAAAAGTGACCGCCCGGCGGAATCTCGCCAATCGCGTCGACAGCCAACTCCTCAGGTGAAAAATCAATGGGCCGAATGGCTTCGACAAGTCCTTGAATCATCTCCGCATCGACAATGAACTTTTCGATAGACGCGCTGAGGCCGCCTTCAAGCCAGCCGAGACCGTGATAGACATAGGTGGCGCCGCTGACGAGGCAGGCCCACAGGCACATCTGTGACTCATATGCGGCTTGGGCATCCACGGCGTTTGAGGCATTGGCGTTTGCGGCCCGATAGGGCAGTCCGTAGTGGCGCGCCATCTGACCAATGACCAGCGTGGTTTTGACATGTTCGGGTGTGCCAAATGCCGGCGCGCCGCTTTTCATATCGGCGTTGGAGACGAATCCGCCGTAAGTCACCGGTGTGCCGGCTCTGACCATCTGGCAGAACGCGATACCGGCAAGCGCCTCAGCGTTTTGCTGGGCTAACGCGCCGGCGAGCGAAGAGGGCGCCATGGCACCGGCCAGGATAAAAGGAGAAATCATTAATGCCTGACCGGCAAGCGCGCATTCGATCATGCCCCACAGCATCGATGCATCGTATTCACGTGGTGAATTCGGGTTGATTGATGCAAACACGCAGGGTGTTTTCTCAAACGCTTCTCGACCCAGGCCATGAACGATCCGCGTCATCTCCAGAGCATCCAGCGTGCGCTGCCGATTGTGGTTGTACAGTCGAAAGGTCTTGTCTGTCAGCGTCACGATCGATCGGGTCGCATGAAGATGGCGGATCGGCACATCGATGTCGATCGGCTCCACTGGGTAGCCGGCGGAACCATGCGCAACGTTCACCATTTGTGTCAGCCTGAGGAAATTTTCAAAGTCTTCACGGTTGCCGGCCCGACGGCCGTTGAGCGAATCAGTGGCGTGAGGCGCACTGCTGACGCTTGAAAAATTGATATGCCGTTGATCCAGATGCAGGTGATGGATCGGGTTTCGTGCATGCAGCGTAAATGCGCCAGGGGCTTTGGCGACATATTCCATGACGAGATCCGGATCGAACCGCACCATGGCGTTATCTTCGTCAACACTGGCGCCGGCTTCTCTCAGGATCTTTCGGGCTTCCGGCAGGGAAAATCGCATGCCGTGTTTTTTCAGGATCTCAAGGGAGGCCGTGTGCAGCGAAGCCACCTCTTCCTCCGAGAGAATCGAGATGGGCTCGAGCGGATTGATTACCCGCCCTGGGGCAAGTTGTTCAATACCGCGCGGTTGCCCACGCTTACTGCTTTTTCGTCGAGCCATGATTGCTCCGCTGAACTGCCCGTCTCAGTGCGTGTTTGGAAAGCGACCTAGTGACGTCGATATGCTAAGGGCTTTTTGTGAGATTCTTTTCGCTCACGACAATGCCGTCTGCATCCGCATACAGAAAATGCCCGGGGTGAAATGTCACGCCGGCAAATCGAATGGGGATATCGAGTTGACCCTCACCTTCCAGGGAGGGGCGGGTGGGATTGGTATTCAGCGCCTTGACGCCGATCGGCAGTGCCGAGATTGCTGCGCTGTCCCGTAAACAGCCATTGAGTACAACACCTTTCCAATTGTGATCGATTGCAATCTGCGCCAACTTGTCGCCGAGCATTGCGCATCGTAACGAACCCCCGCCATCGATCACCAGGATATGGTCTTCTCCATCAGTAGCAAGAGTGGATTTTGTTATTCCAAAACTTTCAAAAACTTTGAGCGTTCGAATGGGGCCGCAAAATCGGATCTCTTTACCGAAGTCCCGAAAGACCGGCGAGCAGACCTGAAGCTGGTCTGCATGAGAGTCAAAAAGATCTGCTGTGGCGAAGGTCATGTTTTTATTCAGGGGCACCAGTTCGGCGTGTCATCTGTCTCGATTGCGAGGTATTTATACAGTAGCTCCTGGCCGAAACTGACGTTGTCGATGTAGACCACAGCCAAGAGGTCGCCTGAGGCAAGCCGCTCCGTCTCGTCGATGGAAATCTCTAAGGCCTTTATTAAAAGCGTTCGGGCGTAATCTTGCGCCTGAAGCGCTTTTTCTCCCTCGGCTTCGCACCATGCCTTACCCGACGCGCGATGGGATTCTAGCCGGGGTACCCGGATGCCGGAGACCTTTACCGTCTCCTCGACGTCCTCAACCTGCAACAGAAGCGTATCTGCAGTGATCACCTCAATCAATTTTGCAGGTGTGTAGTTGCAGGGGCAGCCTGCGCTTGAAGACAGGCTGGCCAAGGAGAAAAAGAGTCCCAGAAGCCCCAAGAGAATCCCGAGGACGCGGCTAGGGAATTTTTGTGTTTTCTCCATAGTTACTAGTTTAGGCAAGACTGGGTCCACACAGATATTGCATCGGTTGATGCGATCTTATAACCGCAAACCCCAGCTCGTCCTCCAGTTTTCGGATCTGATAGCTGACGGATGCTTTGGAGAGATTAAACTCCTGGGCAACTGTATAGAGAAAGGTATCTGCGGGCGAAGGCTATAAGTGGCTAGAAAGGAGATATAAGTCTGGGTTAATCCACTATTTGTGCGTTCGCGACACCGCTGTTGACTGTGTTGGGTCTATATGTTTCACTGATTCCTGGTATTTTTGGGCAGAACCGCTCCGAAACGCGGTTTTGCGCTAAACGTCGACAACTACTGGTGTCGGCCTGAGTAAGCAGAAAGCCCTTTTTCCACCGGAGGACCTTAGATAATGAAAGAAGTAAAAACGTTTCAACAGATGTATCGTGACGGTCACGTAAACCGTCGTGAGTTCCTGGCCGCCATGGGTGCGCTTGGTATCACGGCAACCACAGCAGGCGGCTTGCTGACATCAGCGAGCGCGATGGCCGCAAGCCCGACCCGTGGCGGATCGGTGGTGTTCGCGTCCAACCTGCACGGCCCTGACGATACATTAGATCCGATTCTGGGAACGTCCACGATCGACTATTCGCGTGCAAACGCGATGTACAACGGCCTCATCCAGGTTTGGGATGACATGAGTCTGCATCCGGAACTCGCCGAAGAGTGGTCGGTGAACAGTAACGCTACCGAATACACCTTCAAAATTCGCAAGGGTGTGTCGTTCCACAACGGCGGCGAACTGACGGCCGCGGACGTGGTCTACAGTATGAACCGCCATATCGAAGCGGGCTCACCCTCTTCGATCAAATCCTTTTTCTCAAGTGTTGTTGAATGGAAGGAAGTTGATAGATACACAGTCAAGCTCTCCCTGTCGTCACCCGATGCGGATATGCCCTATAAACTGACGCAGCCTCAGGCCAAGATCGTCAAAAAGAATTCGATGGACAAGTGGGGCGCGGGTACGGGCCCATACCTCCTCGATGACTTCCAGGCTGGCGTGAAATCTGTTCACTCACGCAATAACAACTACTGGCGTGACACCGGTCAGTGGCTCGACGGAATTGAGATGACGGCCATCACGGACCCGAATGCGCGTTTGAATGCGTTGCTGGCGGGCAGTGTTGACATGGTTACCGCAGTCCAGGCGAAGCATATCAAGAAGATCGAAGATGCCGGCAAATCCATGCTGTCGATCCCTTCAGGCCTTTATGGTGGCATCTGCTGCCTGAAGAACACCGAGCCAGGCAGCAATCATGATCTGGTTCAGGGCCTTCGTTACATTCAGGATCGTGAGCGAATCGTTCGCAAGTTCCTTAAGGGCCAGGGCACCGTGGGTAATGATCATCCGATTAACGTGGCTTACGGCGCGGATCACTGCCATGAATTGCCGCAGATCCCGTATGACCCTGATAAGGCAAAGTATCACTTGAACAAGTCCGGCTACTCAGAGGCTGAACTGTATGTTGCGCCTGTCATCGGCTTCATTGAGGATGCGTGTCTCCTCATGCAGGCTAACCTCAAGAAGATCGGCTTCAACCTCAAACTCAAGAGGGTGCCAACCGATGGATACTGGGGCGCGGTTTGGATGAAAGAGCCGCTGAACGTGGTGACGTGGAATATGCGTCCGACGGCCAATGCGATGATGGCGATCCAGTTTGGGCCAAACGGCAACTGGAACGATACCTACTGGAACAGTGACCGTATGGGCATGCTGCTTAAGGACTCTCTGGCAGAGACCGATCCGGGCAAACGCCACGAGATGCATTGCGAAATGCAGAAACTGGTGTCAACGGAAAGCGGCATTATCATTCCGGCGCATACCAACATCATGGATGCGCATGATTCGAGTGTGCAGGGCTTCTCGAACTGCCCCTTGGGTCAGTTTGGTGGCAACGGCTGGGCCGAGCATATCTGGAAGTCAGCCTAAACCGCTCTTTGTTGGACGGTATAGTGGGGGTTCGCACGGAGACGTGCGAACCCCTTCTTTTAAGTACTTCAATTAACCTCAATAATTACTCCCTATGCTCTGGCGCGCGATCCTAGGTCGGTTTGGAATCAGTTTGGTGACACTGTGGGTAGTGTCCGTGCTGATTTTTATCGGCACGAATCTTCTGCCGGGCGATGTGGCTCAGATTATTCTGGGCCAGACGGCGACGCCTGAGAGTACAGCCGCGCTTCGGGCTAAGCTGGGGCTGGATAAGCACCCCATCGAGCAATACTGGGTGTGGCTACAGAACGTCATGATGGGAGACCTAGGGATCTCCAAGGCGGGCCTTGGAGCGGGTCTTGGTACGCCCATTGTGGAGATGCTGGGACCGCGCGTTGATAACACCCTGCGACTCACTTTGATCGTGGGCGCAGTCGCTATCCCGATTTCGCTGTTTTTGGGACTTATTGCAGCAATGCACCCCGGAACACGGCTTGACCGCTCAATCACGTTTGCGACGCTGAATCTGATTTCGGTACCGGATTTTCTTGTCGCGACGGCGCTCGTTCTGATTTTTGCCGTCTCCCTCGGGTGGTTGCCATCAATCGTTTACCTTAGAGGTGATGAGACCGGTTGGGTATTGTTAAAGACCCTGGCCATGCCGATCTTGACTTTGGTGATTCTGGTTTCGTCCCAGATCATCAGAATGACGCGGGCGACCGTACTCAACGTCTTGAGTTCGCCTTATATTGAAATGGCAATCCTGAAAGGGGTGCCGCGAAGAAGAATCATCCTCCGCCACGCGTTGTTCAATGCGGTCGGGCCGATCGTTAACGTGATTGCTCTCAACCTTGCCTGGCTGGTGGGCGGTGTCGTCGTGGTGGAGCAGATTTTCTCGTATCCCGGGCTTGCGAAACTCATGATTGAGGCAGTTCAGATGCGGGATATGCCATTAGTGCAGGCCTGTGCCATGATTTTCTGTGCGACCTATATCGTGCTGATCTTCATCGCGGATATTGCCTCGATTTTGTCCAATCCCAGATTGCGCCATCCCAAGTAAGGAAGCCCCGGCCATGAGCCAAGCATCTCAAGAGACCTCAGCCTCGACGCAGTTTGATGAACTGCCGACAGCGCCGCCCAAACGAAAAATCAGACTCAGTTGGCCGGGCAAGATCGGGGTCTCTGTGCTGATTTTCTGGGCGATTATCGTGGTGATCGGCCCCACGATCGCGCCCTATCATGAGGCCGACATCCTGGACGAAGAGTTATTCATCGTTCCGGGCAGTGACGAAATGTATCCGGATACGGATTTCCAGCCGCCCAGCAGCATCGTCTTGCTGGGCAGCGACTATTTGGGCCGGGATACGCTTTCAAGAATTCTTTTCGGTGCCCGCACCACCATCGGGATCTCGCTTCTCGCAACGCTGTTGGCCTATCTTATTGGGGTAACGTTGGGCATCGCGGCAGCGGTCGGCAGCAAATTCCTGGACATGTGTCTCAGTCGTGTGAATGACGCGCTGCTTTCAATTCCCTCAATCATGTTCGCTCTGGTGTTGATCGCGGCGCTCAATAGTCCTGGAATTTTCTGGTTGATCCTTATTGCCGGATTTATTTATGCGGCGAGCGTTTTCCGTATCGCGCGGTCACTGGGTCAGGAAGTAATGGTGAGTGACTTTGTCGAGGCAGCCAAGGTGCGGGGCGAGGGCCTTTGGTGGATCATTACGCGGGAGGTGTTGCCAAATATCGCGATGCCGCTGGCAACAGACTTTGGACTGCGTTTTGTCTGGGTGATTCTGTTTATTTCGTCTCTTAGTTTTCTGGGCCTCGGTGTGCAGCCGCCGATGTCCGATTGGGGCAGTATGGTGAAAGAGAATCTTTCCGGGCTGGTTTATGGTTCGGTAGCCCCTCTGATGCCGGCGCTTGCGATCGCGACGCTCACGATCTCGGTAAACATGATTGTCGATGACATTTCCGCGGCCACTGGCGGCAAGCTTGCCAAGAGAATGATCTCATGAGCGATCTGCTGGAAGTCGATAATCTTCGAATCAGTGCGCGTAACGACGATGATGAACTGACCCCTATCGTCAAGGGAGTCAGTTTTAAGGTCGCGCGCGGTGAGGTGGTCGCGCTGATTGGAGAATCAGGCTCGGGCAAGACAACCATCGCGCTTTCCTCTCTGGGATACACCAAGCCCGGGCTTGAGTTCACCGGCGGAGAGGTCCGTCTTCATGGCGAAGACGTTATCAGTATGGATTCTGATCAGTTGCGGGGCCTGCGCGGTCAGCGCGTTGCTTATCTTGCACAAAGTGCCGCCGCGACCTTCAATCCGGCATTGACTATTGGTGAGCAGGTGACAGAAACCTGTGTCCTGCACGGTATCCTGACACAGGAAGAAGCTGATGCACGGGCTGAGACACTCTATCGGGCGTTGGAGTTGCCGGATCCAGACAAACTGGGCAAACGTTATCCTCACCAGGTCTCCGGCGGACAATTACAGCGTCTGATGGCGGCAACCGCGTTATGCGGCAAGCCGGATCTTCTGGTGTTGGACGAACCCACCACGGCTCTTGATGTCACAACCCAGATCGAGGTGCTCAAAGCCTTTAAGTCGGTGATCAAGCAAGAAGGCGCTGCAGCGATTTATGTGACCCACGATCTTTCTGTCGTAGCTCAGATTGCGGATCATATCGTCGTGTTGTACGCAGGCGAGATTCAGGAGTATGGGACCGCAGAGCAGGTTGTCGAAAAGCCAAGCCATGATTACACCCGCCGACTGATGCATGCCGTTCGTCCGCCGCCCGCCGCGGGGCAGGGAGACGAAACGACGGGCGAACACCACCGCGACGCGCCCGCGCTGCAGGTAAAAGATCTTCTGGCAGGTTACGGCCGGATCCAAAACGGCCTGCCCGCGATTACCGTTCTGCGTGATGTCAATGTTGTCATCGAGCGTGGCCACAGCGTCGGGATCATTGGGGAGTCAGGTTGTGGCAAGTCCACACTGGCCCGGGTGATGGCGGGTCTGTTGCCGGCAGCCGAGGGACAGGTGCTGCTGGATGGGGGAGAACTCAAGCCAGCGCTTGAGCAGCGAAAACGCGAAGAGCTTCAGAAAATCCAGTTTGTTTTTCAGATGGCAGATACGGCGCTTAATCCCCGCCAACGCATCGATAATATTCTCGGGCGGCCGTTGGAGTTTTATCTTGGCCTCAAGGGAGATGAAAAACGCCGTCGCATCGGCGAACTGCTGGACATGGTCGAACTGCCGCAGGAGTTTGCTGGACGCTATCCCGAAGAACTGTCGGGAGGTCAGAAACAGCGTATCAATCTGGCCCGCGCACTTGCCGCCTCGCCGGAGGTCTTATTGTGTGACGAGGTGATCTCCGCTTTGGATTCGATTGTTGGGGCAAACGTGATCGAACTTCTCAAACGACTGCGCAAGCAGACGGGTGTTTCGTTTGTATTCATCAGCCATGACCTCTCAACCGTGGCCTCATTTGCGGATGAGATCGTGGTGCTCTACGCTGGGCGGGTGGTTGAGAAGGGGACGACCGACCAAGTGCTGTCACCCCCGTATCACCCTTACACCCGGCTTCTGATCAGTTCAGTGCCCGAACTCAGGGTAGGCTGGCTCGAAGAGACCATGCAGACCCAGGAGGCTCAGGCCGGTATTGACCGAGTAGTTACGCTCAAAGATAAAGGCTGCCCGTTCTTTGATCGTTGCCCTCTGGCGATCGAGGGCACTTGTGATCAGGAAACCCCGCCGGTGCGTACATTAGCCGGTAACCATGCCATCGAATGTCACCGCAGCGAGGCCGAGTTCGCCCATTAGTCCGTGAGGGCATGACCGCCAGTCTCATGGAGGGGGGCGAATACGATCGGTACGATGCGGTTGGCCTTGCCGGACTGATCGCAAGCGGTGAGTTGGCGCCCGCCGAACTGATAGAGACGGCGATCAGCCGGATCGAATCGCGCAATCCCAAACTCAACGCAGTCATCTCGACCTGTTTTGACGCCGCGAGAGATAGCGTTTCGCACGGCCTGCCAGCAGGTCCGTTGGCAGGGGTCCCTTATCTCGTCAAGGACCTGAATACCCTGTTGGCAGGAGTGCCGGCCACTAACGGCAGCCGGGCTTTCTCGGACAGCATCCCCTCATCAGACGGAGTGCTGGTTTCACGGCTCAAGGCCGCGGGCCTTGTGATTCTGGGAAAGACAAATACGCCGGAATTCGGACTCAATATCTGTACATCACCAAAACTCTTTGGTCCCACGCTGAACCCTTTCGATACGACCCGCTCTGCTGGGGGATCGAGCGGTGGTTCCGCCTGCGCTGTGGCCTGCGGCATGATGCCGGCGGCACACGCTACCGATAGCGGCGGCTCAATTCGGATTCCGGCGAGCAACTGCGGCCTTTTTGGGTTGAAGCCGAGCCGCGGCAGGGTACCGCTTGGTCACGATAGAGCCGAGGGTCTCGCCGGGTTCAGCACAGCGCATGCAGTGAGTCACAGCGTCCGTGATTCGGCCATGCTCCTGGACGTCACGCATGGACCGATTCCCGGAGCGGTCTACGGTACCCCCGACTCGCCCGGCACGTTCTTGGAAGCCATGGAAGAGGAGTTGCCTCAACTCACAGTCGGCCTATGTGTGACGGGTTTTGCCGGAGAGACGATTGATCCTTTGTGTCGACAGGCTGCACTCGATGCGGCCGCGCTTTGCGAATCTTTGGGGTGCACGATTGCAGAGGTTGAGCCGCCGGTCAGTGGTTCGATCTTGCGCCAAGCGTTTGACGTGCTTTTTTCTTCCCAGATTGCAAAGGGGGTGTCCGAGGTGCTTTTCCAAAACCCGGATCACGCTCCCGAGATGCTTTTTGAACCGTTGACCCTGGCTTGTGCTGATGCCGGGCGTACCCATACGGCGATGGAGTACGTTAAAGCCGTTGAGACAATACAGCGATCAGCAGACGAACTGGGCCGCTTTTTTCTTGACTACGATGTGCTGTTGACGCCAACGCTGGCGAAGCCGCCATTAAGGCTCAACGAGATCAACATGAATTGCGGCGACTGGCTTGTGTATCTTGAACAGATGCTCGATGAGATTCCGTTCACGCCGCTATTTAACGCGACGGGAGCGCCCGCGGCGTCGGTCCCGCTCTCAAGAACCCAAGACGGACTGCCAATTGGAATTCAGATCGGTGCCGCGCTGGGTCAGGAGAAGACGCTGCTGCGACTGGCGCGTGCGTTTGAGGTGGCAGCACCCTGGCACTCGCGTATCTGAGTTCTAAGTTCAGGGAGATCTTCGATGCCGCATTATCTGTTTGACCTCTACAGCGCGTTTACCGATTCGGCGTTTGGCGGCAGTCACGCGGGGATTATCTACGACGGCGAAGGACTGACGACTGAAACAATGCAACAGATTGCCCGGGAAGTTCGCGCCCCCGCAACCTGTTTCGTGATGAGCGCAAAAGACCGGGAGGTGGGCGTGCGGTTTTTCTCAACCGCGCAGGAATATCCCATGTGCGGGCACGGGACGCTGGCGCTGATGACAGGCCTCGTCTCTCGTGGTTACCTTGATATTTCTCGTGGTTCTTCGGACGAGGTGACCCTGCGAACCCCGGCAAGTTCGGCTACGGTAACAGTCGATCATCAGGACGACGGCCGGATTGCAGTGATGCTCAATCTGGAGCCTGCCGAGTTTGAACCAGCTTCAATTGATGAAAAGACCCTCGAGAGACTCTTTGGCGCTGGGGCGGGTGATCTCGATGGTTCGTTACCTGTGGAATACACAAGATCAGATTTCTCTCATCTGGTTATTCCCATGTCCTCATTGCTGGGCGTGCAGTCGTTGGCCCCGGATTTTGAGCAACTGGCCGATTACTGTGAGCAGACGGATGTTGATACAGTGATGTTGTTCTGCCGCGAAACAGTCGAAGCACAGAACACGGTACACTGCCGCGAATTTGCACCGCGCGTGGGTACACCGGAGGTCCCGGCAGCCGGAACCACCAACCGCGCGCTTGCCTGCTACCTTGCCCGGCATAACCTGATTGCGCCAGAAACCGGCCCGACGACGTGCATCCGTGCCGAGCAGGGTTATGAGATCCAGCGGCCGAGTCTTGTGGTGACCCGCATGACGCTTAATGGAAATCTGCCCACTGATATCTGGGTAGGGGGCTTCTCTGCGCAGGTGGTTCGTGGGCAGTTTTCCGTGTGAAGCAGCCGCTTTGTTGACGTTGTATTTCTTGCGCTCTATGACAGAATCCCCGCATGCCTGAATACCGCACGACTTCGCTAGCCAAGAGTCTGCCCGCCACCGTGCCCTTTGTGGGGCCAGAAGCGCAGGAGCGCATCCTCGAGCGCGCTTTTTCAGCCCGGATTGGCGCCAATGAAAATGTGTTTGGGCCCTCCGAGCAGGTTACAAAGGTCATCTCCCAGATGGCGACACAGGCGTGGAAGTATGGTGATCCCGAATTCTTTAAGCTTCGCCATGCCTTAGCCGACCATCACGGGATTGGTCCTGAGCACATTATGGTGGGTGAAGGGATTGATGGCCTTTTCGGTTATCTGGTGCGACTCTTTGTTGGCTCGGGCGATAAGGTTGTCACTTCTGCTGGGGCATACCCCACATTTAATTTTCATGTCGCCGGCTTCGGCGGAGAACTCGTTACAGTGCCGTACCGGGACGACCACGAAGATCCCGAAGCACTGGTTGAGGCGGCGGCACTGCATCACCCCAAACTGATTTATTTTGCGAATCCGGATAATCCCATGGGCACCTGGTGGCCAGCGTCTGCAGTCGAAGCAATGGTTGAGCAAACACCGGAAGGATCTTTGCTGGTGCTTGACGAAGCTTATGGGGAATTCGCTCCCGAGAACGTTCTCCCTGCTATCGACCCGTCGGACAGACGCGTCCTTAGGTTTCGCACCTTTTCCAAAGCCTACGGTCTGGCGGGTATTCGCGTGGGCTATGCGATAGGTGAGCCTGAACTCATCAATGAGTTCAACAAGATTCGCAATCACTTTGGGCTGGGATGTGTTGCCCAGGCGGCGTGTGTTGCCGCTCTCTCGGACAACGAGCATCTGAAAAGCGTTGTCGCCAGGGTAGAGAAAGCCCGTAAGACGATTTATCAGATAGCCAAGGACAATGGGCTGGTGGCGTTGGCATCAGCAACGAATTTCGTTGCGATCGATTGTGGCCAAGACGGGGTATTCGCCAAGTCAGTGCTGGACCATCTTGTGGCGCAGGGGATATTTGTGAGAATGCCCGGGGTGGCCCCGCTCAACAGATGTATCCGTGTATCTGTGGGACGCCCTGAGGATCTCGCCCTTTTTGCCGATGCACTGCCCAAAGCCCTGGAGGCGGCCGCAGGCTGAGACCGCAGAACCCCTCTCGGCGTGTAAAGCGCAGAACAGGAACCAAACAGGAATTAAAGGAGTTTTCCGGATGAAACCCATGCAGCAGTTAAAGTGGAGAAACCTATGTCGATAACCTTGGATCAGGCGAGAGCCCTGGTAGACGGCGCGCTGGCAGAGGCGCGGAAACTCGACCTGAAACCCGTCAGCATTATCGTACTGGATGTTCGTGGTTCGCTGGCCGCGGCGGCGTCCGAAGACGGGGTAAGTGCGATGCGTGCGCAAATTGCCCACGGTAAAGCCAATGCAGCCATCGCCCTGGGCATGGGAACACGCGCCCTGATGAATCGGGCCGAGCAGCAGGCGTATTTTATTCAGTCGATTAACGGACTCGCAGGCGGTGACATGGTGCCGGTGCCGGGCGGGGTGCTCGTGCGGGACAGCGATGGGACGCTACTGGGTGCTGTGGGGATCTCTGGCGACACTTCGGATAATGATGAAGCGGCTGCTGTGGGCGGAATTAACGCAGCAGGTCTGAAAGCTGAAACTGGCTGATGACGCCCAGAGCAAAGGCTGAGGCATTTGTAAAAACTGCGCGGCGGGCTATTATCTCGCCGCGAAAAACCTGTCTTTAGAGTCAAGATCATGTCCATGCCGTTTCTGACGCCTTCTATCCGCGTACGCAAAACACCTTTCTCCAGCCGTGTGACCGCGGCGGGTGTTAAAGCCTATACGGTCTACAACCATATGCTGCTGGCATCGTATTTCACTTCTCCCGAAGAGGACTACCGCCATTTAAAAACGGCCGTTCAGGTCTGGGATGTCTCCGTTGAACGCCAGGTTGAAATCACAGGCAAAGACGCATTGCGTCTGGTGCAGATGACCACGCCGCGCGACATGTCCCGAATGCAGGATGATCAGTGCTACTACGTGCCCATGGTAGATGATGCCGGTCGGATGATGAACGATCCGGTGGCCATCCGACTCAACGAGAACCGCTTTTGGTTGTCGCTTGCCGACTCAGACATGCTGCTTTACTGCAAGGGTCTTGCGGCGGCGGCAAAACTCGATGTCGAGGTATTTGAGCCAGACGTCTCCCCGTTGGCGATCCAGGGCCCGCGGGCTGATGAACTGGTCGCTCGGGTGTTTGGTGACGATATCGTAAGCACGAAATTTTTCAGACACAAGACGATCAATTTTCAGGGCCAAGACATGATCATCGCCCGCTCCGGCTGGTCTCATCAGGGGGGATTTGAGCTCTATCTGGATGGCAGCGAATATGGTGAAGCGGTTTGGGATACCTTGTTTGCGGCTGGAGAAGATCTGGATGTGCGGGCCGGGTGCCCTAACCTGATCGAGCGCATTGAGGCGGGCCTGCTGTCGTTTGGCAGCGATGTCACCACAGCGCATACTCCTTTTGAGGCGGGTCTTGGGAAGTACTGCAACCTGGAGTCGGTTGAAGGGTTTTTAGGTCATTCGGCGCTTTCCAAGTTGAGCACGCCTGTAAGGCAAATCCGCGCTCTCGAGTTGGATGGGCCGGCGGTTCCCGCGATCCATCATCCTTGGCCGCTTCAGGACAACAGCGGAAACGTCGTGGGGCACATCTCTTCTTCGACCTGGTCTCCGGACTACGATACCAACGTGACTATTGCCATGGTCAACAGTTCTCATTGGGATGCTGGCACGGTGCTGACTGCCAAGGTGCCTGATGCCGACCGCAATGCGACGGTCCGTGCCGGCTTTTGGAACTAGCGACAGACCTCATCCGGCCGGTCTAAAAAGCCGCAATAAACTTCAGGGAGCCGGGGCCGAGTTGTAGCGCGTGATCTTGTGCGATGTGTTTGATCGCTTTTTGCGTTGATATCCCGTAGATTCGGCTTTTCGTTTTATCAGTCTTGAAATCAGCATGGGTCTAGATCAGGAACTTGCGGGATTGCTCGTGGTCTCTATGGAGCAGGCGGTGGCCGCCCCCTATTGCGGACTGATGCTGGCGGATGCGGGGGCCCGCGTTATCAAGGTGGAACGCAAGGAAGGAGACTTTGCGCGAGGCTACGATCGAGGCGCGAGTGGCAACAGTGTGTTTTTCTCCTGGCTCAATCGCGGTAAAGAGTCCGTCGCCCTTGATCTCAATATCGATGCTGATGAGGCCCTGTTGCGGTCAATGTTGAAAGAAGCGGATGTCTTTCTGCACAACCTGGCGCCGGGGTCCCTGGCACGCAGAGGTTTTGGCGGTGATGCCTTGCGGGAACACAATCCGGGACTCATTACCTGTGAGATCAACGGTTACGGATCCACAGGGCCGGGCGCCTGTAAAAAAGCCTATGACTTTCTCGTTCAAGCGGAGAGCGGAATCTGCGCGGTCAACGGCACCCGCGAACAACCCGCCCGGGTAGGCATTTCCATTTGTGACATTGCGACCGGACAGACCGCGTTTTCTTCGATCCTGAGGGCGCTTATCCAGCGTGGCCGCACCGGCACAGGCATTGATATTTCCATTGCCATGTTTGATGTGATGGCAGATTTCATGAACTTTCCCCTGTTGTCGCACCGTTATCTCGGTGGGGCGCCCGAGCGGATGGGTCTGACCCATGCGTTGATAGCGCCTTATGGTGCGTACTCGGTAAAAGGAGGGGGCCAGATTCTGATCGCTATCCAGAGTGATCGTGAGTGGTGTGTTTTTTGTGATGCTGTGCTGGGTCAGCCCGAGTTGGGGCCGGATCCGCGTTTCGTCAATAACACTGAGCGCGTCAGAAATCGCGAAGTGATGGACGAGATTATCAGCAATGTATTTGGTCGTTTTGATATCGATGAGATGACTGCGTTGCTGGATGGGGCGAAGATTGCGAACGGGCGTCTCAGTACGGTTGAAGATTTGTCGAACCACGAGCTTATTCGAAATCAGGTGGCCCATTTTGACGGCGTGGAGGTCAGCATGGCGGATCTGCCGGTCGTGACCGAAGGTGCTCGCCCCACAGTAGTCCCGGTATTGGATCAGCATGGTTCATCCATTCGAAAAGAGTTTTCCCATTAACCGTATTCGCCCATCAGCCGAAACGTCATGAGTATCAAACCCCCCACATACGAACTAGATCACCCCGAAATACGCGAAAGCGTTTCGCGCCTGTGTGAGGATTTTCCGGGAGAGTATTGGCGCAAGTGTGACCGCGAACAGGCGTATCCCGGCGAGTTTGTGAAGGCGCTGACCGAGTCGGGCTTTTTAGGGGCGCTGATTCCTGAATCCTACGGGGGTTCGGGTTTGCCACTCTCAGCCGGTGCGGCGATTCTTGAGGAGATTCACCGCTCGGGCAGTAACGCCGGGGCGTGCCACGCCCAGATGTACACCATGGGCACATTGCTGCGACACGGCTCTGAAGCCCAGAAGGAAAAGTACCTGCCGGCTATCGCCCGGGGGGAACTGCGGCTTCAGGCATTTGGGGTTACCGAGCCGACCAGCGGAACCGATACGACAGCGCTTCGGACCACAGCGAACCGGGTCGATGATCATTACGTGGTGAACGGACAGAAAATATGGACCTCCCGGGCTGAATATTCGGATCTCATGATCCTGCTGTGCCGCACGACGCCGAAAGACCAGGGCCAGAAGAAAACAGACGGATTGTCTGTGCTACTGGTCGATATGCGTGAAGCCAGTGACGATTCGCTCACCATCCGGCCGATCCGGACGATGATGAATCATGCAACCACCGAAATCTTTTTTGATGATATGAAAGTGCCGGCAGAAAACCTGATCGGAGACGAAGGGCGGGGCTTTCGCTACATCCTGTCGGGTATGAATGCAGAACGCATTCTGATCGCGGCCGAGTGTATCGGTGATGCCAAGTGGTTTATCCAGAAAGCCACGGCCTACGCGGCAGAGCGTTCTGTGTTTGGCAGGCCTATCGGTCAGAACCAGGGCATCCAGTTCCCCATTGCAAGAGCCTATGCCCAGATGCGCTCGGCAGAGCTGGTGCTGCGTGAAGCCATTCGGCTCTATGACGCAGGTGAGAATCCTGGGGAAGAAGCCAATCTCGCAAAAATGCTGTGCGCCGAGGCATCATGGGCGGCAGCGGAAATGTGTGTGCAGACTCACGGGGGATTTGGCTTTGCTGAGGAATACGATGTCGAGCGCAAGTTCCGTGAGGCCCGTCTTTATCAGGTGGCCCCCATCTCAACCAATTTGATCCTGAGCTACCTCGGCGAGCATGTTCTCGGTTTGCCGCGGTCGTATTAGCAGGGTCGGGAATCAAGCATGACACAAGAACAGGCACAGAGCGTTCAGCCTCGCCGAAGTTTTATTTTTGCCCCCGGGTTAAGGCCCGAGTTGTACCCCAAGGCTCTGGCGAGTGGTGCGGATATTGTCTGCGTTGAACTCGAAGACGGGATCGCTCCGCATGACAAGGACGAAGCGCGGGAAAAAACCCTGGCGCTTTTTGCCGAACCGCAGGCCGACGATGGCGTAGAGCGCATTGTCCGTATCAATTGTCTGCGCTCAGCCGTGGGTCTTGATGATGTCCAGGCGATTCTTGCGACAGATATGCCCCCGCCAGCATTGATGTTGCCCAAGGTGGTATCCCCGGATGAGGTGGTGTGGCTTGACGATCTTTTGACCGAGCGGGGCCACAATACCCGACTGCATATCATTATTGAGATGAATGCCGGGCTAGAAGCCGTGTTTGATATCGCCCGATCCAGTGCCCGCATAGACGCGTTGTTTTTCGGGGGGGTAGATATGGCGGCAGACCTGAGATGCAAAAACGCATGGGAGCCGTTGCTCTATGCCCGGTCGCGGGTCGTACACGCGGCCGCCAGTGTTGGCGTGGATGCTGTCGATGTGCCGTACCTGGATCTTGAGGATCTGGAGGGCATGAAGATTCAAGCCCGGCAGGCGAGAGATCTTGGCTTCAGCGGCAAGGGAGCCATCCATCCCAAGCAGATTGCGGATCTCAATGAAGTGTTTACCCCCTCTGCGGAGGAAGTGGCCCGAGCTCGTAAAGTGGTGGGGGCCTTTGAAGACGCAAACACAGGACTCGTCGTCGTGGACGGCAAACTGATCGAAAAGCCCGTGGTCAGGGAGATGCAGAGAATCCTTTCCGTGGCGGATCGCGCGGGACGCTAGGCCGAAAACGTCTTCGTCAGTCCAGCGCGGCCTTGAGCGCGTCAGCACCGTCGCGCAGCGCTTCGGCGGCCTGATCAAGCATGCGGCTGTAATGGATGAAACTGTGCAGCACTCCGGGATAGATTTTCAGCGTCGCTGACCGGCCTGCGTTTTGCATGGCCTCGTAGAGGGCTGTTGAATCATCCTGCAGCGGGTCACACTCGGCCGCTGCGATGAAGGCGCTGGGCAGTAGACTGATATCTCCGCCTAACACTTTGAATCGGGGATCATCTCTGTCTGCTTCCGTGTTCAGGTAACTCGCCAAGTAAAATTCTTTTTCCTCGCGAGTGAATTCGAAATCGGCGTTGCCGTATTTCTGCCAGGATGCTGACTCGGTGAGTCCGTAGGCGCCGTAATAGAGCAGCAGGCACCCAATCCGTCCCGGATTTTTCTGGTGACAGAGTTGGGCCACTGAGACCGCCATGTTGGCCCCCGCAGAATCCCCCCCAATGGCCAGCCTCGAACTATCGAGGCCGTGATCCGGGCCTTGAATCTCCAGCCAGTCGAGCACTGCCTGCGCCTCATTGATTGCCACCGGAAACCGGTATTCCGGTGATAGGGCATAGTCGACACCAACAACACAGGCTCCTGAAAACTCCGCCAGCAGACGCATGACCCGGTCGTGGGTGTCGAGATTGCCTACCACCCAGCCGCCGCCATGAAGATACAAAAGCGTGGGCGTTTGAGTCAGGTGATTGGGTTTGTAGATACGTATGGGTACTTCCCGTATCGGCCCCGCAACAAAGGTATTCAGCACCTCGTGCATCTCGGGCTTGATCTCGTTCCACCATGCACGCTCGGTGTTGTACGCGGCGCGAATTTCGTCCAGAGTGAGACCTGCGAGATCGCCCGCCCCACCGGTCAGGGTTGCGCGCTTTTGCATGACCGCGATCATTTGGGGATCCAGGGACATCTCGGTCAACCCTTTACGCGGGAGGATGTTGGGTCGTAGAGCGGCTCCAGGTGAAGAGAGCAGGGGACCCTGGTGCCGGCGACCTCCAGGCTGTAGTCGCCTTGCTCAAGATACGTCTGATCCACACCCTCAGCATTACGGACATAGCCATAGCCAATGGGACAGCCCACCGTATGTCCAAATCCGGCACTGGTCAGCCAACCCACCCGCTGATCATCTCGAAAAATGGTCTCCCGTCCGATGAGATGGATACCCGAATCCTGTGGAGTAAAACAGGCAAGCTGTTTCTTGAGCCCCTGACGTCGTTGTTCCAGGAGCGCGTCCTTGCCCAAAAAGTCAGTCTCGCTGGAGAGTTTCACGGCCCAGCCTAATCCCGCCTCCAAGGGGGTGTGGTCTGGTGAAAGATCTGACCCCCACGCCCGATAACCTTTTTCAAGTCTCAGACTTTCAATCGCGCGATATCCCGCGTTGCGAATGCCGAGGTCGCTGCCTGCGGCCATGAGTGTCCGATACACAGGGAGTACCTCATCAATCGGAATATGCAATTCGTAGCCGAGTTCGCCCACATAGGTGAGTCGAACCGCCGTGATGGAGGATGATTCCACCTGCAGCGGCCGAGAGCCAGCAAAGGGCAGGGCGTTATCGTCCACACTGTCTGAAGCCACGCGGCCCAGCAGTTCACGGGAGTGCGGGCCCATGACTGACAGCACCGCGTAACGGTCGGTTTGGTCTGTAATCGTGGCATCAAGGCGCTCCGGCAGGTTGCGCCTGATCCAGTGAAAGTCATGGGTGACAAATCCCGTACCGGTGACAAGATAGAAGCGATCTGGAGCCAGCCGCGTTACGGTCAGATCGCTCTCAATGCCGCCGCGGCTATTCAGAAGTTGGGTATAGATAACGGATCCCACCGGCCGATCAATCCGGTTGGCACAGATCCACTCCAGTGCTTGGGCGCTGTCTGCCCCCTCTACGATGAATTTTCCAAATGAGGTCTGATCAAAGACGGCCACCGCTTCACGCGCCGCCCGGTGCTCATCACCGGAGTAGCACACCCAGTTCTGCTCACCAAAGCTGTATTCGTCTTTGGGCGCTACGCCTTCTGGTGCAAACCAGTTGGGACGCTCCCAGCCCAGTTTTTCTCCAAAGCATGCGCCTTGGGATTTAAGATCTTCGTAGAGCGGAGAACAACGGAACGGCCGGCCGGACTGGTGCTCCTCATGCGGCCACGCCATGGTGTAATGCTTGCCGTACATTTCATGCGTACGCTCGCGAACCCATTCGAGTTTGGTGTGGGGCTGACCGAAACGGCGGATGTCCACCGGCCAAAGATCAAAGGGCGGTTCGCCTCCTGCGATCCACTGGGCCAACGCCTGACCGGCGCCTCCGCCCGCAGCGATCCCAAAGGCATTAAACCCAGCGGCGACGTAAAAGCCGCTTAGCTCCGGCGCTTCTCCCAGGATGAAGTTGCCATCCGGCGTAAAGCTCTCAGGGCCGTTGAGCAATTCTTTGACGCCTGCGTGGGCAAGCGCAGGTACCCGCGGCAGAGCCTGTGTCATTAGCTGTTCGAAGTGATCCCAGTCTGAGTCCAGTAGAGAGAACGAGAAATTTTCAGGAAAGCCTCCTTGCGCCCAGCCCACCGGGTTGGGCTCGTAGCCGCCCATTACGAGTCCGCCGACCTCCTCCTTGAAGTAGGTCAGACGGTCGGGATCTCTCAGCGTCGGAAGATCGGAAGTGACACCGTCGATAGGTTCAGTGATGAGATACTGATGCTGCACCGAGACCAAGGGCACATTCACCCCGGCTAACTGACCGACTTGCCGGGCCCATTGCCCGGCACAGTTCACCAGGATTTCGCAAT